>ERZ1034365.356-NODE-356-length-25755-cov-3.074539_pt1 | contig 25755 bp, 23 predicted proteins | sample MGYA00520615_ERZ1034365 | MGnify/ENA primary metagenome ERZ1034365 (study PRJEB33736, sample SAMEA104284505) | Azolla filiculoides | biome: Urban; feature: Water surface; material: Ditch water | place: Netherlands | collected 2015-10-28 | depth 0-0.1 m ...
GAGCGGCCGAACGGAACAGTCTTGAAAACTGTCGTAGTTAATAGCTACCGTGGGTTCAAATCCCACCGCTTCCTCCACTTGAAACCCCAGTCTTTGACTGGGGTTTTCTGTTTCCTAATAAACTCACAGGTTTCAACTGTGGGTTTTCACTTAAACTAGGACCTTATGGCTAAAGACAAATTCCCCCGACACGGTCGCATTAAAGTGCAGACCAAAGCCAGCGCTATCTGGGGGCTTGTCTTCAAAGGCCTTGGTCTAATTCTTGGTGTTTCAGTTGCGGTATCGGGTATTGCAATTGCCGAACTCTCAAACAGCATCAAAGCAAATGGAATTGTGCTTGCCGGTTCAACAAAAATTACCGAGGCAGATCTTGCTGGCCCAATCAACATGCTTCTAGTTGGAAGCGATACCCGTGCCGGCCAAGGCAAAGGCTACGGCAATGACACCTCTGAACTTGCCGACGTAATTATTTTGCTTCACGTTTCTGCAGACCGTAAATATGCAACCGCCATGAGTTTTCCTCGTGACCTGTTAGTTCCTTGGCCAGCCTGCCCAAGCACCTCAACCCCACCGGGCCCAGGTTACTTGCCGCAGTCTCTTGGCCAAATCAACGCAACCATTGCCAACGGTGGCCCGGGTTGTACTTTGCTTACGGTTGAAAAACTTACCGGCCTAAAGATTCCGTACCTAGCAATGATTGACTTCAAGGGTGTTATCGAAATGTCTAACGCCATTGGTGGTGTTGATGTTTGTACCACCAAGCCAATCAAAGACCAGTACACGTTCCTAGATCTTCCTGCCGGAAACCACACACTTAAGGGCAAGCAGGCGCTGCAGTTCTTGCGCACCCGTCACGGTGTTGGCGACGGCTCAGACCTTTCACGCATTTCAAACCAGCAGGTGTTCCTAACCTCACTGGTTCGCAAAGTGAAAAGTGCCGGAGTACTTGGAAACCCAATTTATCTTTACTCGCTTGCCAGTGCAGCTGCTCGCAACATGAAGCTATCTGAAAGCCTCACCGATATCGGTGTAATGGTGGCCCTTGCCGGTGCGCTTAAAGATGTAGAGCTAGACAAGATGACTTTCTTGCAGGTGCCTTCACGCGGTGGATTGCCGGCGCCGTACTCAGGCCGAGTAGCGCCAATCTACGAAACCGCAAACTTAATTTTTGAAAAGCTGCAAAAAGACGAACCAATTATTTTGGCCAAGGCAAACGGTGGCCAAGGTGCAGTGGTTGCATCGCCGGCACCTAGCGCCAGCGCAAGTCCAAGCCCTTCGGGTTCGGCATCGCCTGAGGCCAGTGCATTGCCCGAATCAATCGTTGGAACCAACGCCGGCACCACCACTTGCTCTAACTAAGTGATCCCGGGGAATATCGGGGTTTCTGCCTAGGGGCAAATTCGGCTAAACTGGCTAAGTTCGTGGAGACGTCGCATAGCCCGGTCGAGTGCGCCTCACTGCTAATGAGGTAAGGGTGTTAAAGCCCTTCGGAGGTTCAAATCCTCTCGTCTCCGCCACGAACAACCCCTAGACCGCAGCTAGCAAAGCGGATAAGATAGGGAAGTTGCCTCGGCAACAGGTACCAACCACAATGCGAGCAAAAGGCCTAAAAACCTGGCGTTTGTCTGAAATCCTTCGGATTCCAGCAAATCACTCGTCGAAATTGATTGAATAGAACTATTCATCAATTTCTCCTCGCGTTTGTAGCTCAACGGATAGAGCATCTGACTACGGATCAGAAGGTTGGGGGTTCGAGTCCCTCCAAGCGCACGAAAGCCCGGTTTCTTCTCACGAGAACCGGGTTTTTCACTTTAACAAGCCCTTGCAATTTTGAGTTTGGGCGAGCCTAGGCTGAGTCTATGGATTCACTAAATCGTCACGAAGATTACGGGCAAGAGTCACTTGAAGAGACGCACTTACTTGCTGACCCTCTTGAGCAGTTCAAGCTTTGGCTAATTGATGCCGAGGCTGCGCAGATTTACGAACCCAATGCATTTGTATTGGCAACAGTAGATGAATTCAATCACCCAAGAACAAGAACTGTCTTGCTAAAGGGCGTGGATGCCAAGGGGTTCTTCTTTGCCACAAATTACCTTTCAAGAAAAGGTGAGGCTGTTGCAGCAAACCCTTACGTCAGTGCCACCTTTGGTTGGTACTCCATGTATCGTCAGGTTTTGGTGCAGGGCATTGCTCAGAAAGTTTCTGCTGCTGACTCAGATGAATACCACGAGTCAAGACCGCACGATTCTCAGGTTGCAGCTTGGTCAAGCAAGCAGTCTTCAAACATCGATACGCGTGCAGCCCTAGACGCTCAGTTCGTAGAGGCGCTAGAAAAATTTGAAGGAAAAGATGTACCTCGCCCCGATTATTGGGGCGGCTACAGAATTGTTCCTACGCGAATTGAATTCTGGAAGGGCAGAAGCAATCGCATGCACGACCGCATAGAGTTCGTGCGAACTATTGGTGAAGATGGCGTTGCTTCTGAATGGTCAGTGCAACGGCTGCAGCCCTAGGAATTTCATAAAAATATTCGATACTCTTTTCAGGAAATAAATACGGACTGTAGCGCAGCTTGGTAGCGTACTTGTCTGGGGGACAAGGGGTCGCAGGTTCAAATCCTGTCAGTCCGACTCTAAGCCGGTCAATTTAGTTTCTGAATTGAATTTTCTTGGCATCCATAATTTGCCGAATGCGAGCAATTGCAGATTTGCCCATGCCATGTAGTCCGGCTAGCTCTTCAAGAGAAATTTTTCGAAGGTCAGAAACCTTATATAGCTTGGCGTTAACTAGCGCGCGGCAGGCAGGACCCTTGAGGCCAATCTTTCGCCATTCATTTTCTGGCTCTTGGGGAATCAAAGGAACGGTCTTAGTTCAACCCTGCGGTTGCAGGCAGTGCCGGCCTCGGCAGTTAGCTGCTGGGCGGTGGCCAAATCTGCGGCCTCGATAATCCATTGGCCACTGTAGAACTCGTGGGCGCTTTGAATTGAATCGGCACCAGGCTTTTCCATGCCAAATGCCATTACCCAGTGCCCGTTTGCACGCAGCTTGTCGTTGAAGGCATCAATTGCCGCCATCTCACTTGGGCCACCGGTATGGGTGTCACTATCTATTACAAAAATCGCGAAGCGCATTGGTGTTCCTCCTCTCTTATGGTTTAACTATGCCACCGGTAGCCAAAATAAAGAATGGATTTGAGCCCAAGATTTGTGAGCGCTGCGGCCTGCCGTTTGAATGGCGCAAAAAATGGGCCAAGGACTGGGACAATGTTAAATATTGCTCAAAGAAATGCAAGGGGTAATGGCAGCAGCAATCAAGCGAATTCTTTACGTTGCACACGATCACCTAAATAAAAACTTTGGTGTTCTAAAAGACGCAAATAAAAACACCGATGCAATCGTGCTGGTTGAAAGTGCACGAATGCTAACTGGCCGGCCTTGGCACAAAGAGCGTTTGTTTTTTCTTACCTCAAGCGCAAGGCACTTTGCTTATCAGCTTGAGAGTGATGGCTACACCGTGCGCTACATTAAAGCGCCCACCACCATTGACGGCTTGAAGATTGCACGCAAGGAGTTTGGCAATTTAGAAATTAGTTGCGCAGAGCCTTCATCACACGTGCAACAAAAACAGCTCGCCGAGTTTGGTGTGCAATTTGTTGAAAATGATTTTTTTCTAACATCTCGTTCGCTTTTTAATCTTTGGGCCGAAAAGCAAAAAACCTATGTGATGGAAAACTTCTATCGCGCGCAAAGAAATCGCTTGGGCATTTTGGTGAAAGATGGAAAACCTGAAGGCGGGCAATGGAATTTTGATGCCGATAACCGCCTACCACCGCCAAAGAATTATGATTGGCCAAAATATTTAGAGCACCAGCGTGATGCAATTGATTTAGAGGTTGCCAAAAAGTTTGACCACACTGCAACTAGCACCTGGGCTACCACCAGAGCGGGCGCACTGGCGCAACTAAAGAACTTTATTGATAACCACCTGCATGGTTTTGGCCCATACGAAGACGCAATCGCAAAAGACAATTGGGCGTTGCATCACTCGCTGCTTAGCCCGTATTTGAATAACGGCCTGCTGCACGCTAGCGAGGTAGTTGCCGCAGCGGTTGCCGCCTACGAAAGAGGCGATGCAACTATTGGTTCTGTTGAGGCATTTGTGCGCCAGGTAATTGGGTGGCGTGAATACATCAACGGCATGTATTGGTATTTGGGTGAGGACTACAAGAACCTAAACGGCCTTGGTGCCAGTCGCAAACTGTTACCTCTTTATACAGACTCAACAAAGACTCAAATGAATTGCGTGAAGTCTGTGGTTGCCGATGTTGAGGCCAGGTCTTGGGTTCATCACATTCCCCGCCTAATGGTGCTTAGCAACCTGGCGCTAACCACCGGGGTAAACCCGCAAGAGTTTCTGAACTGGATGCGCGAGCAGTTTATTGATGCTTCTGATTGGGTGATGGTGCCCAATGTAATTGGCATGGCCGTGCATGCCGATGGCGGCAAGCTAATGACCAAGCCTTATGCATCTGGCGGGGCCTACCTAAACCGCATGACCCAGCACTGCAAGGGTTGCGCCTATGACCCTAAAAAGCGAGTGGGCGATGATGCCTGCCCGTTCACCACCCTGTACTGGGATTTCTTGGATCGTCACAAAGATGAGTTTGTTAAGAACCACCGAATGAGCCAACAGGTAAACGGCCTAAAGCGCTTGAGCGACTTACCTGAACTCAGAGAGCGTGCCAAGCAAGTTCTTGCCGGTTTGGATGCGGGAACTATTTAGTTCACCTAGGCTGAAACGATGCGCTACATTCTTTTGAAATTAGGGCTGGGCGAACTGCGCAACGATGCTTCAGTTAGAGCCTTGAGCCTTGCCACACTGCTTGGGCGAATTGGCAACGGTTTAGTTTCAACCGTTGAAGTTATTTACTTCACTCTGATAGTTGGCCTATCGCCGGTTGGTGTTGCCACCGCGCTTGGTGTTGGCGGGGTTGCCTCGCTACTGGCAACCGTTCCGGCCGGAAACCTGGTTGACCGTTTTGGTGCAAAGCGCGTGATGATTAATGCCGCACTGCTTGAAGGCATTTCTATTCTTAGTTTGATTTTTGTTCAAACAGTATTTTGGTTGTCTGTTGCGGTTGCAGTAATCAGTGTGATTGGCACGACCTTTCACATTGCTAACACGACCGTGATATCGCAAATTGGAACCGGCGAAGACAGAATAAAAATTCGCGCTGCCGAGCGCGCGATGGCCAACATGGGTATTGGCCTAGGCACCGTGTTTGCCGGTGTTGCACTAGCCGTTAATGCAGCTTGGGCGTATCAGGCCATGATGGTTTTGAACTGCGCCTTCTACCTTTGGGCCGCGGCAATTTTGAATCGCGTGCCAAACGTTGAAGCAACCGTTAGCAAAGACGAAAAAATTGGAATCATTGCACTGAAAGACAAACGGTTCCTCGCCGCAACATTTTTAAACGGAATTGTTTCACTGCACTTTGTGATTCAAGGTGTTGCCCTTCCACTTTGGATAATTACCTACACCGATGCGCCAAAGTGGTGGGTATCGGTGTTGTTTGTAATCAACACGGTTTTGGTAACCGGTTTGCAAATTAGATTCAGCACCGGAACCGGTGACATGAAAGTAAGCATCGCAAAGTTTCGCATTGGAACAATTTGGTTGCTTGGTGCTTGCGTGGTTTATTCACTGGCCGGGGGCATTCCAGTTTGGGCTGCCTGTGCGGTGTTGTCTGTTGGAATGTTGGTGCACACCGTTGGTGAACTGCAAGCCGCTGCCGGCTCATGGAGCATTGGCTTTGATCTGGCCGAAGAAAAACACATGGGTCAGTACCAGGCCGTTTATTCACTTGGCTGGGGTTTAGGCGGAACCTTTGGCCCGCTGTACGTAACCGCAATGGCAATTGGCTTAGGCATGACTGGTTGGTGGGTGATGGGTGGTATTTTTGCCGCCGCTGGTTTAAGCATGTTTTGGCTGGTAGAAAAGACCTACATCGCTAAACAACCGATAGCGAGTTAACTTTTCGAGAGGCAGTGCAATGTCGCGCAAATTTCCTGACAACTTTATTTGGGGTACAGCAACCGCAGGTCACCAGGTAGAGGGAAACAATTCCAATAGCGACACCTGGTTCGCCGAGAATGTAAAGCCATCGGTGTTTAAAGAGCCTTCACTGATGGCTGCAAATAGCTGGGAACTTTGGCGCAAAGACATTGATCTGGTTGCCGGCATGAACCTAACCGCCTACCGCTTCAGTGTTGAGTGGGCGCGCATTGAGCCGCAAGAAGGCGTGTTCAGCGAAGAGGCGCTTGCGCACTACGAGGCAATGGTTGACTATTGCCACGAAAAGGGCCTTGATGCATTGGTGACGTTTAATCACTTCACCGCTCCGCACTGGTTTGCTGCAAAGTCTGGTTGGATGCACCCCGATGCCCCAAAGCTTTTTGCCCGCTATTGTGAGGTGGTTGCCAAGCGTATTGGTCACAAGATCAAAGCAGCCGTGACTCTGAATGAGCCAAACATTGCCCGCCTGCTCAGCTGGATTGGGCTGCCTGACTTTATTGCAGTTCTTGATCGCGAAACACTTGACGCCTGTTCACGTGATGCCGGGGTTGAAAAGTATCGCCTTGCCAACGTTGTTCTTGAAGAAGACCGCGAAGCCATTGAAGATGGGATTGCCGCTGGTCACGTGGCCGGCAAGGCAGCCATCAAGGCAGTATGCCCAGAACTGCCGGTTGGTTTAAGCATTGCGCTGATGCACGACGTTGTGGTGGAAGGCGCAGATCCGCCCATTCGTGACAAAAAGCGCCGCGAATGCTACGACCGCTGGTTTGAGCTGGCCAAGCACGACGATTTTGTTGGTGTGCAAAATTACGAGACGCACCTGTGGGATTCAAACGGTTTGGTTCGCGCTCCTGAGGGCGCTAACACCAATGGCATGGGCAGCGCAATTGACCCTGGCTCACTTGCCGGTGCCGTGAAGTACGCATACGAGCAAACCGGCGTACCTGTTTTGATCACCGAGCACGGACTATTGGTTGACGACGACAGTGAGCGTCAAAAGTTCATTCCTATTGCTCTTGGCCTGCTGCTAGATGTTATGAATGCGGGAGTACCGGTTTTGGGCTATACCCACTGGACGCTAATTGATAATTTTGAGTGGATTTTTGGCTACGAAAAGAAGTATGGCCTGCACAGTTTTGACACAAAAACTTTTGAAAGAAAGGCCAAGGGCAGCGCATCTGTTTTGGCAAAAATTGCTGGCGCAAACGGGTTGGCTTAAAACTCAAAACGGGCCTACAGGCCAGTCGTTATCTGTTCGTTATCTAATAAAGCAGTATTCGGTTTAGGTAGTACGAGGTATCGGTCACGCTGATAACACGAACTCAAAAAGTGGTTATAACTTAGCCATACGCAATGACAAAGTCGTCGGCTGAAACCTTCTCCATGGGTAGCAGAAGACGAGTAACCAATTCAAAGGAGAACAAATGGGTGCTCGCACTACAAAGGCTCTACTTGCAGGTGCGGCAGCTGTCGCACTAGTTGCAGGAGCGTCAATTCCAGCTCAGGCTGCTGACAAGACAATCGGTTTCTCACCAATCTCATGGCACATTGATGCCATGGTTGGTATCTCGCACGGCTTCGAGGGCATTGGTGCCTCAATGGGTCTAAAGACTGCACTTGCACCAGACCCAAACTTTGACTCAGCAACCGCGAAGAAGAACATTGAGTCATGGATCACAAACAAGACTGTTGACGGTTTCTGGTCAATCACTCCAGGTGTTCCAAGCACTCTAAAGTCAACTCTTCAGCTTGCACAGCGTGAAGATGTTGTAGCCGTTGTAAACGGTGTTCCTGCGGACTACGGCTTCGTTGGCCTACAGCGCGGAGTTTCATTCGCCAAGATTGATTATGAAAAAGAAGGTCGCGAACTTGGTACAGCAACGGGTAAGTGCCTAGTTGCAAAGGGCAAGTCAACCGGTTCAATCATCATGGGTGTAAGCCCAGCCGGAACAATTGGTAAAAAAGAAATGGAATCAGCATTCAAAGCTGCATTCAAGAAGGCTGCACCAAGCGCAAAGATTGCTCGTGAAGTTTCATTCAAGGGTGACCAGGCAGCACAGCAAACTACAGCTCGCACTGCTCTTCAGGCAGTTCCAAATGCCTCAGGTCTAGTGACCTGGACTGATGAAGGTTCACTTGGTTCTGTAGCTGCAGTAAAGTCTGCTGGCAAGACCAAGTCTGTTGTTTGTCTAGTAGGTGCCGGTGGTGGCCCACAGGCTCTTGCCGCAGTTACAGCAAAGAAGCTATACGCAGTTATTGCTCTTGACTTTGGTGCAGACATCGCTCAGACAGTTGCAGAACTAAAGCGTCTAATTGCAGATCCAAACGCCCTTGGTAAGCAATTGACCACACCGGTTAAGGTTTATCTAAAGTAATTCAAAAATAATTAGTTTCCCCTCGGCAGCTGCCGAGGGGAAACTAATTTGAATCAAAAGTCTTCTAACCACTACCAGAAAAACAAAATGAAAAAACCAGACGCACTCTCCACACTTGTCTTCATTCGAAGCTGGGGTATCACCATCTTGTTGGTGCTACTCTGGGCGGTTTTTTCCGCAATCAATCCAATTTTCGGCACCTTCGATAACTTCAGTTTGATACTTGGCGCCGCATCTATCAGTGCAATATTTGCAGCATCAATTGCAATGGGTGTTTTTTCTGGTGCACTTGATCTATCGGTACCAGGTACCGCTGCTGTATCTTCGATAATTCTTGGCTTGATGATTGCCGGTGGGCAAGATCCAGTAGTTTCAATCATCGTCGCGATACTCATTGGTGCGGCTCTTGGTGCAATCAACGGTCTAATTGTTCAAACCGGCCTGAACCCACTGGCCGTGACCATTGGTATGTTGTCTGTCACCTCTGGTGTCGCGGCAATCATCTCTGATGGCCTACCTATCTTTGAAAAGATGGACTCTTTAGGGTGGCTGGGCACCAGCATCTACTTTGGCTTGCCATCAACCTTTTACGTTGTTGCAGTGGTATTTGCTATCGGAACAATTTTCCTAACCAAAACCCGAGGTGGCGTTAGATTCTTGGCCGCCGGTGGCAACGCCGAGGCTCTTCGCCGAGCCGGTGTGAACGCAAATGTTTACCGACTTCTAGGCTTTATTCTTTCCGGTGCGCTGGCTGGCCTTGGTGGCGTAGTGACCAGCGCTTACACAGCTCAAGCATCTTCGGCGGCTGCAACCGGAGTTCTGTTTGACGGCCTAACCGCCGTTGCGCTATCGGGTATTTCACTAGCCGGTGGTCGCGGTAGCTTACCTAAGGTTTTGGTTGGCGCGCTTGTGATTTCAACTATCGGTAGCGGTTTGTTGATCATGAATGTTCAGCCTTACTGGACAATCGCCATCACCGGACTACTTCTAATCGGTGCGCTTGCCGGTGAGCACTACCTAGGTAAGGCAGTGGCCAAGCAGGCGGTAAGCAAATCAACAGTTTCAGCTCACAAGGAAGTTAAGAAAGCATAATGAGCGATAACAAAACTCCAGCCCTAGACCTACAGGGCATTGATCTTCACTACGGCTACGTAAAAGCTCTAGATGGAATTAACTTCAAGGTTAACCAGGGTGAGGCAGTTGCCTTGCTTGGTGACAACGGTGCCGGCAAGTCAACACTTTTGAAGTTGATGTCTGGTGTGCACAAGCAGACTCACGGAACCATTCGCGTTCACGGTGACGAGGTTCACTTTCACTCACCAAAAGATTCTGCAAATGCCGGAATCGAAATGGTTTATCAAGATCTAGCTTTGGTAGATGCACTAGACAGCGCAACCAACTTGCTGCTTGGCCGCGAGATTCTGCGCAGGGGCCCGCTTGGTTGGTTGGGCTTCATTGACCGCAAGAAAATGATTGCTGAGGCGAATCGCGAAACAGAGCGCCTTGGTGTGAAGATTGCCAACATGACCCGCCCGGTAGAAATGCTTTCAGGTGGTCAGCGTCAGGGTGTTGCACTTGCACGTGCAGCGGTGCGCGTGACAGACAAGCCAAAGGGAATTCTTTTGCTTGATGAGCCAACCGCGGCACTTGGTTACGAACAAAAGGTAATGGTTGAGGGTCTTATCAAGCGTCTTGCCGAACACGGCATTGCGGTTGTGGTTGTAACTCACGACTTGCCTCTTGCTTTCAACGCAACTTCACGCATGGTAGTTCTAAACCGCGGCCGTAAAGTCTGCGACATTGAGACCAAGAAGACCACTTACGAAGAGGTTGTTGGTTGGATTACCGGAGCGCGCGAACCGCAAAAAGGAATCTAGTGTCAACTAAAGAAGCGATCGCTGGTTTGGTTGATCATTCCAGTTGGATCTCTTCGAAGGCTGCTACCAACAGAATTAACGGCAAGTCGCAGGTCACGATATTTGCAATTGAATTTGAAGCACCAGAAAATTTAGCTTCGGCAAAGCTAATTTCATCAGCGCTTGGTGTGTATAAGGCATTCATTAATGACCTGCCTGCATCAAATGGCGAACTGCTACCCGGTTACACCGAGTACAAAAAGCACCAGGTTATTGACAGCTTTGATGTGACGCCCCTGATTAAACCCGGAAAAAACACCTTGCACCTTGAGGTTTCTGATGGCTGGTACAAGGGCAGCGTTGGAGTGATGCGCGCCACCGAGCAGTGGGGCCAGACCGTGGCCGCCCGAGCAATCATTGGGTTCCAAGATTCCGCTGGGGAGCTTAGCCACATTGGCACCAACGCAAATTGGAAATCACGCATCAGTTCTCACCGCGCCGACATGATTTATGGCGAATTCATTGATTTCAACACCGATACCCCTGGCCGAGCAAACCCGATAACGGGAGAAGCCACTTGGCACGGGGTGCAAACCCAGCCAGAAACGGGCGCCAGCCTTGTGGTTCCGCTTTGCCCGCCGGTGCGGGTTGTCGAGAGCTTGAAGCCGGTTGAAATCAAACAAACCCCAAAGGGTTGGTTGGTGGATTTTGGTCAGAACACCGCTGGTTGGGTTCACCTGTCAAATCTTGGCCCTGTCGGCAGCAAACTTCGCATTGTTTATGGCGAGGCGCTAGATAACCGGGGTGAGGTGACCCAGGCCAACTTCAAACCGGAGGTGCCATTCTTGCCGGTACCGGTTGAGGCCGGTCAAATTGACGAAGTCATTTCTGCCGGAGTTACCGGCCAGGTTTTTGAGCCGGTGCACAGCACCAAAGGGTTTCGCTACGTACGAATCGAGGGATTGGTTGGCGAACTAAAAGCTAGCCAGATCACGGCACAAGTTGCTCACTCTGATCTTGACCGGGTTGGCACGTTTGAATCAAGCAGCAAGGATCTCAATTGGCTACACGATGCCACCGTGTGGAGTTTTCGCTCAAACATAATCGGTATTCCTACCGACTGCCCAACGCGTGAACGAGCTGGGTGGGGCGCCGACTTTGACATCTTCTTTGATGCGGCAACATTTCTTTACGACTTCGATGGCTTTGCTCTTAAGTGGCTTTACGACGCGGCCGAATCCATTTTTGAAAATGGCGTTGTTGCCAACATGGCACCGGCACCAGAATCTGAGGGCGAAAAGGGAAAGATTGCATTCACTAATGGTTCTGCCGGTTGGGGTGACTCAATAATTTCTATTCCGTTCAAGCACTTCAAGGCTTACGGCAAGAAATCAGTTTTGGAATCAATGTGGCCACGCATGATGCGTTGGATTAATTACGTTGAGTACAGGGCGGTGAATGAGCGTCACCCATGCCGCATCGAGAAAAACGCAACCGCACTGCCTCACGAACAATATCTTTGGGACACCGGTTTCCACTTTGGTGAGTGGTTAGAACCTGGTGTGGAAGTTGATTTTCCCTCATTGATGTCAGCCGACAAATCGGTGATTGCATCCGCTTTCTATCGCAAGTCAACCGCCGAACTTGCTGCAATTGCAAAGATCATTGGCAAGACCGATGAAGCAAAAAGATTTGCAGAACTAAGCGCAAACATTCGTGCAGCCTGGCAGAAGGAATTCCTAAACGAAGCCGGTGAAGTTACCGTTGCTACTCAAGCTAACTGCGTGCGCGCACTCAGCTACGACCTTCTTGAAGAATCTCAAAAGCCAGCGGTAGTTGCGCAGCTGGTGAAACTGATTAACGATGCAGGTGATCACCTTGCTACCGGGTTCTTGGCAACTCCTTTGCTTTTGCCAACTCTTGCCGACAACGGTCAGGCGGATCTTGCCTTCAAGATCTTGATGCAGCGCGATTGGCCATCTTGGTTGCTGATGAAAGATCAAGGCGCAACCACAATTTGGGAACGCTGGGAGGGCTACAACGCCGAGGGCGATCCAGTTGAATCACATAACCACTACTCAAAGGGTTCAGTAATTAGTTTCTTGCAGCAATACATCGCCGGCATTCAACGAGCACCCTTAGATAAAGATTACGACTGGTTGATTAAGCCAACTCCGGTTTCAAATGCGGTAGCTGCCGACTTGACCTGGGCAAAGGCTAGTCACCAAACCTTGGCCGGGCCCATCTCAAGCAGTTGGTCTAATGCCCACGGCGCTTTTGAACTTGAGGTCAATGTTCCAGTGGGTGCAACCGCAAAGATTGTGCTGCCAAACGGCCAGGAACAACTTGTAGAAAGCGGCTTTCACCGGTTTTAGCCGGCAGAATTATTAGTACTTAGCCAGTTCTTCAACACTGTTGAAGGTGCGAACCGCACCGTTGGCTGTTGCCTCAATTACAAAGCTTGGCGCACCAACTGTGGTCTTGAATTCAAGTGATAACTTGTGCTCACCGTTTGCCCATTCAAGGCGAATGGTTTCGCTATCAATAATTGCCCAACTAAATTCACCCTCAAAAGCAGCGTGCTTACGCACACGCGCCAAGGCAATAATTGCCTGAGTCACTGGCTGCTGCAATGCGGTTTCAATTTCTGCAGGTGTGTAGTTGTGGCGGTTGGTGTCGCGGCCCTGGCCACTGCGGGCAAATAGCTCGCGGTCATCCATGCCGTTAAACAAACCTACGTAATAAACCTGTGGCTCACCCGGCAAGAAGAATTGCACAGCACGCATGGTTACATAAGCGGTGTCGTTAGCCACAATGTTTGGCAGTGTTGCGTTGATCTGGTGTGGCAAGGTAAACCACTGTGGAACTACAGATGCAATTGCAGAGTGGCCATCTGTATTTTTCTTTGCAACTTCAAAAATGTGCGCCATCTCATCTTGGGTAATGATGCCCGGCTTGTCACCAATTGGCCCGCCGTCAATCACTCCGTATCCGTCGTGAGTATCAAGCACGTTTAGGCAATTGTTTGGGCGAATCTTGAACCAGTCGCCAAGGCGGTCTACGGTTCCGGTAAAGAATGAGTGCAATAGCAGTGGCGCAGTTTGGAAGTCGTAAATTAAATCAACCAGCGGTGCAATATCTAGCTGCTGTGTGTAGTGCGCGTGCACTTCAACTAGAACTCGCATGTCATAAGAGTGAATCAACTCAGAAATTTCTTTTACGAATTCCAAAGTCTCTGGAGTCATAAATGAATCTGTGCCCGGGGTCTTAACTGCGTAGCCAACAGCATCAAGACGAACAACTTTTACGCCACCTGATTTCAACGCTTCAAGTACGCGAACCAAATAAGCCTTACCGGCGTCGTGCTTGATATCGATGTCTACCTGCGAGGGCATGAAGGTTGTCCACACCAATCGGCGCTTGCCACCAACCTCGTATGCGGTGAATGGCATGCCTGGGCGTGGGCGATAGAAAGATGTAATGCCGTCTTCGGTGCCGCCGTTTGGAAACACAACGTCGAAGGTTAGGAACATGCCGTCAAACTCTGATGCCTCACCTTTTTCTTGCCAGTCTTTGAATTCTGGTGAAAGGTATGAGGCGTGGTTAACAATTAGGTCGGCGGTTAGCTCGTGAGTTTGCGAGATGCGCTTGAAATCTGCCCAGGTGCCAAGACGTGGGTCAACAATAGAGTGATCAATTGGGTCAAAGCCGGCGTCATCGCCGTCGTATGGGTGAAAGAACGGCAGCACGTGCACGCCATCAAAATCAGCCAGCGGGCCGGCCAAAAGCTTTTCAATCTCACCTAGGTTTCCGCCAACTCGCTCTGCGTAAACCAAAATGCTGGTGCCAGACATCTTTACCTCTTTATACGACTCGAATACGGGCGGCTATTTCCCCTGCCGCTCAACCAATCAAGGCTAACCCGAAAAATGTAAGCGTTTACAGAGTTTAGACAATCGTTATCTTTTGCTCCGCGATTATGCACAGATCTATCAAAGTCATTGACTGGACTAAGTGGACTAAGTTATTCTGGGCCCATGGCAAAGCAGGTAAATATTCACGCGGCGAAAACCCACTTTTCAAAACTAGTTGAAGAGGTTGAGGCTGGCGCCGATATTGTGATTGCCCGTGCCGGCAAGCCGGTGCTGCGGTTAGTCAAGTTTGAGCCACAAGAACTTGAAGAACGGGCAGTACCAAGGAAACTTGGCTTTGCTCGTCATCTCTTTGAAGACTTTGATCAAGAAGCCTTTGATGCAGCCGATGCTGAAATCTACGCAACAATCAACTGGAACAAGTTTGATCACATGTTGGAACCAGACAGCGGCAAATAATGGCGGCTAGTTATTTGCTAGATACTCAAGCACTCCTTTGGGTGGCCAGGTCACCAGAAAAACTCGGAAAGAATTCTCGACATGCGTTGCAGAGGGCTATCGGTGTGTTGTATTCATCTGTCTCAATAGCAGAACTTGAAGTAAAGCAATTGATTGGCAAGATTGGGCGCTCTGAAGAACTTCAGGCCTTGCTGGCCAGTTCTGAGATTGTTGAGTTGCCCTTTACCTCGGAACATGCCCGAGAAATTTCTAGATTCGGAACCCTAAGCAAGCACGATCCATTTGACCGTTTTATTGTTGCCCAGGCCGCGGCCGAGAAATGCCAACTAATCACGGCTGATCAAAAACTTCTTGAACTTGGTTTCGATTGGATTCTCGACGCTCGCGAATAGACTTGAGGCATGTCTGAACTTCGCCAAGTACGCCCCAAAACTGAGGGCTGGAAGCAAAAACTTGGCCCCGATGGCAAACCCCTACTTATGTTCGCCGAGCCAAAGCGCGGCAAGCCACCAATTCACCTGGTTGACCTAACCGCCGAAGAGCGCGCCGAGCGCCTCACCGAAGCCGGGGTTCAGGCCTTTCGCGCCAAGCAGATCGCCAACCATTACTTCACGCACTACACATCCAACCCCGATGAAATGACTGACCTGCCAGCTGCCGGTCGTGCCGAGCTGGTTGGCTCACTGCTTCCGCCGCTACTTACAGAGGTAAAGCGCCTACAAACCGATAACGGCGACACCATCAAGTTCCTTTGGCGCCTATTCGATGGCGCGCTGGTCGAATCGGTGTTGATGCGATACACCGGCCGAATCACCCTGTGCATCTCTAGCCAGGCTGGTTGCGGCATGAACTGCCCGTTCTGCGCCACCGGCCAGGCGGGGCTAACCCGCAACATGTCTGCTGGTGAAATCGTTGACCAAATCGTGCGCGCCAACGCGGCCATTGCCAAGGGTGAACTGGGCGGCTCAAAAGCCAAAATGAAAGACGCCCCTGAGCGCGTGACCAACATCGTGTTTATGGGAATGGGCGAGCCACTAGCCAATTACGATCGCGTCATGCGTGCCGTGCGAACCATGATCGCCCCGCAGCCTGAGGGTCTTGGTATGAGCGCTCGCGGAATCACCGTTTCAACCGTTGGCCTGGTGCCGGCAATTCACAAGTTGGCCGATGAAAACGTGCCGGTTACTTTTGCACTTTCCCTGCACGCCCCAGATGACGAACTTCGCGATGAGCTGATACCTATCAACTCAAAGTGGAAGGTTGATGAGGCGCTTGATGCCGCCAAAGAATACTTTGATAAAACTGGCCGACGCGTCTCAATTGAATACGCACTAATCAAAGACATGAACGACCACGGCTGGCGTGCTGATTTGCTTGCCGAAAAATTGAATGATCGTGGCCGAGGTTGGGTGCACGTAAACCCAATTCCGCTGAACCCAACCCCGGGCTCAATCTGGACGGCATCTGAGCCGGCAGTGCAAAACGAGTTTGTTCGCCGACTTGAAAAAGCTGGAGTACCAACAACTTTGCGCGATACTCGCGGTAAAGAAATTGATGGGGCCTGCGGTCAGCTTGCCGCTGCCGAATGAGCAGATTTAGAACTCATTTTTAGACCGAGTTTCGAGATTTTTATTGACCTCTAGCGATGGCTGGGTTAGCCTTATTGGGCAAAGGAAGTGAGATAACACTCACCTGACCGAAAGCTAAAAAACTTGATCTCTAACTACCTCATTGGCTTGCGCGAAGGCCTCGAAGCCGCGCTAGTAGTTAGCATCCTTATTACCTATCTGGTAAGAACCAACCGTCAAAACAGAATGATTTTCGTTTGGCTAGGCGTGGCGGCAGCCCTCGGCTTAAGTCTGATTTTTGGCAGCCTGCTGACTTTTACTCGCTTCTCCCTTCTAAACACATTCACCGCTCAAGAGACCTTTGGTGGAGTGATGTCGATTATTGCCGTGGCCTTGGTCACCTGGATGATTGTTTGGATGCGCGACACCGGAGCCCGAATGAATGCGGAACTACAGGGCAAGCTTGAATCCGCTATCCAAGGCGGCGTCATGACCATAGTGGTTATGGCTTTTGTGGCAGTGGCACGCGAAGGTTTAGAGACTGCTCTTTTCTTCTTTAGCGCCGTGCAAGCTGCAGGTTCAACAGTGGAGCCGGTAATTGGTTTCACTCTTGGTGTGCTGACTGCAGTGGTTATGGGATACCTCCTTTATCGCCGCGCAGTAAAAATCAATCTCAAGCGTTTCTTCACCGTAACCGGCTACTTTTTGATTTTGGTTGCCGCAGGTGTCTTGTCTTATGGAATGCACGACCTTCAAGAAGCCGGTTGGTTGCCAGGAATGAAATTCTTAGCCTTTGATGTTTCAGACACTATTTCTGTTGATAGTTGGTTTGGTGCACTAGCTAAGGGAATCTTTAACTTCAGCCCTCAAACCTCTTGGCTAGAAGCAATCACTTGGGTTGCTTACGTTGTGTTTGCAGTTTGGCTTTTCAACCACAAGAATCCAAAAAAATCCTCGACCAAAGTTGCAGTCCCGCTGCGCGTAAAGGGAAACTCAAAGTAATGAAATTACAAACCGCAATTATGTTCTCGCTTGCAGTTTTATCAACGCTCTCACTTTCAGCTTGTTCAACACTCGAAGCAGATGTGCGCATCTCAGTTAAGCAAGATGCAGCATCTTGTGAACTGAGCCAAACAACATTTGCCGCAGGCGTTGCAACATTTGTAATTGAAAACATTGGCGACACCACTGCAGAGTTTTATATTCTCAAAAGCAATGATGACGGAATCGTCACCGAGGTTGAGAACATTGGTGCCGGCATCAGCCGAGAACTAACAGTTGAACTTGCCGAAGGTAAATACCTTTACTCTTGCGAACAAATGGACGGCGGCCAGCCAATTCGCGGTGAATTAGTTGTAACTGCAAGTGCCGGGGCAACGGAGATTGATGCAACAACTGAAAAAGCAATTGCTGACTACACGAGTTTTGTTCGCGGCCAAGCCAAGACTCTTTTGAACGAGACTTACAATTTTGTATCCGCAATTAAATCAGGCAATGTTGCCGAGGCAAAATCTCTTTACGCAGCAACTCGCGTCTATTGGGAGCGCATTGAACCAGTTGCCGAATCATTCGGTGATCTTGATCCAAAGATGGATGCCCGCGAGGGTGATCTTGACCCAGGGGTTGCCTGGACCGGTTGGCACAATCTGGAAAAGCAGCTTTGGGTAACCGGCTTGCAGGCCGATGCAGCCACCATCGCGGATCAGCTATTGAGCGACACCGAGGATTTGGTTGCCCGCATTGACACGATTGAGTTGACAATTTCTCAAATTGGAAATGGCGCCAAGGAACTTCTAGACGCGGTTGCGACCGGCAAGGTGACCGGTGAGGAAGAGCGCTATTCGCACACCGATTTATGGGACTTTGATGCCAATGTTTACGGTGCTCAGCAGGCAGTTGAGGTTAGCCGCACTCTGCTTGCCGAAAAAGATGCCGACTTGCTAGCAGAACTAGATGCTCGTTTCACTGAATTGAATGCAGAACTGGCCACGCACAAGGCCGGAGCTGGCTTCAAGCTTTACACTCAGCTAACTGCCGGTGAGGTCAAGCAACTTGCTGCACTTGTTGAAGCAGTTTCTGAGCCGCTTTCTAAATTGACAGCAGCATTGGTTAAATAATGCCTCTAGATCGCAGAAGTTTCTTTGGCTTAGCGGGTGCCGCTGGCCTGGGCGCTGCGATTGGAGTACCAAGCACGCTTGCACTAACGGGGCAATTCAATAGCGCATCTGGCTCTGCTGTCAGTTTTTATGGTGCTCACCAAGCCGGTATCACCACACCCATGCAAGATCGCGCGTACGTTGCGGCCCTTCGTGTTGATACAAAAGATGCAACCAAATTACAAAAAACTTTGAAAGAAATGACGGCCGCTGCTGAGCGCATGAGCCGCGGCTTGGGTGCAGGTGCAATTGGTGCTGTGCAGGGAATGCCAGAGGCACCGCCTGATGACACCGGCGAGGCACTAGATTTACCCGCTGCAAGAGTCACTATGACTATTGGATTTGGCGCGAGTCTTTTTGACAGTCGTTTTGGTTTCGCAAACAAGCGCCCAGCTAACTTTGCAGAACTGCCAAAATTTGCCCGTGACGAAATCGAACCTGAAAAACTTGGCGGCGATATTCTTTTGCAAGTATGCGCAGACGACGATCAAGTGGCATTTCACGCGATCAGAAATTTGATTCGCGTCGCTAAGGGGACTATGTCTGTGCTTTGGTTGCAGTCTGGCTTTTCTGGGGCCTCCAAATCTGTTTCGAGCCCGCATACCCCGCGCAATCTTTTCGGCTTTAAAGATGGCACAAGCAATTTGGATGTAAACAGTGCTGGTGAAACCGATACGCATCTTTGGGTTGACACCGATTGGATGGCTGGCGGCACCTACGCGGCCGTACGTAATTTCAGATTTGATATCGAAACCTGGGATCGCTCGGCACTTTTGGAACAAGAGCAAGTATTTGGTCGCAACAAGGGCGAAGGCGCTCCACTCGGTGGCGGCACTGAGTTCACCAAGCCAGACTTTGCTGCCAAAAACTCTTTCGGTGAAGCCGCAATTCCTACCGATTCACATATGGCGTTGGCGCACCCTTCGCACCATAGCGGAGCCAAAATGCTACGTCGCGCCTACAACTACTCAAATGGCGCCGACCGAGTCGGACGCATCGACGCGGGCATGCTCTTCATCTCATTCCAAAAGGATCTTGAGAAACAGTTTGTGCCCGTGCAAAAGGCTCTGGCCAACAATGATCGTATGAACGAGTACGTCACCGTAATAGGGTCAGGGGCATTCGCTTGTCCACCGGGGTTAAAGCCGGGCCAATACTGGGGATACCAACTATTTGCCTAGACAATTTTCCAGAAAACTGGAATAAACCTGTCTAGATGGGGTTTACTTAACTCGTGAACGCAATCGACCTAAAAACCATCAAATTCGGCCTCGACACCTTTGGCGACGTGACTCACGACGACAACGGAAAGCCCGAGACCGCCGCTCAGTCAATCCGCAACATTATTCAGCAGGGCGTGCTTGCTGACGAAATTGGTATTAATGGCTTCAACATTGGTGAACACCACCGTGACGATTACGCAGTGTCATCACCAACCACAGTGCTCGCCGGGCTTGCAACCGTGACCAAGAACATCACCCTGGGTTCAGGTGTGGTGGTGCTTTCGAGCGAAGATCCAATTCGCATTTACCAGCAATTCGCCACCATTGATGCGTTGAGCAACGGTCGCGCTGAGATCACCGCTGGACGCGGATCATTCACCGAATCTTTCCCTCTGTTTGGTTACGAGCTAGCCGACTATGCAGATCTTTTTGAAGAAAAACTTGAACTGCTCGTTGAGTTGCTAAAAGAAGGCCCAGTTACTTGGAACGGAAAGCACACTCCAAACTTGAAGAACCAGCAGGTCTATCCAAAGACCGAAGGCGGCCACATGCCGCTTCGCGTTGGCGTTGGCGGCAGCCCTGAATCAGTTATTCGTGCAGCACGCCTTGATGCAAATCTTGCGTTGGCAATTATCGGTGGCGATCCTGCGCGCTTCGCTCCTTACTCAAAGCTTTATTACGACGCTCTTGATCAAATGCACAAACCGCATCGTCCAATTTCAATTCACTCACCTGGTCACATTGCTGACACCGATGAACAAGCAGTTGAAGAAATGTGGCCTGCATACGAAGCCGCGTTTGGTCGCATTGGTCGCGAACGTGGTTGGCCACCGGTGCAAAAGGGTTCATACCTGCATGAGGTAGAACACGGTTCACTTTATGTTGGTTCAGCAGAAACTGTTGCCAAGAAAATTGCGTGTGCAATTGAGTCAATTGGTGCGCACCGATTTGATTTGAAATATGCCAACGGCCCAATGAGTCACAGCAAGCTAATGCACTCAATTGAACTTTATGGAACCAAGGTGGTTCCTATGGTTCAGGAACTACTAGCTAAGTAACTTCTTTAATTACTTTCGGAATGCTCGCACCGTGATGCGCTGCAGACCAAGCAATGCAATTGCAACTGTCAGCAAGAACAGCATGATTCCCACAATGTAGGTGAGCATGCCTGTAATGCCTGCAGGTTCATTTGGGTTGATGAACCAGTAAGGCCACCAGTCAACCGCAAGACCGCGAATGATTGAGTAAACCAACCAAACCAATGGAAACAACAGCACCCAAAAAATTGTGCGAATGCGCAGGTTGATTCGGCGGCTAGAGAGCATCCAGTCAATCAACATAAAGATCGCAGCCCACACGTGCAGAATTTCATTTGGTAGCACCGGCCACACGTAGTCGCCATCGGCGGCGGCATCTGGCAGACCGCGAAGCAAAAGGTTGTAAACCAAGGTCACCACAACCGTGAAAGTCACAGTAGATAACCGCACGATATTCAGCACGCGAGTTTCCGCACGCCCATTCCAGGCAAACCAACCGGCAACGCTAAGAGTGACAATGGCAATCAGGCTGGTCTGAATGGTGAAGTAAGAGAAGTACTCCCATGGCCTGAACACATTGTTCACAACTCTTGAAGTAATTTGCCAAACCACACTGGCCAACATGGCAAAAGCGGTTGCAAAGCGAATTAGCGCTGCGGTCTTCATTGAACTCATGGGCTAAATCTACTGCTGGGGCAGGGGCTAGCCGCAATTAAGCGGTCAGTTAGGCTTAGGTAATGTCGCGAAAAGGCCTGATTCTCTTTCTTATTGCTGGTGTTGCCTGGGGCGTACCGTACCTATTTATACGCGTAGCGGTTGAAGACTTCTCAACCTGGACCATTGTTTTTTCTCGCGTACTGGTTGGCGCGGCCGTGCTTATTCCCATTGCCATTAATCGCAAAGTATTGAAGCCCGCACTCAAAGCTTGGCCCTATGTACTGTTGTACGCACTGATTGAAATGGTTGGCCCCTGGTACCTACTTACTGAGGCCGAGCGAGTCATCAACTCAGGCCTAGCCGGGCTGCTGGTTGCCACCGTACCTTTCTTTGGCCTCTTGATTGGCCTTTTTTATCTAAAGGACAAATCTCTAGCTCACCCAAAAACTCTTGCCGGCCTGGCAATTGGATTCACAGGTTTGATTTTGCTAGTTGGTATTGATGCACTTTCTGGCAGCATTTCTGTTCCTCACGTGGGCATGATCATTCTTGCCTCAGTTGGTTATGCGGTTGCACCGGTTATCACTTCAATAAAAATTCCCGATGTCTCTGCAGTGGCAATCAATGGTTTGGCAATGGCAATTGTTGCGGTTATTTACGCGGTGCCGGCAGCCTTCTCTTTGCCTGGTGAAATTGCAGCCAACCCACCTATCGAGGCATGGCTTTCAATTATTGGTCTTGGTGTGATTTGCTCTGCAATTGCATTCGTTGCCTATTTCACTTTGATTAAAGAAATTGGCGTTGCCCGCGGCAGCCTGGTCACCTATATGAACATGGCAGTAGCCGTGGTGCTGGGTATTCTGCTTTTGGATGAACCAATCACCGCCGGAATTCTGGTTGGATTCCCGCTGGTTTTGGTAGGTTCGTATTTGGCCACAAAAAAGCACACAGGAGTAAATCATTAAAGCTTTAGGTACTTTCTTAATTTTTGTTTCAAAGGTTCTGCGCGTAATTTCAAGTTACCTGCGCAGCGCTGGCATGAACCTTGGCGGCGTATTGGCCACCAAAGACACAAAGTCGCTAGCCGGAATGAAACCAAGCTTTGCTGTTTTCTTTGACGGCGATGAAAGCACGCTGTACCAAATTGCAATGTGGATCAAACCTTTTGAAAACGTTGGCCAAGAGTGGATCATCATCACGCGCCGGCCAAAGATGGCAGGTCTTTTGCAGGCAATGACCAAAAAAGCAAAAGTTGTTATTGCGCGCGACCGCGACAAACTAATTGAGGTTTGTAACCTGCCCACCCTCAAGTTCATCATGTACGTAAATAACGCACGTGAAAACACAGAGGTCGTTAGGTTTCCTCACCTGGTGCACGCGCAGCTAATGCACGGAGACAGCGAAAAAACCGCAAGCTTCAACCCGGTCTCTGGCATGTTCACCAAAATCTTTGTAGCCGGCCAGGCTGGCGTAGACCGCTACGCGCGAAACGGCGTAAAGGTAGCCGCCGATAAATTTGAAATTGTTGGCCGCCCGCAACTTGGCGGCATGAACGTGGCCGAAGGCCCGGTAAACCCAAAGAAGCCAACCGTGCTGGTAGCGCCAACCTGGGGTGGCTCTGCGCTTGGCGAAGAGCTTTCTAGCCTTTCGGTTACCCCGCAGATTGTTGAGGCCCTAACCAAGGCCGGTGCCAGCGTAATTTACCGCCCGCACCCGTTTTGCTCAAAGACCAGCGAGGGCGCCCACACCATTTCTGTGGTGCACGAAATGCTAGAGCAGCACGCCAATAAGACCGGCATAAAGCACGTCTTTGGTGCCGCCGCCGAAACAGAGATCACCGTGAACCAGGCGGCCAACCTTAGCGACATGATTGTCTCTGACCTATCGGGCATTATGAGTGACTGGCTATTCTCGCTAAAGCCTTATCTGTTGGTAAGCATGGATCAAACCGCTCAAGAATTTACAGAGCGCTACCCAATGGCAAAGACCGGCGTTGTGCTTGATGGCCGTGCGCCAGCTGACTTTGAGCCTGCAATTTTGCGCTTACTAAACACCGATACCCAGGCAACCTACGATGCTCGTAAAGAGATGCGTGAGTACTACCTTGCTGGTGCCGAGAACGATGACCGTGCTGCGCTGTTTAACAGCGTGGTAAACCGAATAATTAGCGAAGCTTAAATTCCGATTGAATCTAGCGAGGCCTTGATGGCTGCCGCAGATTTTTCAAACAGCTCTTGCTCGTGTGGCTGCATGGTGATGTCAATTGTGCGAACCGCACCGTTTCTTGAAACCAAAGTTGGCACAGACATGGCAATGCCAGAAACCCCGTGGTAATTATTTAGCACTGAACTAATTGGCAAGATTGCATGTTCATCATTTAATACGGCTTCAACAATGCGCGCACCAGATAAACCAATTGCAAAATTAGTTGCGCCTTTACCTTCAATAACTTTGTAGGCGGCAGTTTTTACCGAGTACGCAATTGCATCAAGTTCATCTCGCGTTAGCGTGCTGCCGTCTTCTAGCTTCCAGTCAAGCAACGGCACGTTTCCAACTGCAGCTTGAGACCAAAGAGCAAATTCAGAATCACCGTGCTCGCCAATAATGTTGGCGTGAATGTTTGCAGTTGAAACACCAAAGCGTTGTGCCAACAACCAGCGAAGTCTTGAAGAATCTAAGACTGTTCCAGAACTAAACACACGATTCGCAGGCAAACCGGTTAGGCGCATTGCGGCGGTTGCAAGCACATCGCAAGGGTTGGTAACCAAAACAAAGATTGCCTCGGGGGAGTGCTTCAAAAGATCTGGCAGCAATGATTTCAAGATTGAAAAATTAACCCCGGCAAGTTCTAAGCGTGTTTGCCCCGGGTTTTGTTTTGCCCCAGCGGTAATGACAATTACATCTGAGTTTGCAGTCAAAGAAATATCTGCGCCACCGCTAATTGATGATGAACCGGTGAACTGGGTGCCGTGTGCAAGATCAAGAACCTCGGCAGTTGCCTTGGCCTCATTTACGTCGTACAAAACAACCTCGCGTGCTGATTCACGAATCAACATTGCATAAGCCATTGAGGCGCCAACGGCACCCGCACCAATGACGCTTACTTTAGAGCTGCGAGAGTGCATCTAGTGCTGCCGCCTTTGCTTCTTCAGGTGATGTTGCAACCAACACCGCGTTGGCAACTTCTTTTGCCTTAGCAAGATCAAGTGCACTTAGTGATGCGCGAACCGCACCAACCTGAGAAACAGAAACAGAGACAGAGTTAATGCCAAGACCGGCAAGCACAACTGCGAAGGCAGGGTCTGAAGCGCTCTCGCCACATACGCCAACGCTGAAGCCGCCACGGTTGGCGCCATCGGCGATGCGGGCAAGGGTGCGAATCAAACCTGGCTGCCAGTGGTTGCTGAGTGCACCAAGGTTGGCGTTCATGCGGTCGGCAGCAAACAGGTACTGAGACAGGTCGTTAGTACCAACCGATACAAAGTCAACGATGCCGGCCAGCTGGTCTATCAATGCCGCAATAGAAGGTGTCTCAACCATGATGCCCACCTTGTAGCCACCAAGTGAGCGGGCAAGATCGGCAAACTGCTTTGCCTCTTGCACGGTTGCAATCATTGGTGCCATTACCCAAACTTCACGGCCGGTTTGCACTCTGGCAATTTCAAGTGACTTCAACTGATCTTCAATGAAGTCGCGGTGATCTTGAATCAAACGGAAACCGCGAACACCAAGTGCCGGGTTTTCTTCGTGCGGCATTAGCAAGAATGGAACCGGCTTATCACTACCGGCGTCAATTGTGCGAACCACAATTGGGCCCTGCGGTGCAGCGGCAAGAATTGCAGCGTACTCGGCAGCCTGCTCTTCAACAGTTGGAACAACCTTTGAATTTAGGTAAAGCAACTCGGTGCGGAACAAACCAACACCAACTGCATCGGTCTTTGCAGATGCGGTTTCGGCATCGGCCAGTGTTCCAATGTTTGCGCGAACCGGAATTAGTGGCTCGTCGTTGATTGCAACAAAAGAAATTGCTTTGGTGGCAAGGGTTTCGTCGCCACCAAATAGCACTCGGTCACCAACTGGGTCAACCAAAACGGTGTCACCATTGTTTAGTGACGCAGCGGCACCACAAGAAACAACTGCAGGAATTGCACGTGAGCGACAAATAATTGCGGTGTGCGATGTTGGCCCGCCCTTTAGCGTGATTACTCCAACTACAGCTTTGGTGAACTGCGCGGTGTCGGCAGGTGAGAAATCTTCGCCAACCAAAACTAGGCGGCCAATTTCTGGAAGCTCAAGTGCCATTTCAATTCCGGCAATGTCTGCCTGCACGCGCTTAGAAATATCCTGAAGATCTTTTACGCGCTCATCAAAGTCTGCGTCGCCACCAAGTAGCTCTGCAAAAGTGTCTACGGCCTTGCCGTATGAAGCAGCTGCGGTCCAGCCGTCTTCAATGTGGCTCTCTGCCATTTCAAAAAGT
>ERZ1034365.357-NODE-357-length-25734-cov-3.497954_pt1 | contig 25734 bp, 23 predicted proteins | sample MGYA00520615_ERZ1034365 | MGnify/ENA primary metagenome ERZ1034365 (study PRJEB33736, sample SAMEA104284505) | Azolla filiculoides | biome: Urban; feature: Water surface; material: Ditch water | place: Netherlands | collected 2015-10-28 | depth 0-0.1 m ...
CAGTGCTTGTACTGGCTAGGGTCCATCTGGTAATTCACCGTGGTGGGTTGGCTCATGTCTGTGTCTCCAAGTTAATTCAGGCAGATATGCGGCCGACTTCATCCTGGATGTCTACCGCTTTGATGCAGTATATTGCAACAAGGCGATTAAAACATGCATTTTTATTCACACACGGGAAAACACCTACGGCAGATGGATCAACGCACGCAGTTGGGTGCGCAGCATCTGATAGCTTTCCTCCAGCGGCTGGGCGCTGGTGTCAAAGGTCATATCTGCCTTGGCATAAAAGGCGGAGCGGCCTTCCAAAATCATCTTCAAATCTTCAATGGCTTCGGTACTGCCGGCCATCGGACGCATGTCACCTTGTGCGGCCACACGGGATAAGTGATCCTCAGGCTTGGCCTGCAACCACACGGTGTAGCAATGCGAGAGCATTTCATTCAGGGTTGCCGAGTCAGACACCAAGCCACCCGGTGTGGCAATGATGACTTCTGGATAAATCTGAATGGCTTCTTCCAAAGCGCGGCGCTCGTAGCGGCGGTAGGCGTTGGTGCCATAGAGGTTGTGAATTTCAGAGATGCTGCAGCCTGCAAACTTCTCAATCTCACGGCTCAGCTCAATGAAGGCATAGCCCAAGTCTTTGGCCAAACGCTGGCCCAACGTGGTTTTACCTGCACCACGCAACCCAATGAGCGCAATGCGGTTGGTGCGTTCCACCTCTTGGGTGGTGCCGAATAGAACAGACACTTGCTCGCGCACGCGGCGCAAATCAGCCTCGCTGCGGGTGCTCAGCATTTCTCTGAGCAACAGCCACTCAGGCGAGCTCGTCGTCACGTCGCCAATCAGCTCAGCCAGGGTGCATTGCAGGGCTCCCGCCACTTGAAGCAACACCAAAATCGAGGCATTGCCTTCGCCGTACTCCAAGCTGGCTAAGTGCCGCTCAGACACATTTGCCGCCAAAGCCACCGCCTTACGCGTGAGACCCCGACGCGCACGCAAACCGCGCACGCGCTCGCCCAGCGCTGCTAAGAACGGGTTCTTCACTTCATCCAACTCGGCCATGTGTCACTTTCAATCAATCCTAGGACTAACCCTAGAACATGCAATATATTGCTAGACGTGCGATTTAACGCATGTTAGCCTACGCACAAGCATAATAATTCATGTTGGAGCGTATGACAAGTAGCCAAGTCTCAGCCGATGCCATTGCACAGGCCCAAACCCGATTCAAAACACGCCTCGCAGCTGTGACAGCCCAGATTCACGACCGTCCGCTCAACAGCGCCTTGGACGAATGGCTCAATGCCAACTTAGGCACAGACACCCCCACCTACCGCGAACTCAAGCAGTCTTGTGAAGAAGGCGTGGCTCAAGGATGGCTCTGCAAATACGAAGGTGGCGGCCTGCGTTATGGCCGCATCTTCAAACCCTCTGAAGACTTGCACGGCTTCTCCATCGACGTGGTCGACATGGAAAACGTGGCTGGCCCACACCACACACACCCCCAAGGTGAGATTGATCTCATCATGCCCATCGAAGGCGATGCCCAATTTGATGGCCGCTCTGCAGGCTGGCTCGTCTGCCCACCCAGCAGCGCCCACCGCCCTACCGTGACCCAAGGCCGCGCCTTGGTTCTGTATCTCTTGCCCAACGGCGAAATTGAATTTACTAAATAAGAAAGCATCCCATGACCGAACTTCTCTCTAACTACGTCAGTGGCCAGTGGCAAAGCGGCAAAGGTGCAGGCACCGCCTTGCACGACCCCGTTTTGGGAACAGAACTGGTGCGCGTCGACGCATCCGGCCTTAACTTAGCTGCTGCATTTGCCTTTGCCCGCCACAACGGCGGCTCAGCTCTGCGCGCTCTCACTTACGCGCAACGTGCAGCCATGCTCGGCGCTGCAGCCAAAGTGCTGCAAGCCAACCGCGATGCGTATTACGACATCTCCACCGCCAACAGCGGCACCGTGAAAAACGACACCGCCGTAGACGTGGACGGCGGCATTTACACCTTGGGCACTTACGCCAAGATGGGCGAGAGCTTGGGCGATGTGCATTTCATGCACGATGGCGAACCCGCTCGTTTGGCCAAGGACCCCTTGTTCCAATCACAACACGTGCTCACACCCACACGCGGCGTGGCCCTCTTCATCAACGCCTTTAACTTCCCATCTTGGGGCTTGTGGGAAAAAGCTGCACCTGCACTCTTGTCCGGTGTGCCCGTCATCGTCAAGCCCGCCACCACCACCGCGTGGCTCACACAACGCATGGTCAAAGACGTGGTCGATGCAGGCATCTTCCCAGCAGGCGCCATCTCTGTCATTTGCGGGAGCTCCGCAGGTTTGATGGACCAACTCGAACCCTTTGATGTGGTGTCATTCACAGGCTCCGCCGACACAGCCGCCATCATCCGCTCACACTCTGCCGTGACGAAAAAATCTGTACGCGTCAATATCGAAGCTGACAGTGTCAACTCTGCATTACTCTTGCCTAGCGAAGCTACTGGCAGCGAAGCCATTGATTTGTTGGTCAAAGAAGTGGCCCGCGAAATGACGGTCAAGTCAGGCCAAAAATGCACGGCCATTCGCCGCGTCTTGGTGCCAGAAAACATGTACGACGCCGTGGCTCAAGCCATCAGCGCGCGCTTGACCAAAACCACCGTGGGCAACCCACGCAACGAGGCCGTGCGCATGGGCGCCGTAGTGAATCGCGAACAGTTCAACGCCGTGCGCGATGGCTTGGCCTATTTGAAAGCCCAAGCCTCTGTGTTGCACGATGGCAGCACACACGCGCTGGTCGATGCTGACGCTGCTGTTGCATGCTGCGTAGGCCCAACACTGCTAGGCACACGCGACGCCGCAGGCAGCGATGCCGCCGACCGCGTACACGACACCGAAGTGTTTGGCCCTGTCGCCACTTTGGTGCCCTATCGCAACAACGACCTTGACCACGCGCTGCAACTCATCCGTCGCGGCCAAGGCTCATTGGTCGCCTCTGTCTACGGCAGTGACCCTGCATCGTTGTCCAAAGCCATTCCTGAACTCACAGACAGCCACGGCCGCGTGCACGTCATTTCGCCCGATGTAGCAGCCATCCAGACAGGCCACGGCAACGTAATGCCGCAGTCACTGCACGGAGGCCCCGGTCGCGCTGGTGGTGGCGAAGAGCTCGGTGGTTTGAGAGCACTCAATTTCTACCACCGCCGAGCCGCCATACAAGCCAGTACCGCTGTGTTGACACAACTCAAATAACACGACACAGCATTGACTTGGAGGAGACAACATGACAACCAACCACAACACCACCCAAGACGTCGCAGCACCACCCGAGCAGTTCAACTTCGCGCAGTTTTTGCTCGAACGCAATGCCGACCGTGCTGAACGTCCCGCTTTCATCGACGACCAAGGCACGCTCACCTATGGTGACTTGTCGCAACGCGTGCGCAGCATGGCTACTGGCTTGCGAAGCTTGGGGCTGAAGCGGGAAGAGCGCGTGCTGCTATTGATGCACGACTGCAATGATTGGCCAGTGAGCTTTTTAGGTGCCATGTACGCAGGCCTCGTTCCTGTGGCGGTCAACACCTTGCTCACCGCCGACGACTACGCCTTCATGCTGGAAAACTCACGCGCACAAGCGGTGCTGGTGTCGGGTGCATTACTGCCCACACTCACCGCCGCTATGACCAAGTCGGACAACGAGGTCAGCAAGGTCATCGTGTCCAAACCTGCAGCCCCCTTGCACCCTGCTGAAGTGGCGCTTGAAACCTTCTTGCAAGCCAACCAACCCATGGCTAAAGCAGCCGCCACCAAAGCGGATGACCCAGGATTTTGGTTGTACTCGTCGGGTTCAACAGGTCGACCCAAAGGCACAGTGCATTCACATGCCAACCCGTACTGGACCTCCATGCTGTATGGCAAAGACCTGCTGCAACTCACCGAACACGATGTGTGCTTCTCAGCTGCCAAGCTGTTCTTTGCTTACGGCTTAGGCAACGGCCTGACCTTCCCCATGGCTGTCGGTGCATGTGCCATTTTGATGGCCGAGCGCCCTACACCCGATGCCACGTTCAAACGCATGACTGGTGGCGTAGGCGGCGTGAAGCCCACGGTATTCTTTGGTGCACCCACAGGCTTTGCCGGCATGTTGGCACACCCCAATTTGCCAAGTAAAACCGATGTGGCCATGCGCTTGGTGTCTTCGGCAGGCGAAGCCTTACCCGCTGAATTAGGCGAGCGCTTCACACAACACTTTGGCGTCAACATCGTGGATGGTATTGGATCCACCGAAATGCTGCACATCTTTTTGTCGAACAAACCCGATGATGTGCGCTATGGCACCACCGGCTGGGCAGTGCCCGGCTACGAAATTGAGCTACGCGGTGACGATGGCAATGCCGTGCCCGACGGTGAACCTGGCGACCTCTACATCAAAGGCCCAAGTGCAGCACTCATGTATTGGGGCAACCGCGAAAAAAGCCGCGAAACCTTCCAAGGTGGTTGGACCAAAAGCGGTGACAAATACGTGCGCAATAGCGATGGCACTTACACCTACGGCGGTCGCAGCGATGACATGCTGAAAGTTAGCGGCATTTATGTCAGCCCCTTCGAAGTTGAGGCCACACTCATCCAACACCCCGCCGTACTGGAAGCCGCCGTGATTGGCGTCAACGACAGCGAAGGCTTGACCAAAACCAAAGCCTTTGTGGTGCTCAAAGATGGCGCCACAGTCAGTGACGAAGAACTCAAAGCCTTCGTCAAAGACAAGCTCGCGCCCTACAAATACCCACGCGTGATTGAATTCTTGAAAGAGCTGCCTAAAACAGCGACAGGCAAGATTCAACGCTTCAAACTGCGGGCGCAAGAAGCTCAAGGCTGATGAGCACATCCTTCGTCAACATCGACTGGCAGGGTCGTGCGGTAAGCATTGAGCACCAATGGCTCAACGAACATCTGTGCGATGCCCCACTGATGGTGTTTTTACACGAAGGTTTGGGCTCGCTCGCCATGTGGCGCGACTACCCACAGCAGTTGTGTAACGCACTAGGTGCGCGCGGCTTGGTGTTTTCGCGGCCTGGCTACGGCCAGTCCACACCGCGTGACGCGGACGAACACTGGGCACCCGACTTCATGCATCGTCAAGCGCACGAAGTCTTGCCAGCGTTACTCAAGGCTTTAGGTGTGCAAGATGCCCCTTGGCTGTTTGGCCACAGCGATGGTGGCTCGATTGCGCTGCTTTACGCAACGCGACAGGCCACAGCAGGCGTGATGGTGTTGGCTCCGCACATCATGGTCGAAGATGTATCGGTAAAAAGCATTGCATTAGCCAAAGAAACCTATGAAAACACCGATCTGCGCCAGCGTTTGGCCCGTTACCATAGCGATGTAGATTCTGCGTTTTGGGGTTGGAACCACATTTGGCTCGCCCCTGAATTTCGCAACTGGTCCATCGAAAATGAACTCGCAAAAATTTCATGCCCTGTGCTCGCCGTGCAGGGTATCAACGACGAATACGGCACCTTGGCACAAATTAGAAACATTCAACACCATCTGCCGCACACACAATTGCTTGAAATCGACAACTGCGGACACTCGCCTCACCGAGATCAGCCGCAAGCACTCACAGAGGCCTGTGTGCAATTTTTCAAGACACAATTTTCAACCACCGCGCAAGCTTAAATAAAACCAGGAGACCACCATGCAAAAAAGAACCGTTCTACTTTCCGCAGCTGCATTTGCTGTGATCGCAGCGACCACCAACACTTGGGCGCAAGCACAACCCAAACTCAAAGTCGGTTTCATGCTGCCAGCCACTGGCACATTTGCATCACTGGGCACCGCTATCGACAACGGCTTCCGTTTGTACGTGGCTGAACAAGGCGGCAAGATTGCAGGCCGCGAAGTTGAATATGTGCGCGTGGACGACGAAAGTGATCCATCCAAAGCCACTGACAACGTCAACAAACTCATCAAGCGCGACAACGTCGATGTCATCGTGGGCACAGTACACAGCGGTGTAGCCATGGCCATGGCCAAAGCAGCTAAAGAGTCGGGGACCTTGCTGATCGTGCCTAACGCGGGTGCAGCTGCCGTGACGGGCCCTATGTGCGCCCCCAACATCTTCCGCTCTAGCTTTAGCAACTGGCAACCTGGCTACGCCATGGGCGAAGTAGCTGCCAAAAAAGGTCATAAAAAAATCGTCACCATCACTTGGAAATATGCTGCGGGTGACGAAGCTGTCAAAGGTTTCAAAGAAGGCTTTGAAAAGAGCGGCGGCGCTGTCGTGAAAGAACTCAGCCTGCCCTTCCCCAACGTTGAATTCCAAGCGTTGCTGACTGAAATTGCAGCGACAAAACCCGATGCAGTGTTCACCTTCTTCGCCGGTGGCGGTGCTGTGAAGTTTGTCAAAGACTACTCAGCTGCAGGTCTTAAGAAAACCATTCCGCTGTATGGGTCTGGCTTCTTGACCGATGGCACTTTGGAAGCCCAAGGCGCTGATGCTGATGGTTTGTTGACCACGCTGCACTATGCCGACAACCTGGCCAACAAACGCGACCAAGCTTTCCGCTTGACCTACGCAAAAACATACAAAATGCAACCTGATGTTTACGCTGTGCAAGGCTATGACGCAGGTCAAATGTTGGGTATTGGTTTGAACGCCACCAAAGGTGACGCGAAAAACATCCAAGGTTTTGCACAAGCAGTTCGTGCTGCCAAGATCGACAGCCCACGCGGCACCTTCACCATTTCCAAGAGTCACAACCCAGTGCAAGACATTTACTTGCGCAAAGTAGTGGGCAAAGAAAACGTGATGGACAGCATCGCCTCTAAAGCATTGGCTGACCCAGGCCTCGGCTGCAAGATGTAACTCAGCATTTTCACCACCGCCCTGTGGGGCGGTGGTGTCTTGCGCTTGACCTAACCCTATCGGCAGAACCTTGATGGACTTTGCGACTTTTTTAATTCAGTGTCTCAACGCAGTTCAATACGGGTTGTTGTTGTTTTTGGTGGCATCTGGCCTGACGTTGATTTTCGGCATCATGGGTGTCATCAACTTAGCCCACGGCAGTTTCTACATGATTGGGGCCTACATGGCCTACGCCTTAGCGCCCGTGGTGGGCGCTGCGTTTGGCGGTGAGTTTTTTAGCACCATGGTCGCAGGCCTGGTGCTCTCGGTCATTCTGGGATATGTGCTGGAGTGGGCGTTTTTTAGCTATCTATATGAACGCGAGCACTTGCAACAAGTGCTCATGACCTATGGCTTGATCTTGGTATTTGAAGAATTACGGAGCTTGCTGGTGGGTGACGATGTACACGGCGTCACCGTGCCCGAGTTTTTAAACGGCACTTTGCCTCTCAATGACGTGATGACTTATCCCGTCTACCGACTGTTCATCAGTGGTGTGTGTTTGTTGTTGGCTGTAGCCATGTGGTTTGTCTTTACCCGCACACGCTTAGGCATGATGATTCGCGCTGGCACCAACAACCGAGAAATGGTGCAAAGCCTAGGCATCGACATCACGTTTTTGTACCGCGTGGTGTTTGCCATTGGCGTCGCACTGGCCGTGTTTGCAGGCATGATCGCCGCGCCGGTTTCCAGCGTCTACCCCAATATGGGTAACGCCGTACTCATCATTTGTTTTGTGGTGGTGGTCATTGGTGGCATCGGCTCGATCAAAGGCGCTTTGGTAGCAGCCTTGCTGATTGGCATCGTCGACACCTTCGGCAAAGTACTTGTGCCTCAGGCAGCGGGCGTGTTGGTTTATGTATTGATGGCGCTCATTCTTTTGTGGCGTCCCAACGGTTTGTTCAAGGACTGAGTCATGCGTCATCCTTCTTCTTTTGTGGTGGCCGTGTTTGGTCTACTGGCTTTATGGCCCGTTGTGGCCAGCTCGTATGGTGTGGACTTGGTTGCCAAGATCATGATTTACGCACTGCTGGCTTTGAGCCTAGAGTTGCTGGTGGGCAGCACCGGCTTGGTGTGCTTTGGTCAGGCTGCATTTTTTGGCATTGGTGCGTATGCGGCTTTGCTGCTCGCGCCCGCCGATGGCAGTGCGCCCTCGCTCTTGCTGTCGTTGGTATCTGCCGTGGTGTTAGCAGGTGTTTATGCACTGGCCGTAGGGGCGCTGTCATTGCGCACCCAAGGCGTGTACTTCATCATGGTGACCTTGGCGTTTTCTCAAATGGCTTATTACGTCGTGCACGACACACCTTTGGGTGGCGGCACTGACGGCATCTACATGTACGTCAAACCGGCACTGGGTTGGATTGACCTTGACCAGCCTATGCACTTGTATGGCTTCATTTGGTTCAGTTTGTTGGCCGGCTACATGTTCCTCACACAGTTGCTGCGCTCGCCGTTTGGGCGTGCTTTGGCTGGCATTCGTGTGAACGAGCAACGCATGAAAGCTACGGGCTTTTCCACTTACCCCTACAAGCTGGCGGCCTTCACGCTGTCGGGCGCAATCGCAGGTTGGGCAGGTTATTTGTTTGCCATCAAAGACGGTTTTGTGAACCCCGAGTTACTCAGTTGGCATTTGAGCGGCTCTGTCTTGGTGATGATCATTTTGGGCGGTCTCGGTCATATGCGTGGCGCACTCATTGGCGCATTTGCTTTTGCTTTGCTGCAAGAGTTGTTTCAATCAGAAGCGGTGTTTGGCAGCTATGCCAAGCACTGGCACTTGGGGCTCGGCATGGCCATCATCGCCTGTGTGGCCTTCATGCCCCACGGCTTGGTGGCTTTGCCTAAGCAATTCCGTGAACGCCTGAGCGGTCGCACTCCAGCCCCACACTCGCCCACCATCAAGGAGGAAGCCGCATGAGCGCCCAAATCCTCTTACGTGGCAAAAACCTAACTCGTCGCTGGGGCGGTTTGGTGGCAGTGAACAACGTGTCACTCGATTTAGAACGCGGCAGCGTGCACGCTGTCATTGGCACCAATGGCGCAGGCAAGTCCACGCTGATTAATTTGCTCTCGGGAGAATTCCCCCCCTCATCGGGCGAGGTGGAGCTGTTGGGCGAAGACGTGTCGCAATGGCCGCAACCTCGCCGTGCACGTGCAGGCTTGGGTCGCAGCTACCAACGCAACACCATCTACCCCAGCTTCACCGTACTGGAGAACTGCCGCCTCTCTGCGCAAGCGCAGCACCAACAAGCGTGGGCTTTTTGGCGTCGTGCCGAGACGGACCCAACTACCCAAGGTATTGGCCATGATGCTGCAGTGCGCGTGGGCTTGGGCGACGTGCTGCACCGCCAAGCAGGCTTTTTAAGCCACGGTCAAAAGCGACAACTTGAAATTGCCATGTGCTTGGCCACAGCGCCTCAAGTGCTGTTGCTCGATGAACCTTTGGCTGGTATGGGCGCGGAAGAAACCGAACGCATGCTCACCCTACTGAAAGAACTCAAACAGGACCACGCCATTTTGTTGGTAGAGCACGACATGGATGCCGTGTTTCGGATCGCCGACTGCATCACGGTGATGGTCAACGGCAATGTGATTGCCTCGGGTACGCCTGATGAAGTGCGCAACAACCCCGATGTGCGCAGCGCCTACTTGGGAGACCACTGATGTCCGTCAGTCCAGAAATTATTTTGCAAGCCCAAGACGTACATGCTTGGTATGACAGCAGCCATGTGTTGCATGGCGTGAGCTTGGACATTCGCAAGGGCGAAACCGTGGGCCTTTTAGGCCGCAATGGCATGGGCAAAAGCACACTCATCCGCAGTTTGCTTGGTCATGTGCAACAACGTGATGGTCATATCCATTTGTTTGGTCACGATATTTCCAAAGCCCGTCCCCACGAGGTAGCACGCATGGGCGTGGCCTATGTGCCAGAGGGTCGTGGCGTGTTTGGCAACCTGAGTGTGCGAGAGAACTTGGTCATGGCGGCACGCCGCGGCCGAGATGACCGCAACGACTGGACACTCGAACGCGTGCTGCACACCTTCCCACGTTTGGCCGAACGCTTGACTAACTTGGGCAGCCAACTTTCTGGGGGCGAACAGCAAATGCTCTCCATTGGTCGCGCCTTGATGACTCACCCAGACCTCATCATCTTGGACGAAGCCACAGAAGGTTTGGCACCTCTTATCGTGGCTGACATTTGGCGGGTCATAGATGAGATGAAAGCCAGCGGCTTGGCCGTACTCATCGTTGACCGCGATTGGCACAAAGTGCTGTCACGCAGCAACCGAGCCTTGGTACTTCAAAAAGGTTTGGTGGTCATGCAAGGCGATGCGCAAAACATGCTGCACAACCCTGACCTCCCGAACTACCTCGGTGTGTAATTTGCTATGAAGGCGATTTACATAGACGGCCATGGCGGCAACGAAGTCGTGCACGTGGGCGAGCGCCCCACACCTCAAAGGCAAGCAGGCGAAGTGCTGGTACGCATGCAAGCCAGTTCGTTGAATCAAGTCGACCTTTACATGCGCAACAGCGGTGCGGGTATCACTCATCAGCTGCCGCAAACCATGGGTATCGAAGGCTTTGGCCATGTGGCCGAGTGCGATGGCGGAAGTGGCTTCTCTGTGGGCGATGCTGTGGTGATTCACCCCAGCATCAGCTGCGGGCAATGCGAGTTTTGCAAGCGCGGCGACGATGTGTTGTGCACACGCATTTCTTTCATCGGTGAACACCGAGACGGCGCATGGTCAGACTACCTCTCAGTACCTGCCAGCAATGTTCTGCGCGCGCCTAGTTACCTTAGTGCTGTGGAAGCCGCCGCTTTGGCCGTGACGCACCTCACCGCGTGGCGCATGCTTGTCACACAGGGGCAGCTCAAAGCAGGCCAAACCGTTTTGGTGTTTGGCATCGGCGGTGGCGTGTCAGTGGCCGCCTTGCAAATGGCCAAGGCCATGGGGGCGCAAGTACTAGTTACCTCACGCCATGCGCACAAGCTCGAACGTGCCAAAAACATCGGTGCTGATTTGGGTATTCATACCCCCAACGAAGATGTGGTGAAAAGCGTCATGACCTTTACTGGTAAACGTGGCGTGGACTTGGTCATTGAAAACGTGGGCGAAGCCGTGTGGGGCGACGCCATGAAGTCACTGGTACGCGGCGGACGTTTGGTGACGTGTGGCGCGACCAGTGGCGACCAACCGCCTGCTGACCTGCGCCGCATCTTCATTCGGCAACTGCAAATCATGGGTTCGACCTTGGGCAACCTGCAAGAGTTCAAAGACTTGCTGGCCTTCTGTGAGAAACACCAAATTCGCCCCGTGATTGATCGCGTCTATTCCATGGACCAAGTGCACGAAGCTTTGGATGTGATGTCACGTGCTGAGCAGTTTGGAAAAATTGCACTTACTTTGAACGAGTCATAAAGCAGGTGAATTGCTCAGTGATCAACTGCAGGCCTCAACTCTTGCTCAGTATGTCTTTTGCAGCCACTCGCAAGTAACCGCACAAAGGCGATTCACTGCGTGACCTGAGTGAAACCCAGCCAAACTTTGCCGTGGCATTCAACTCGGGCGACATCTTGAGTACCACTAACTCAGGGGCCAATGACCTCACAGCCACCATGATGGCGTCGGTCGAGCGAACGACATCCAACAAGCTCGAAATTTCTTCACAACGCAAGTTCACCAACACATCAGGATGTGCGTCTGGCCCATAGCGATCCACCAAGATGCGAGCCACCTCGTCACTCAAAGGCGTAGATGCGACGGGAAATTCTTTCACTCTGGCAAGCGTTACTTGTCGTGCTTTGCTTAACGGATGGCCTTTGCGGCACATAAACGCACCCGGCATTTCACACAAGGTTTCGACCACGAGGTCGCTCGATGGACTGAGGGAACGAATATCCAACACAAGTGCATCTAAGTGCCTATCGCGCAAGGCTTGAACCAGCAACGATGTGGAGCCACGAGAAATCTCCAAATGACCTTGTGGATATTCATTGGCCATGTGGGCCAACAAAGGTGTCATCAACAACGCGCCTGGACCAGACCCCAAACCAATGCGGACCTTGCCCGTTTGACCGCTGAGCAATTGCTGACCGCTTTGCTTCAAATTATTTGCACGATCAACCAACTCTCTGGCTTGCACATAGATGTATTGCCCAAACGCCGTGAGTTCGCTTTTACGCCCCACCCTGTCAAACAACTGATGGCCAAACTCATCTTCAATCGTTTTGATGCTCCGGCTCAACGCGGGTTGGCTCACGTGCAACTTGACCGCAGATTTGCTGAACGACCCCGTGTTCGCCAGCTCTAGGAAATGTCTCAGTTGCACCAAAGTCATCGAGCATCCAATCTATGCATTGAAGTTATTGATAATTAAATTATTATGCATTGGACACACCAGCTTTCGCTTCTTACGATGCACATAAATCAACAAGGAGACAAGCCATGACATTCAACCGCCGCCACCTATTAGGACTGTTCGCAGCACTAAGCAGCCTTTTCATCAGCGCCACCGCACAAGCGGACGCCGCCTACCCCAGCAAGCCCGTCACCTTGATGGTGCCCTATCCTGCGGGCGGCTTATCTGACGTGATTGCACGCACAGTCAACAACACGCTGTCCAAGAACTTTGGACAACCCGTGATCGTCGATAACCTAGGAGGTGCCAGCGGTTCCATCGCTGCACAAAAGGTTTTGAATTCACCCGCCGATGGCCAAATTATTTTCCAAGGTTCACCCAACGAATTGATCTTGGCACCACTGGCCATTTCTGCCGTCAAGTTCAAGAGCGAAGATTTCCGTTTGGTGCAAATGATTGCCACAGCACAAATTGGATTCTTGGCTCGCAAAGACTTGCCTGTGAACTCTGTCGATGAATTTTTGGTTTACGCCAAAAAAGAAGCACTTGCAGGTCGCCCCATCACTTACGCCAGCGTGGGGCCAGGCAGCTTTTATCACCTGCTGGGCGAGCACTTGTCCAAAGTGACCAACATTCCCATGACCCATGTGCCCTACAAAGGTGCTGCTCCTGCCAACCAAGATTTGTTGGGCGGTCAAGTTGACATTTTCTTGGCTCCGTTTGGCAAAGCCTACGATGAGTTGAACAAGCAAGGCAAACTTAAAGTACTGGCCATGCTCAACAGCGAACGCTTGGAGTCGGTCAAAGACTATCCCGCCATCAGCGAAAGCAAATCTCTCAAAAATTTCACCTTCACCATTTGGACGGGTTATTTTGTGAAGAAAGAAACGCCTGAAGCGGTGGTTCAAGTCATTCACAAAGCCATCACCGATTCTTTATCAGACCCTGCCGTACGCAGTGGTTTAGAAGCCAACAGCCAATTGGTGGCCAAACCTTTGTCCTTGCAAGCGGTGGACAAAGCTTATGTCGATGGCACTGCACAGTTCCGCGCGATTGCTAAATCGATCAACTTGCAGCCCCAGTGACATGACCTATTTGCGTGACGCACTCACCAGCCGCGTGGGCGAATTTATTCAGCTGCGCCGTGATATTCATCGTCACCCCGAGTTGGCGTTTGAAGAACACCGCACGTCTGACTTGGTCGCTGCCAAGCTAGAGAGCTGGGGTTACGCCGTGCATCGCGGCTTGGGCGGCACGGGTGTGGTGGGCACGTTGACGCGAGGGCAAGGCCAGCGCCGCTTAGGCCTGCGCGCCGACATGGATGCGCTACCCATTCAGGAAGCCACAGGCGCTGAATGGTCTAGCCTGAAGCCCGGTGTCATGCATGCATGCGGTCACGATGGTCACACGGCCATGCTCTTGGCTGCAGCTCAATCCATTGCGAAGGACGTCTCATTCAGCGGCACTTTGAATTTGATTTTTCAGCCTGCCGAAGAAGGTGGCGGTGGTGCGGTACGCATGATGGACGATGGTTTGTTTGAACATCACCCATGCGATGCCGTTTTTGCCATGCACAACATGCCGGGCACACCTGTGGGGCACTTTGTGTTCCGAGATGGCTCGGCCATGGCGTCTAGCGATTACGTCACCATTCGTGTGCACGGAACCGGTGGCCATGGTGCTATGCCCCACAGATCTGCGGACCCCTTAGTGGCGGCAGCCTCGATCGTGATGGCCTTACAAACCGTCGTCTCTCGCAACGTCGACCCATTGGACACAGCCGTCGTCACGGTAGGTGCATTGCATGCCGGTCAAGCCAACAACGTTATTCCAGCATTGGCCACCTTAGAACTCAGCGTGCGATCTCTCAACCCTGAGGTCAGGCATTTGCTTGAACAACGCATCAAAGCCTTGGTGACGGCGCAAGCCGAGAGTTTCGGCGTAAGTGCCGACATTGATTGGCGACCCGGCTACTGCGTGTTGGTCAACTCTGTGGCAGAAACAGACTTTGCACGACAAATTGCCCTTGATCTGGTGGGGCCAGAACGTGTGACCTTGCAAGGCCCAGCTTTGACTGGCAGCGAAGACTTTGCCTTCATGCTCGAAAAAATACCCGGTAGCTATTTACTCATAGGCAACGGTGAGGCAAACTCTGCCGGCGCGTGCATGGTGCACAACCCGGGCTACGACTTCAACGACGACAACATTGCCACTGGTGCTGCCTATTGGGTAGCGTTGGTAGAAAGATTTCTGGCACACTGATATTTGATTTTTACTCGACCTTGTGTCGACATGTCATCGGGAGAGACTGCCAACGCCAAAGCGTGCTGGGCAGCGCCGAAGGAGCAACCGCCCCGGAAACTCTCAGGCAAACGGACCGGTGACATGGAACAACTCTGAAGAGCTGCTGGCGAATTCGTCCGTCAGTGCACCGAAGGAGCAAGCGATGGTGGCCCACAAGCACCCTCGTGAATCTCTCAGGTCCAAACACAGAGGGGGCGCATCAAACATGCACAGGGCATGTTGGTGCTCAACCCCTTGACGTTTTTGAAAGCACCTTCATCATGAAAACAATCGCAGTTATTGGCGGCGGCATCACGGGCGTCACCACCGCATACGCCTTGGCCAAACGCGGCTTTGCCGTCACCTTGTTCGAGCGTCATCGTTATGCCGCCATGGAAACTTCATTTGCCAACGGCGGGCAATTGTCTGCATCCAACGCAGAAGTTTGGACACACTGGTCCACCATCCTCAAAGGCTTGAAGTGGATGCTGAAAAGTGATGCGCCTTTGCTGGTCAACCCAGCCCCCACTTGGCACAAGATTTCTTGGTTTGCTGAGTTCATTGCAGCCATGCCCCATTACGAACGCAACACCATTGAAACAGCGCGTTTGGCAGTGGCCGCGCGTCAACACTTGTTTGCTTGGGCGCAAGAAGAAGGCATTGATTTCGACCTGAAGAAGGAAGGCATCCTGCACATCTACCGTGACAAAAAAGGCTTCGACCACGCAGGCAAAGTGTCAGTCATGCTGGCCAAGGGTGGTCTTCCTCGCCATGCCGTGACCCCAGAAGAAATGAAAGCCATCGAGCCAACTTTGGCAGGCACTTACTACGGTGGTTACTTTACCGAGAGCGATTCCACGGGTGACATTCACAAGTTCACCAACGGTCTCGCCGCTGCAGCAACACGACTGGGTGTGCACACGCTCTATGGCCAAGATGTGACTTCGGTGCAAAGCAACGGCCAACAAGCCGTCATCACCGTGGGGCAACAAGACGCCACGCCAAGCGTGCATACCTTTGACAGCGTGGTCGTGTGTGCAGGTGTGGCCAGCCGTGACTTTGCTGCGCAACTGGGCGATCGCGTGAACATTTATCCCGTGAAAGGCTACTCCATCACCGTCAACTTGAACGATGAAGAAAGTCAAATGGGCGCCCCCACCGTGAGTTTGCTGGATGACGAAACCAAGTTGGTCACCAGCCGCTTAGGCCTCAACCGCTTCCGCGTGGCAGGCACAGCAGAGTTCAATGGTGTGGACCGTGACATTCGCGCAGACCGCATCCGTCCTTTGATTGAATGGGTGGAGCAATGCTTCCCTCGCATCAACACACGCTCAGTGGTGCCATGGGCTGGCTTGCGTCCGATGATGCCCAACATGATGCCTCGCGTGGGTCAAGGCAATGCCGCCAATGTGTTTTACAACACAGGTCACGGGCACTTGGGTTGGACCTTGTCTGCCGTGACAGCTGAGCTGGTGTCAGAGAGCATCGTCAAAGCGGCAGCGGCTCAAAAGTCGGTGCACGCCATGAATTTACAAGCTGCCACTGCTGGCAACTTCTAAAGCCTCGGTTCAGCCCTTCATCAAACGGTAGAGCTGCAAGTGCATCTCTACCGTTTTTTAGTTTGTTCAGGCGGCTTTATCCAAGCCCAACAAACGCACCGCGTTGCCCTTCAAGATGCCTGGCATCACCTCAGGCTTGAAGCCTGCCACCTCAAAGTCTTTCATCCAGCGCTCTGGCGTGATCAGCGGGTAGTCACTGCCAAACAACACGCGGTCCTTCAATAAGGTGTTGGCGTATTGAATGAGCTGTTTGGGGAAGTATTTAGGGCTCCAACCCGACAGGTCAATCCACACATTGGGCTTGTGGGTGGCCACGCTCAATGCCTCGTCTTGCCATGGAAAGCTCGGGTGGGCCATCACGATTTGCATATCGGGCCAGTCAATGGCCACATCGTCCAAGTGCATGGGATTGCTATAGGCCAAACGCAGACCCCCACCGCAACGCATGCCGCTGCCAATGCCGCTGTGGCCGGTATGAAAAATGGCTGGGAGTTTGTAGTGGTTGATCACTTCATAGATGGGCCAAGCCATCTTGTCATAGGGGTGATAACCCTGAACCGTCGGGTGAAACTTGAAGCCCTTGATACCGTCTTCTTTAATCAGGCGCTCGGCCTCGCGCGCGCCCATCTTGCCCTTGTGCGGGTCGATGCTGGCAAAGGCCACCATCATGTCGCTGTTCTTTTTGGCGGCATCTGCAATTTCTTCGTTCGGGATGCGACGGCGGCCCAGCTGTGATTCGCTGTCCACCGTGAACATGACCAAACCAATTTTTCGCTCGCGGTAATAGGCCACGGTCTCGTCAATGGTTGGACGGCGATTGCTGCCAAAGAACTTGTCGGCAGCGCGGTCGTATTCCTCGCCGTAGTTATCAAACGGGTTACGACAACTCACCTCCGCGTGGGTGTGAATATCGATGGCAATGAGATCTTCGTGTTTCATATCTGAATGATAGAGGCTGTCGATTTAGGGAAAGTCCTAGGACTTTTTCTTTTTTGCGCTCTCACAATAACGTTATAAAAAATAACCTTATAGACACATCAATCGGAATCGACATGACCTCATCTCTTCACCCTTCCATCGAACGTGCGCGCGCCACAGGTGTGTCGCTGGACATGCATGGCGCCGTCGCCGTGGTTCGCTTGTGCCGCCCTGCCAAGCGAAATGCACTGAGTGATGGTTTGATTGAAGCTTTGCGTGATGTCTTCCAGAACCTGCCCGCCGAAGCCCGCGCTGCCGTGATTCATGGCGAAGGCGACCACTTCTGTGCTGGCCTTGATTTGTCTGAACTCAAAGAACGCGATGCAGGCGAAGGCGTGCACCACTCGCGCAGCTGGCACGTGGCCTTAGAAGCCCTGCAATATGGCCGCGTGCCTGTGATTGCCGCCTTACATGGCGCAGTCGTCGGTGGCGGTTTAGAGCTCGCTTCAGCCTCACACATCCGTGTAGCCGATGAAAGCACCTTCTATGCGCTGCCCGAAGGCACACGCGGCATCTTCGTGGGTGGTGGTGGCTCTGTGCGTATTCCTAAACTGATTGGTGTGGCACGCATGACCGACATGATGCTCACCGGCCGCGTCTACAACGCGCAAGATGGCGAGCGTTTGGGCTTTGCCCAATACCTCGTGCCCGCTGGCGAATCGTTGGCCAAGGCCATCGCTTTGGCAGAGCGCATCGCCACCAACGCCCCACTCACCAACTACGCACTCATGCACGCACTGCCACGCATTGCCGAGCAGCCTGCAGACCATGGTTTCTTGACCGAGTCATTGATGGCCTCCATCGCGCAGTCTGCCCCCGAAGCCAAAGCACGGGTCCGCGCTTTCCTCGAAGGCAAGGCGCCCAAGGTCAGCAAAGACTGATCACAGCCCCATACAAAAACCTCAACAAAAAATTGCCACTGAGCAAACGAGGAGACAAAGAATGACCCAAGCAAAATTTCGCCCGCTGAAGTTCGGTGTGACACGCGTCGAAGTACGTGATGGCCAAAGCGGCACGCATTACCTCAAAGCCGAACAAGCTTTGCAAGACTTCCCTGACCGAATGACAGATCGTCTGCGTCACTGGGCCGAGCAAGCCCCCGAACGCACCATGTTTGCGCGCCGTGTCAAACAAGCCGATGGCAGCTTGGGCGATTGGCGTCACATCAGCTACCAAGAAGCTTGGACCACAGCTCGCAACATTGCACAAGGTTTGATTGACCGTGGTTTGAATGCCGAGCGTCCCGTTGCCATCCTGAGCGAAAACAGCTTAGAGCACGCCATGTTGGCATTGGGCTGTATGTTGGCCGGTGTGCCGTTTGTGCCCACATCGCCACCCTACTCGCTCATCAGTGTGGACTACGACAAGCTCAAGCACGTGCTGAAAACTGTCACGCCTGCTTTGGTGTTTGCACAAGATGAGCGCTACGCCAAAGCCATCACCGCCACCATGGGCGACGACATTGAAGTTGTCATGGCCAGCGGAAGCGTACCTGGCCGCACCACCACCAGCTTTGCACAACTCTGCGCCGTCCCCGCCACCGATGCGGTCGACCGCGCCATTGCCGCAACAGGCCCTGACACGATTGTGAAATTCTTGTTCACCAGCGGCTCTACCAAATTGCCCAAAGCGGTGATCAACACCAACCGCATGTGCTGCGCCAACCAGCAGCAAATGACCCAATCCATGCCCGTGCTCGCTGAGAAGCCCTTGGTGCTCGTGGATTGGTTACCTTGGAACCACACCTTCGGTGGCAACCACAACTTCGGTATGGTGATGTTCCACGGCGGCACCCTATACATCGACGACGGCAAGCCCACGCCTGCCCTGATGCACGAAACATTACGCAACCTGCGCGAGATCGCGCCCACGGTGTACTTCAACGTGCCCACCGGCTTTGAAGCCATTGCCAACGCCATGAAGACCGACGATGGCTTGCGCAATACGCTGCTCTCGCGCGTAAAGATGTTTTTCTACGCAGGTGCCGCTCTGGCACAACCCATCTGGGACAGCCTCTATGAATCGCAAGAGCGCGAAATCGGCGAGCGCATTGTCATGGGCACGGGCCTTGGCATGACCGAGTCTGGCCCATTCGGTTTGTTCGTCACCAACCCTAACGTGCGCGCAGGTGATTTGGGCGTGCCCACACCCGGCCTAGAACTCAAGCTGGTCGACACCGATGGCAAAACTGAGGTGCGCTACCGCGGCCCCAACATCACACCCGGCTACTGGCGTGCGCCCAACGAAACCGCCGAAGCATTTGACGAAGAAGGCTTCTTCAAAACTGGCGATGCTGTGAAGTGGATCGACGAAACCGATGTGCATTTGGGCCTCAAGTTTGATGGCCGCATTGCGGAAGACTTCAAACTCGCCACTGGCACGTTTGTGAGCGTGGGCCCCTTGCGCGGCAAGATCATTGCGGCCGGTGCACCCTACATCCAAGATGCTGTGCTGACAGGCATCAACCTCAAAGAAGTGGGTGCCATGGTGTTCACCACACCACGCGTGCGTGAACTGGCAGGCCTGCCTGAGAGCACCCCATTGGCCGATGTATTGGCAGCACCCGCTGTGTTGGCCAAGTTTCAAGAAGTGGTCAATGAGTTGTCGGCCCACAGCACAGGCAGCGCCAACCGCATTGCGCGTATGTGCTTGTTGAGCGAACCACCCACCATTGACAAAGGTGAGATCACCGACAAAGGCTCGATCAACCAACGCTCTGTGTTGCACCACCGTGCCGACACTGTGGCTGCGTTGCACGAAGACCGCTTGCACTACATCCTCAAACCACAGGTTTAAAAAGAGAACGACATGGCAGCTAAAGGATTTTTCAACGCGTTTGCCGATGTGTGGATGCACGAAGGCGTGCGCACACCGATGGTGGACTACTGCGGTGCACTCGGCCACATCTCCCCGACTGACCTTGGCATCAAGGCCGCACGCGAAGCGTTGAAACGCGCTGGCATTGCGCCTACAGAAATCAACTCAGTCATCACAGGCAACATGGCACCTGGTGACTTTGACCAATTCTTCTTGCCTCGTCACATTGGCCTGTATGCAGGCGTGCCACAAGAAGTACCTGCCATCATGGCCCAACGCATTTGCGGCACAGGCTTTGAGTTGTTCCGCCAAGCGGGCGAACAAATCGAAGCAGGCGCATGCGATGCAGCTTTGGTCGTTGGCACCGAAAGCATGACGCGCAACCCGATTGCCGCGTTTGACCACCGCACCGGCTTTAAGCTCGGCGCACCTGTGGGTTTCAAAGACTACATGTGGGAAGCGCTCAAAGACCCAGCTGCTGGCATCAACATGATCCAAACAGCCGAGAACTTGGCCAAGAAATACAACATCACCCGCGAAGAAGTCGACCAATTTGCGTCTGACTCTTTTGCCAAAGCGGTGGCCGCACAAGAAGCCGGTTTCCACGCTGGCGAAATCGTGCCCGTGATCACTGAGAAGTTTGAACTCGAAGGCTACAAAGCTCGAGGCATCAAACTACAAGGCAAAGTGACTGAAGTCAATGCCGACACACATGCACGCATCTCCCCCGTGGAAGTGTTGGCCAAGCTCAAGTCTGTCTACGAAGGCGGCGTGCAAACCGGTGGCAACAGCGCGGCCTTGGTCGATGCAGCGGCTGCATGTGTGGTCACCTCTGGTGCGTATGCCAAAGCGCATGGCAAAAAGCCCATGGCGCGCGTGGTAGCGGCCGCATCTGTGGGTGTGCCACCCGAAATCATGGGCATTGGCCCAGCACCCGCCATTCGCTTGCTGCTTGAGCGCACTGGTTTGCAACTGTCAGACATTGGCCGCTTCGAAATCAACGAAGCACAAGGCGCACAAACATTGGCTGTGGGCCGCGAGTTGGGTCTCGATATGTCCAAGCTCAACGTCAACGGCGGCGCGATTGCGCTGGGTCATCCCCTCGCCTGCACAGGCGTGCGTTTGACCATCACCTTGGCACGCGAACTAAAGCGTTCAGGATTGCGCTACGGCATCTCCAGCGCCTGCGTGGGTGGTGGACAAGGCATTGCGCTGCTGATCGAAAACCCAGATGGGTTTCGCGAAAACCCTGACGCAGTCTAAGCACTGCGGCCAACACAATCATTCAAAGAGATCGTTATGAACATTCAAGGACAAGCAGCATTGGTCACCGGCGGTGGCTCAGGCCTCGGCGAAGCGACAGCACGTGAACTGGCCCGCTTGGGTGCGAAGGTCGCGGTGCTCGACCTCAACTTAGAAAACGCACAACGCGTTGCCAGCGAAATCGGGGGCGTGGCCGTTTTATGCAATGTGTCTGACCCAGACAGCATGGCCCAAGCCATCGAGACCGCTGCTGCAGCACACGGCCCTGCACGCATCTTGATGCAAATTGCAGGCATTGGAACGGCCAAACGCGTGGTGGGCAAAGATGGCAACGCTGCGCCGCTTGAAGACTTCATCAAAGTCGTCAACGTCAACTTGGTGGGCACCTACAACGCCTCTCGATTGTTTGCAGCCGCAGCTGCCAAGCTCGACCCACTCGAAGACGGTGAGCGTGGCGTGATGGTGTGGACAGCATCAGTGGCTGCATTTGACGGCCAAGTGGGCCAACAAGCCTACAGCGCCTCTAAAGCAGGCGTGTCAGGCATGACCCTGCCCATGGCGCGCGACTTGGCGCAGCACGGCATTCGTGTGTGCACCATTGCCCCCGGCCTGTTTGCCACTCCGCTGATGAAAACATTGCCAGAACACGTGCAAGAGTCACTCGCAGCCAGCATCCCCTTCCCTTCACGCTTGGGCAAACCCGAAGAGTTTGCGCAGTTGGCCTCACACATCGTGAGCAACACCCACCTCAATGGCGAAGTCATCCGTTTGGATGGTGCTTTGCGCATGGCCCCACGCTAAGAGAAACAAGATGAGCAAAACCGTTGTTTACGAAGTAGAAATCATGTTCGGTGACTGCGATCCAGCAGGCATCGTCTTCTTCCCTAACTATTCCAAATGGATGGATGCATCGTCCTTGAACTTCTTCGTCAAATGTGGCGTGCCCACATGGCGTGAGTTGGTCAAGACCACCGGCATCATCGGCACGCCCCTGCTGGAGATCAACACCAAGTTCATGCGCCCCGCCACCTATGGCGAGCGCATTCAGATTCACACCAGCATCCAAGAATGGCGCGACAAAGTGGTCATTCAAAAGCATGTGGTCATGCGTGGCGACACGGTGCTGTGTGAAGGCTTTGAAACCCGCGCGTTTTGCATCAAGCACCCAGATGATCCTGACCGCATCAAAGCCATCCCCGTGCCTGCTGACATCAAGGCTTTGTGTTCTTAATTTTTCCCTGCAACCTTTCTAACCACAACTAGGAGACAACCATGAACTTCAAAAAGACCCTCGTGACCCTCGCCGCTACCGTGGCTTGTTCAGCCGCTTTGGCCGACATCAACATCGGTGTGAGCTTGGCCTTGACTGGCCCAGGCTCTGGCTTGGGTATCCCCATGCAAAACCAACTCAAGTTGTTCCCCAAAACAATTGCGGGCGAAAAAGTCAACCTCATCGTGTTGGACGACGCCACCGATCCAGGCAAAGGCTCTGCCAATGCACGTCGCTTTGTGACAGAAGACAAAGTCGATTTGATTTTTGGCTCATGCATCACCGCCGTGGCAGCTGCGATGACAGACATCGCTTCTGAAGCAGGTACCGTACAAATCGCAGGTTCTCCAGTTGGTGTGCCCGCAGGTAAAGACAAATGGATGTTCCGTTTGCCTCAGTCCAACACTGTCATGGGCCACGCTGTGGTCGAGCACATGAAGAAGCAAGGCGTCAAAACCATTGGCTTCTTGGGCTACACCGATGCGTACGGCGAGCAATGGCTCAAAGAAATCACACCGATGCTCGACAAAGCTGGCATCAAGATCGTTGCAACAGAACGCTTTGCGCGTACTGACACCAGCGTCACACCTCAAGCTTTGAAAATCAACGCAGCCAACCCTGACGCCGTCTTGGTGGTGGCTTCTGGCTCAGGCGCAGCGATGCCACAACTCGGCTTGGCTGAGCGTGGTTTCAAAGGCAAGATTTACCAAACGCATGCTGCAGCCACACAAGACTTGATGCGCGTTGGCGGAAAAACTGTTGAAGGCACATTCGTTGTTTCTGGCCCAGCTGTGATTGCCGAGCAACTCCCAGACAGCCACCCATCTAAGAAAGTGTCGGTTGATTTCGTGACGAAATACGAAGCTTTGATGGGCCCTAAAACACGTAACCAGTTTGCAGGTCATTCCTATGACTTCCAAGTGACGATGGAAAAAGTGTTGCCTGTGGCACTGAAGAAAGCCAAGCCAGGTACGCCTGAGTTCCGCGCTGCCATTCGCGATGCCCTCGAAGGCATGGGCCGCACCGTGTTCGCTCACGGTGTGATGAACTGGACCAAAGAAGACCACTGGGGTTACACCTTGGAAACAGGCGTGATGCTCAAAGTGGTTGACGGCCAATTCGCTGTCGAACGCTAAATCAGCCTTGCCTGAAATAAACGCCCAGCAGGTCTAACTTGCTGGGCGTTTTGTAAAAGTTGTCAGAAAAGAAACGAGACACAACATGGATTTCTCAATCGCCAGCATTTTGATGCTGGACGGATTTACCAACGGCGCGGTCTATGCCCTACTCGGGTTGGCGACAGTGTTGGTATTTACCGTCACACGCGTCATCTTCATTCCTCAAGGTGAGTTCGTCGCATATGGCGCTTTGACCTTGGCCATGTTGCAAGCGGGCAAAGTACCGGGCACCGTTTGGTTGCTGATGATTTTGGCCACCGTGGCCAGTCTGATGGAGTGTTGGAGCCGCTGGCACCATGACCACAATTTGCTCAGTGGTATCAAAGCTGCTTTGCGTATGTGGATTCCACCCATGTTGATTGCCCTGCTCACTTGGTGGTCGGCAACACAAAATTTCTCGATGTTGATTCAAGCGCTCTTGAGTGTGGCCGTGGTCGCCACATTTGGTCCGCTGGTGTATCGCATTGCTTACCAATCACTGGAGTCAGCGACGCCTTTGGTTTTGCTCATCGTGTCAGTGGGCGTTCATTTCGCCATGACAGGTTTTGGTTTGCTGGTCTTCGGCGCTGAAGGTTTCCGCAACCCTAGCTTCCTGGATCAAAGCTGGAGCTTTGGTCCTCTCACTATCTCGGGCCAGGTGTTCATCATTTTCTTGATTGCACTCATCATGATCTTGGTGCTGTGGCTGTTCTTTGAACGCACCTTGTTTGGCAAAGCCTTGCGCGCCACTGCAGTCAATCGCACGGGTGCTCGCTTGATGGGTATCTCTACACACGCAGCTGGTCAGTTCACCTTCTTGCTGGCAGCTGGTATCGGTGCTGTGTCTGGCTTGTTGATTGGCCCGACCACCACCGTGTTTTATGACTCTGGTTTCTTGATTGGCCTCAAAGGCTTTGTGGCTGCTGTTGTTGCTGGCTTGTCTAGCTACCCCGGCGCTTTGATTGGCGCGTTGTTTGTGGGGGTTGTCGAATCATTTGGTTCATTCTGGGCCAGTGCTTTCAAAGAAGTGATTGTGTTCACCATGATCTTGCCCGTGTTGCTGTGGCGCTCCATCCGCAGTGGTCACTCTGATGAGGAGCATTGAGATGCGCCGCTGGTTATTGCTTTTCGCGTTAGTTCCGCTCGTGGCCGTGTTGCCCTTGCCTGACTATTGGATCTTTCAACTCAACTACATCGGCCTCTATGCCCTCACGAGCATGGGCTTGGTGTTGCTCACCGGTGTATCTGGCTTGACCTCTTTTGGCCAAGCTGCGTTTGTGGGCATTGGCGCCTACACCACCGCATGGCTCACGCTCAACTTGGGCTGGTCACCATGGCTGACCTTGTGGGTCGGTTTAGGTCTGACATTTATCAGCGCATTGGTCGTGGGCATGATCACCTTGCGCATGTCTGGCCACTACTTGCCATTGGCCACCATCGCATGGGGCTTGTCGCTGTACTACCTCATGGGCAACTTGGATGCTCTGGGCAAGTACGACGGTTTGTTGGGCTTACAAAGCCTGTCCATTGGCAGCTTTGACATTGGCCAAGGTCGCCCCTTCTTTGTGTTGACTTGGTTGATGCTGCTGGCATCCGCCTTGTGTATGTCGCAGTTGCTTGACTCACGTGCTGGCCGCGCCATCCGTTCATTGAAGAACGGCACGCAAATGGCTGAAGCCATGGGCATCAACACCTTCCGTTACAAGGTCACGGCTTTCGTCATGGCTGCCTTGTTGGCTTCTGTAGCGGGTTGGTTGTTGGCGCACTTCCAACGCACCGTCAACCCTTCCGCTTTCGGCTTGAAGATGGGTATTGAATACTTGTTCATGGCCGTGGTCGGTGGCGTGGGTTACATCTGGGGTGCCGTCGTCGGAGCTGGCCTGATCAAGCTCATGGACGACTACTTGCAAGTTCTGTTGCCTAAGCTCATTGGCACCAGTGGTAGCTATGAAGTGATTGTGTTTGGTGTGGTGCTGGTGCTGGTGCTCAAGTACATGCCTGACGGTTTGTGGTCTTTGGTGTCGCGCTACATGCCACGCCGTGACCGCAAGGTGGATTGGGCCGATGCCGATCACTTGCCAGAAACGCACAAACCCCAACGCGGCGAACTGCTGCTCGATGTGCAAGACGTCCGCAAACAGTTT
>ERZ1034365.358-NODE-358-length-25682-cov-3.479047_pt1 | contig 25682 bp, 40 predicted proteins | sample MGYA00520615_ERZ1034365 | MGnify/ENA primary metagenome ERZ1034365 (study PRJEB33736, sample SAMEA104284505) | Azolla filiculoides | biome: Urban; feature: Water surface; material: Ditch water | place: Netherlands | collected 2015-10-28 | depth 0-0.1 m ...
ATAAATTGTGTATGTATCACCACGATGAAAATATTCACTTTCAAGTCTGTGGTGTTCTATGGCCCATGGCCCACGTGTATGTAGTATGGTCATCTCAGATCCCCAATGCAAACAGTGTTGTGAACAGCGCAACGAGGAAGACGATGTAGGCAACGTAGCTAAACACACGGCGCTGAGAAAACTCAGGCTCGATGCCAAGCAGAGCCATCTGAATGCGTTCTGCATCAGCGCTCATGTGGTTACGTTGGGGAGGGCTGTACATACAGCCAATGCGAAGACCAGACTTGGTCGTGAAGGGTAAGTGCTTTTCCATTTGATTTCTCCTTAACCGCTGTATCAGCGTGGGCGCATCTTAACACGAGGTTAAAAAACAATGCAACACAAACCTGAGTAAATTGTGGGGTTTCTTTTAATTCAAAGTTAATGTATACTGTGCCCGTTGGTGGTGTATTGGGTTAGCGCCGATACAGACTTAACCGTCGGATGAAACGCTTAAAAGCACACTGCTTTATGTGAGCCACCAACACTAACACGCATGGGGGTTGTCCTCTGGGGGATCCCGGAGGCCCGGAACAGCCCCCAGCCGTGTTGGTGTTCCGTTTGATGAACTCTCGTGTGTGAAAGGCGGCGCAGTGCAAAGATGGCGGGGCGGCACCCCAGCACCAACAAACTATTGAGGACACGATGAAATTAGCTGAGTATTTTTCGACGGAGCCGTTGGGCGCAAGAGGTGAGATGGCACAGTATCTGGGCATCAGCTTGACATGGATGTCGCTGTTGATCCATGAGCGACGTACGCCTTCAGCTTCATTGGCCGTCAAAATTGAAAAAGCAACACAGGGGTTGGTGCAAAGAAAAGACTTGCGCCCTGACCTTTTTGTCGTGTAAGATGATTTGAAACACGGCTAGGTAGGGCTTGATCACCCTACCGAAGAGCGACCCACCCCCGCCTGCCGCAGTTTCTTTAGGGGTGAAATTTTGGGGCTGGAAATGCATTATTACCAATTCAACATTGGTGACTATCAGAGTCACACTTCGCATCTGTCTGACACAGAGGACTTGGCTTATCGCCGAATGCTCGACTGGTGCTACCTTCACGAGAAACCTTTACCGCTCGACGTAGAGGATATTGCACGCCAGATCCGTATGCGTTCGCATAGCGATAGCATTACGCTCGTATTGCATGAGTACTTCGAACGCACAGAGTCTGGATGGATCTCAGAACGTGTCATCAAGGAGATTGAGGCTGTTGGCGTCAAGAAAGAGAAGGCATCAGCTTCCGCCAAAGCCCGATGGAATAAGGCTTCTAATGCGAACGCATTGCCAGCGCAGTCCGAAGGCAATGCTCCCAATACACATAACACATTACCCAATACACAAATAGAAGCTAAAGCTTCTCCTGACCTCGGCAAGCCGAAGTCAGTACCTGCGTGTCCAGTTGCAGAGATTGTTGAGATGTACAACACCATACTGCCTGAACTGCCACAGACCGTTGTTGTGAACGACTCACGCAAGAGGGCTATTGCCGCCAGATGGCGTGAGGTTGTTACTGCTGACAAGCTTGATCGACAGGGTGGTCTGGATTTCTTCAGGTGGTACTTCGAGATGGTCAAGACCTCCAAGTTCCTGACAGGCAAATCCAAGGACTGGAAGGCTGACATGGACTTCCTGTTCAACCCAAGCAAGTTTCCCCGAGTCATCGAAGGCACATACCACAAGGATCAAAAATGAGTTACGCATCAGCAAAACAGCGCTACGCTGAAAAAACAACAGAGGTTGATGACCAGCCTCATGGCCACAACTGCTACGCCAACGGTTGCCCTATGGCTGGCGGGATCTCAACTGGTAGCCACTGGGTCTGTGCCTACCACCACCAAGCCCTGCCCACTGAGTGGCCTCGCATCACAGAAGCCTTGCAGGACTGCGAGACGATCCGTGTTGCGATTGGTGAAGTCATGAAGATCGACATGATCTCTTGGGGCGCCAGCGTTAACGGCTACCCACCAAAGTGGCAAGAGTTTGCCGCTCTGTTTGATGACCAGCCTGAGCTTCAGCCTACCGTGCACGAGCAGATCCGCAAAACAAAGTACGAGTACCGCCTGCGCAACGAGCTGGCTATCCGTGCAGGACTGGCGAAGAGGAAATCATGAACAGAGAAGACATTATTCGCATGGCATTAGAGGTTGGTCTTCCTCATTGGTATCACACCGATGGAATCGTAAATGAAGAACGCGTGATTGCGTTTGCAAACCTTGTCGCTTCTGCCGAGCGTGAGGCGTGTGCAAAATGGTGCGAAACATTAACCTTTATTGACGGCACGGGAACAGCAGAAGCTTTTGCCGATGAAGTTCGCAATAGGGGACAGGAGTGACCAAACATGAAGCCCAACAAATCCTCGACCAAATCCGTGGTGGGTTTGGTGATGCCTACACCGAGGCTTGCGCCATCGAATGTCTCTATGTCACAGGAGACCTTGGAACACATGAGGCAGTGCGAAGCGAGAGAGTGGATCAGCCGATACAAAAAGAAGACTATCGAGCTAGGCTTCGGGAACGCGCAATTGTGGTGGGCAAAAGTAAAGAGTGACATCGAGAAGCGTCGCGGAACTCAAGCGATGCAAGACCTAGTTAACCGAATGAAACAGGAGCAAGAAAATGGCAAAAGTAGAACTAAGTGATTTTCAAAAGAAGTTTTTTGCACAGGGCACTGGACAGCAGTTGTTCACAGCAAAAGAATTTGAAGAGGGGCTGGCGCAGGCAAAGGCTGAGATCATGGCTGTGGCCATCCAAACCACAAAGCAGGCAATTGGCATCGAGCGTGAAGCCTGCGCACGTTTGGCAGACGAATACGAGTTGCCAGCACTGGCCCACGCTATCCGTACAAGGATGCAACGTGCGGATTGAGCTGGACTTCCCCCCATCGGAGCTATTCCCAAACCGCGCCAAGGGTACGCACTGGGGCAAGCTGTACAAGCTCCGCTCGGACTACCGCGAGAACAGTACATGGCTGGCCAAGCACCAGATCAAGAACTGGAAGCATCAGGGTGGCAACATCAAGCTGACCATCACCTTTCAGATGCCTGACAAGCGCAAGCGTGATGCAGACAACTGCCTTGCCGCCGCTAAGGGTGCGCTGGACGGGCTGGCTGATGCGCTGTTCGTGAATGACCAGCTATTCCAGCCCATCATGATTTATCGCGAAGCGGGAGAGAAGCCCGGCAAACTGATCGTCGACATCGAGGAACTAGCATGACCGAAAAACTTATTGATCCAAACGCCGCAGTCGACTTCATGATTGCCAAATCCGCCGAGTACGCCCAAGCAGAGGCGAACAAGGTGTACATGGAGGAGCTGAGGAAGACCATCAAGGCCGAAGAGATGAAAAACGCCGAGATCTTCGGTGCAGGCGAGTACAAGACCGCCGCCATGCAGGAACGTGAAGCCTACGCCTCCCCACGCTACAAAGAGCACCTGCTGGCGCTTAAACAGGCTGTAGAGGAGCGCGAACGCCTCAGATGGATGCTGATAGCCGCGCAGGAAAGAATCGCCGTATGGCGCTCTCAAGAGGCTTCTAACCGTCATGTCGACAAGGCCACATTGTGAACAACACCCTAACTGCCAAAGAAAAAGACCACGTCAGGCGTGTCAAGGAGCTCCCCTGCTCGGTCTGTGACCAAGAAGGCCCAAGCGATGCCCATCACATCAAACAGCACCGCCAGTACACCGTGGTCGCCCTGTGCAAATCCTGCCATCAGGGTAGCAAGATGGGCTGGCATGGAGAAAAGAGGGCTTGGGCTATCGCTAAGATGGACGAGCTGGATGCTTTGAACGTAACCATCAAGAGACTGATGGAATGCAAGTAACTTGCGTGCTCACGTCGTGTGGCAGGTTCGACCTGCTAGAGAAAACCTTATGGTCATTCTTCAGGTACAACACGTGCCCCATTGAAAAGTTCATCATCATTGACGACTCTGGGTACGTGAACGCACGCGCCATCATCATGGCCATGATTGACCAGATCAAGATCTTCAAGCCGCCTGAGTTTCTTGTTCTTGCAAATGGCCAAAACATAGGGCAGGTTGAGTCCATCAACGTGGCTTACGCCTACGTCAAGACCAAGTACATCTTTCACATGGAAGACGACTGGGAGTTCTACGCCAGCGGATTCATTGAGGAGTCTTTGCCTATCCTGCAAGACAACCCTTGGATCATCACAGTTTGGCTTAGGGCGCACCATGACACCAATGGTCACCCAGTCGAGAGGGTTCACGGGCTACCGTTCCCATTGATGACCCTTAACTACGTGGACAAATGGCACGGCTTTACATGGAACCCAAGCCTACGTAGACGCAAGGACTACAAGAAGATTGGTGGGGAAGCCGCATCTGGCCACTACTACATGCTCAAAGGCTTCAGAGCGGCTATCACTGCCAAGGGGGATGGTTATGTCAAACACATAGGGTGGGATCACTCAACGGCTCACATTGAAGGCACTAACAAGGGTTAGGGTTTGTCCTAATAAAAATATTTTCAAAGGGGCTTCTAAACAGCTTTAACTTGATGTTAAGATAGCGTCACTGCAATAAGCAGGTTACTTGAAAGACAAACATCATGACAACAGCAACAGAGATCCAAGCAGTCGCAACAGTCGAGTCACTGCTCAACCCCATCGACCAACTCTCCGTGTTGGATCGCCAGCAAAAAGCTCTTGCCGCTCAGGTCAAGACCCTCAAAGACGAAATCGCTAACAGCTACGGTGAAGGCAAGCACCGTGGTGAGAAGTACGGCGTTCGCGTCACCATCGAGAACCGCAAGGGCTCCATCGACCTCGAGGCTCTCTGTGCTCACTTCGGTATTACTGCTGAGCAAGCAGAGCAGTTCCGTGGCGAGACAAGCGCCATCATCAAAGTTTCAGCAACAGCTTAAGGTGATCGACATGAAATACAAACTCGATGTCAAGAACCACGTGGATGTGGACGGCTATGGTGAAGACGCCTGCTACATCCTGAACCTGCCCTACGGCTTTCGGTTTAGCGACGACGTGGTTCACGTCAGGGGCTATGACACCATGAAAGAACTCCGGCAGTCTGTCAAAGACGATGTCATTCCCTGCAACTGCAATGACTGTGTGAAATAAAAGTGGGGGTAGGGAAACTCCCTACTCCTAACCCGTTTTAATTTAGTGTTACAATTCCAATCACTGCAATATCGCAGGTTACTTGAAAGACCAAAATGAACTTCTTTAAAACACAACAAAACCCACATGCTCCAGTCCACATCATCGTTGTGGAGATCAGCGACAAGACACAGCACGCAGAGGGCTGGGTATCACGTCACGACTTCAAAACCTTTGAGCAGGCTCAAGAGGTGGCAGATGCCGCCAGCCGCTTCGAAGGCGTGGACTACATCGCCACTGACGCTGGCGATTACTGCTCACCACGTTACGACGTGATCAAGGCTCCTCAGCAGTTGGCTCCAGTTTCCTACTGCTTCAATGGCGACAGCTACCCTTGCGGCTACATCAAGACCATCAGCAAGACCATGAAGAAGATCACAACCACCACAGGCAAGACTTTCTACCGTCGCCGTAACACAGGTTGCTGGGTGTCTCATGGCATGTGGTCAATGGTCGAAGGCCACATCGAAGCACGCAACCCACACTTCTGAAAGAACCATCATGACAAACGAAATCGAAACATCATTCAACACAGAGGCGGAGGTGCGCGTCAGCGTTGACCAGTACGACGACGGCGTATGGCTGTCTTTGCAAGGTCGCCGTGCCAGCATGAGCGTGCCAATGACCCGCACCGAAGCCCAAGAGCTTTTGATCAACTTGCAGGCAGTTCTTTTCCAAAAGGCGGCGGCATGAGCGAGACGAGAATGACCGAATACATCCGAGGGTTCAACGATGGGGTCGACTGCATGTTGGCTGAAGTTGAACGCCTCGAGAAAACTGGCCCTGTAAGCCTTCAGACGCTGATCAGGTACCTTGACCCTCAACGAGACCAGAAAACGGCTCAAAAGCCCGAAAAGACCCCCGCATGAGCTTTGCTGAACAACAATTACAGATCGGAACCAAACAACCATGTCATCAATTCAAACTTTGTGGCAAATGCCAGCAGGAGAAGCCGCCAGAGGGAGGGATCGACATGGGGTCGCGATGGATGTGCGCAAGGTGCTGGACGAGGAAGTCCGCAAAGAAAAACCTGCTTCAAAACCGACGGGTCGGGGGCACAGGTTAGCCGTCATCAATAGCGTTCGGGTTGCCTTGCGTGGCGTACCTGACGGAATGACGCTGGAAGATCTATCTGACCTGCTAGATCGACCACACAGCAATGTCAGGAAGGTGCTCAAAGCCATGCCTGACACGTACATAGACCGATGGGAGATCGCGCCAAGGGGGCAGTACAAAGCCGTCTGGTGCGTGATTACCCCGCCAAAAGATTGCCCTAGACCAGAAGGAAAAAAGACATGAGCAAAGGTAGCGGACGCAGGCCATCAGACCTGACAGAACAAGAGTGGGCAAACCGCTGGGATGCCATCTTCGGACGGGATCAACCTAAGCCAGAGCTGAAGGTGGTCTTCGCTGAAGGTTGCTTTGACGGGTTTGACGGCACACAGGAGGAGCTTCAGGAGTTCATCGCTGAGATCCGCCAAATGGCTCAAGACGGAACCATCATGGATGGAGCTGTACCACTGAGCGACGAGGAGATGCAAGAGCTGACCAACATGAAGCGGGAGCCACGGCAATGACTGAGACACAACTGCTGGTGATGTTGGGCACGATCTGGGTGGCTCCTCATGTGAAGTGGTGGTACGGCCAGACCATTGGTTGCATCATCTTGATCGTGGCCGCTTGCAAGGGATTGGGGTGGCTATGACTAAAGACGAAGCATTGAAGAAGGCATTTAAACAAGCGTTTCAACTTGGTCAAGACTATTGGTATCAAGCAGACCACGAGTATGTAAGTCAGAATAAAAAATCTGATGTGACCAGAGCAAAGTTTGAGCAACTAATGGAAGATGCTATCAAAGAAGCCTTGGCACAGCCAGAGCAGGAGCCTTACGGCTGGTACATAGACGGGTATGGCTCTGTTATTGGTAAAAATGAGCCAAAGTCTGTGCGTGTTGGCGAGTGGCTTCCTTGGTACACCACCCCACCACAGCGCAAGCCGCTGACGGATGAGGAGATTGACAGGATATGGGGTTCACACACTTTCATTCAAGCGACAGACAGACGACAACAAGCATTTGCCCGAGCCATTGAAGCCGCACACGGCATTAAGGGGGAAGCATGAGCAAACCAATTACCGTTAAAGAAGCAGGCGAATGGGCTGACAAAGTTTGGCCTGAATGCGTGAAGCAAGCATATGCAGAGCAGGAGCCTGCAAAATGGGTTGGGCTTACAGAGGCTCAATGCGGTGTTCTATGGAAAACCAACATGACACCATTTGAGTATTACCAAGCCATTGAAGCCGCATTAAGGAGTAAGAACCATGGCTGAATGCCCACCCTGCAATAACCACTGCTACCAAGGCAGGAACTGCCCAAACATGGAAACCCGCAAAACCACGAGGGAAGAGAAGATCTCCAAGCCCAACGTGTATATGACGCCGCGCTTATACGAAGAGTTTGACACTGCTTATGATGAATACAAGACCAAGATTCGCGGGGAACATGCCGTGAACAACGAACACAAGTACATCAAACACCAAATAGACCCACCACAACCCACACGCAACGAGGTGCTAGAAGAGGTGGCGAAGAGGTTTGATGCTATGACGTCCTTGGGTGACACAGCGGCCAGCTTTGCCGTATACGTGAGAGACATGAAGACATGAGACGAATAGCAATCCTATGCCCAGCCTACGATGGCAAAGTAGTGTGTGACTTCAGCATCAGTATGGCTGTACTCTTCCAAAGAGCGGCTGTAGAGCGCCCTGACCTGCACATGAACCTGTACTACTGGATGGGTGAAGCCCTACTCCAAAAAGCCAGAAGCAACCTGTTCTGTGATGCCTACGACAACGGATTTGACGAGATCGTGTTCATTGACGCAGACCAAGGCTTTGATGCGCAGGCATTCTTCGATGTGATCGACCACGATGTAGACGTGGTGGGCTTGCCTGTGCCCATGAAGGTTGACGAGGAGCGATACAACATCCGCCCAGAGGATCCCGCCAGACACAAATGGGACTCTGAGGTCAAACTGCTGGAGGTGGAATGTATCGGCACTGGGTTCCTTCGCTTATCCCGTAAAGCCATGCAGATCCTGTGGGACAAAGGTACGCCCTACTTCGATGGGAAAGAAAGACGCCTCATCTGCGACATCCAGATCATCAACAAGGGCATGATCTCTGAGGACGTACAGATCTGCAAGAAGCTGACAGACGAGGGGTTGAAGATCTATGTGGACATCAGGCACACCTGCACGCATTTTGGAGTAAAAAAGTTCTCAGGCGACTATCAAATGAAGTACGCTAAAACAGTTCTTGACGGAATCTTGGGGAAAAGTGAATGACAGAGCAAATATGGGAAGCGGACTGGATCTGTGAGAACCCTGAACTGGCAAACAAAGCCATCACAGAGCTACAGACTCAGGTGCAAGAGCTGGAGTCCAAACTCAAGCACGCCAACACAAAAATCGCCAAACTGGAAAGCCAAAACAAAGAGTACAAGCTAACCATCAAAGACATGGACAGAAGGATCATGAGAGGGCTAAGAGACTAGACCGTTGCACGTAAAGCAAAACATCCGTTAAACTTCACGTTAAAGGAGTCCAGCAATGGCAAAGAAACCAAAGAGTCTTCCCAGCGATGATGTCGCCGATGTGACAGGTGAGCCGCAAACGAAAGAAGTCAAAAAGATGGGCAGACCTTCCATTTACTCGGATGGGTTAGCTCATGAGATATGTAAGAGACTAGGAGACGGAGAGAGCTTACGTAAGATCTGCCTAAGCGAAGGTATGCCAGACAAGGCGACTGTGATGAATTGGTTGACTACGAAGCCTGACTTTCTCGACCAATACGCACGTGCACGTGAGATCCAAGCTGAGACGCAGTTCGACGAGATCATTGACATCGTTGACCAGCCGCCTGAGCTGAGCTACGTGACTGACAAGAACGGTGAGCTGATTGAGGTCAAGTTTGACTCTACGTACGTGGCTTGGATGAAGCTTCGGGTCGACACTCGCAAGTGGACAGCCGCCCGTATGTCCCGCAAGTACAACGAACGCATTACACCTGCCGAAGACAAGAACGATCCAAGCGTCATTGACGTGGATGTCAGGGACTTGATGGATGTGGCCGTGAAGCGCCTTGAGCTGATTCGGATTGCTGAATGAGTGCTGTCATTGAACAGGACATTCTGGACATCCTGCAAGACAAGGCTCTCCAGAAAAAGCTTGGCCCCTACCATGGAGCCGCCTATGCCACACGCATCAAATGGCTCTCAGGGGCGTTCAATCACCAGAAGCTACCCCAAGGTGAGTGGTGGTCTATCTGGCTCATGCTGGCTGGCCGTGGTGCTGGTAAGACTCGTACGGCGGCTGAACAGCTCTGGTGGTGGGCGTGGGAGAACCCAAACACACGGTGGCTGGTGTCCGCCCCCACATCCATGGACGTGCGCGGTACGTGCTTTGAGGGTGAGTCTGGGCTTGAGGCCGTGATCCCTCCCATCCTTATCGCTGACTACAACAAAGCCCTGCACGAGATCAGACTGGTCAACGGTAGCCTGATCAAGGGCATCTCAGCGTCTGAGCCTGACCGCTTCCGTGGTGGCCAGTACCATGGCGCATGGCTAGACGAGCTGGCGGCTTGGGACTACCTCGACGAAGCTTGGTACAACATCCAGTTCGCCGTCCGTCTGAAGAAGGCTGATGGCCGCACGCAGGTGATCGCCACCACCACACCACGACCCAAAGACCTGATCGTTGAGCTGATCGGCAGGGAAGGCGACGATGTGGCTATCACTACCGCCTCGACCTACGTCAATCTGGCCAACCTTGCACCAAGCTTTCAAAAGCAGATCCTTGCATACGAAGGTACTAAGATTGGTCGTCAAGAGATCCATGCGGAGATCATCGACCCTGAAGAGTCAGGCATCGTCAAGCGTGACATGTTCAAGCTGTGGGCTCCTAACAAGCCCTTCCCCAAGTTTGAGTACATCGTGCAGAGCTACGACTGCGCCAGCTCAGAGAAGACTGTCAACGATCCGACGGCCGCCATCACGTTTGGCGTGTTCAAGCCACTGGATGGCCCAATGTCCGCCATGATCATCGACTGCTGGCAAGACCGCTTACAGTATCCTGACTTGCGCCCCAAGGTGATCGAAGAGTACGACGTGGTCTACGGTGAGGGCAAGGACAAGAAGAGGGTTGACCTGATCCTAGTGGAAGACAAGTCCGCAGGTATCGCCCTGATCCAAGACTTACGCCGTGGGCATCTGCCTGTCCGTGCATACAACCCCGGCAGGGCTGACAAGATCCAGCGCCTGAACATTGTGTCCAACATCATCGCCGCTGGCCGTGTATGGATTCCTGAGAGCAGTGTCAGGAAGGGCTACGTCAAGGACTGGGCTGAGGGCTTCGTGTCCCAGATCTGTAGCTTCCCTGACTCAAGCCATGACGACTTCGTGGACGCCTGCACCCAAGGGCTACGGTTCCTGCGTGACGCTGGCTGGCTGGACATCGATGGTGCACCACGGGACGACTACGACATGGACGACTATGTGGACAGTGGCATGTCACGTAAGCTTGAGAACCCATATGCCGCATAAAGGATAGACAATGATTCACCACACACCAGAAGGCTCATTCATTAAGCTGGGCCTTAACTTTAGCCGCACAAGGGGTGGTTTCCGTCTATTGTGGGCATGGTATGACTTTGCCAAGCACGAGATGTTTACTGCTCGGTTTCGGTTCCGCTGGCACATCAAGCCGCACATTCTGTGGTCAGTTGAGCGTAGTGATGTCATCCAGAACTACATGGATGTGCGTGGCTTGACGATGGTTAACCAAGAGGTGTTGGAAGACCTGAACGCCATCGAGTCAGACTTCAAGCACCTGAGCAACTCGATCCCGCTAGTAAAGCCATGACCTACGGCTGTCACAACCGCAAGGCGTACAAGCCCAAGCTCTTCGTACAGAACGGCTGGTGGCTCGATGGCATCACCAAAACCGCAAAGGTAGAGCAGTCTCCCTTCCGTATGGCTCCTGACTGCCAGTACACCAAGACCGAGCTGGGCAAGGTGGACGAGCGATGCGCAGGATGCAAGCATAAGGAGCTGGCCCAGTGAGAGTCGCCTACATCACGCCCTACTACAAAGAAGCGCCAGAGGTGCTCGAGAGGTGCATCAAGAGCGTGGAGGCTCAGACCATCAAGGGCGACCACTTCCTTATCAGCGATGGCCATCCACAGGATTGGGCGGCAAGCAGGGTGGCAAGGCACATCCCATTGGGAAAGTCCCATGGTGACTACGGCAACACCCCTCGTGGGATCGGTGCTCAGCTTGCCATCAGTGAGGGCTACGACGCGATTGGCTTTCTAGATGCTGACAACTGGCTTGACCTGACACACACCGAGGAATGCCTGACCACAGCGATTGGGAACTACGGCTCGCCATTGAACTGCGACTATGTGGTGGCTAAACGCAGGTTCATCCGCCCTGACCTGACTGTGCTGAGCGCCCCAGAGGATGGCTCGCTGATCGACACAAGCTGTTTCTTTTTCCTTCGTGGATCGTTCCATCTGCTCCCAACGTGGAACCTCATGCCTAAGGAGTTCGCCAACATAGGCGACAGGATCTTTGGCAAACGCATACGTGATGCCAACCTCAACAGCGCCAGCAACAAAGCTGTGACGGTGAACTACCTAAACCTGTGGGCAACGTCATATCACAACGCAGGTGAGACGCCGCCACCTGAAGCCAAGCCTAACGTGGATGGCGGGAGTGGGTATAGATGGCTGGCTGAGCTAGACGACAGACGGAAGGAGCTGGCGCAAAGATTGGTTGGTACTGATCTATGATGGACTTGATCCATCACCCAAGGTATCATTGGGGCAACAGCAACTCAGCAGGATAAGCCATGGCTGACGAAAACAAACCAGCGTTCTACCCACGAGTTGGGAACATCAAGGCCAAGAACTTTAGATCAGCCCAGCCTGCTCCCTTCATCAATGACCCTAGAGCGATGGATCTGCCTCAGTATGGCGACATCGACCTGAGCCAGCCAACTAAGGCTAACCTTGATATGGGTAGACGCATGGCTGAGCGTGATGCCCAGCTCAAGCGCCAGCAAAGCGCAGACACATCACCCCTTGAGAAAGCCGCTGGCGCATTGCAGGCGGTAAGGCTCATGGGCTCGGCTCTGACCCAGTCCATCAATTCACTCCCCACCCGCATAGCCAAGGGCGACGAGGCGGCTGACAAGTTCATGCAGGAACGCATGTACAAGCCTGAGCAACCTTTAGCGTATGAGTACGCAGGTGACCTTGGCAACATGCTTGAGCGCCTTGAGACCGAATACAAGATCCCACCAGTTCTGCCAGAGGCTATGGCTTTGCAGTACTTGGCAGGCCCAGCCACGTCCCAAGCTACCCGAGGCGCTTTGCAGGCTGGTATGGCACTTGAGCGTGGCATGGAGCCAGTAGTGCGTGGCGCTTTAGAGCGTGGTGGTCTACCTCGTGAGATGGCTTTGGCGATGGGTCAGGGTACGCAGTCCAACGTGATCAAGCCCAAGGGTGGCAACTGGTTGGGTGGAAATGTTGATGGCGCTATGAGAGGTTTAAAACGTGACACCATGATGGGTGCGCCCGGCGATACGGTTGAGGATGTTCTGAAAAAGAAAGACGCTCTCAACAATTGGGTTGACCGCAATCTGACCAACTACGTCAAGAAGGAAATGGCAACTCCTGAAGATTCAGTTCGTAAGCTTGCAGAGCAGGGGGTCACCCATTTCCCAATTGCTGAAGACCCAACTTATTGGGCGCGTAAGGGTGAGTCGTCCAGAAAAGAAGCTGGCGGCAATCAGATGGCCCTATCTGATCTTGCTAAGCAGTGGGAAAACCGCTCGGATGCGGCAATAAACGCAGAAACCGCATTACAGCATCAGGACATGATGCATCTTGCGCCGGGATTGTATTCAAGTGCGGAAGACTGGATCAAGAAACTGCCACCAGATACCAAGTTGTATAACACTCGTGGCTCAAACTTCAACCCAGCCGACCTTGGCTTTGACCATATCATGGATGTCCTGCGTCAAGATGTGCGTGAAGGCCGCATTCGTCCCGAGCAACTCAATAAGGTTAGCATGGAGCAGGCAGTACGCCGCACCTATGAGTACGACCAAGAGATGGCTCGTCAGATGCGCGAGACAGCCCTGAAACAGCAGGAGGGATTCCCTGTTCATAAGGAATACCCAGAGGGCTACAAATGGATTGAGCTTACTCCTCAACCTAAAGATGTTTTGCGAAAAAAACACGAGGACTATGTTCGCAGAGACTTTCCAGATATTGAGAAATATGACCCATGGGGCTTTGAAGAATATGTAAAAGATTCAATGCATTCGTCCCGCGTCACTGACCAGCAACAGTTAGCTGATGCTCTGAAGTACGAAGGCAAAACCATGGGCCACTGCGTTGGTGGTTACTGCCCTGATGTGGTTGAAGGCCGCAAACGAATCTTCAGTTTGCGTGATGCTAAGGGTGAACCGCATGTGACTATTGAGACGGGTAAAGCGCAAGGGCGTACCAATTACGATGACATGCAGGCTATTTACAACCAAGCTCAACAAGAAGCCAACGAAAAAAACTTTCCCACAACTTGGGAGTTCAACAATTTTTACAATGACCGAGTCAAAGAGTTGCAGTTTGCGCTAATTGATAAACAGAAGGCTGAGCTTCCTGAGCGCATTGTCCAGATCAAGGGAAAACAGAATGCCAAACCAAAAGACGACTACCTGCCATACGTGCAGGACTTCGTTAAAGGTGGCAACTGGTCTGATGTAGGCGACTTCCACCACACCAATTTAAGGCAAATTGAGGATGTTCCTGAACGCGAAAGATTTGAAGCGGCTGGCATGAAGTTGCCCAAGTATGTGACAGATGCTGATCATGAGAACCTGATCAATGAGTACATGAAGTTGACCAGCCATCCGACTGATTTGGACTTTATGCATAAAGCATACGGGTTCCCAAAGCCTGACGTGCCCCCAGATCTTGAAGGCATGAAGCGTGGCGGTGTTGCCATCTCCAACAACCCAGACACCATGATGCTGGAGCTGAACGAGCAGAAGATGAAGAACGGCGTGCCTGCCTATGGTGGTGCTGGCGCTGTGATCAAGCAAGGTCTCAAGGCGGCTAAGCCTGAGCTGATGAAAGCCTCTGAGGCGTTAGGCAAGATTGAAGGTCGACCACTGAAGATCACGCAGGCTGACCGTACAAAGGTTGGTGGCGGGTACTTGGGCGGCCCCGGCTTTTCTGGTCTTCAACTCACCGAGCCTGAATACCGTGCGGCTGAGGCGGCATGGGCGGTGCAGAACGCAGGCACAGCCAAAACCATCCTTGGTGGTGAAGGCGACAACGCTGTCTACGCGGCTATGCTCGGTACACCTACCCAGCATCAGTCAAACCAAATGGTGTTTGACAAGCTGTTGGGTGACTTCAGGAAAGCCGCCAAGCGTGGTGAGCTGACGCCTGAACTGCGCGACCTGATCAACATGCGCTTAGCCTCTGCTGTTGACAACAAAGGCAACCCTGTATTCCCTGCCAATGTTGACATCATGGACAAAAAGTTCAGGGATATAGCTGACACGTTTAGTCGTCGCTCTGTTGCTGGTCACTTGATGGGTGGCGTACAGGTGGGCGGTAAGAAGGGTCAGATCATTGACTACGATAAGATCATTCGCAGTACGACCGACCCAGTCTTGCTAGATCAACCTACTGGCGCTTTGGGCAACCGTCTGTTCACACTGAACGGCGGCATCATCAATCGACCTGACCTGCACCCAGCGTTCCCAACGATCTTGCAAGGTGAAGACTTGGGCGTGATGTTCACCCCAGTAGAGCGTGACATCGTCATGAAGGACTTTGTTGAGAAGACCATGCGTGAAAAGGGCAGGAAGCCCGGCTACATGGACTACACCCGAGGCAACCCTCCTACGCAGTTGATCACCGAAGACATCCTGACCGAGTTGCAAAAGCTCGGCAAAAAGAAGGGCGGAGCTGTCAAGAAAGCCGCTGGCGGAGACATCACTGGTGACGACCTGATCATTGAAGAGAGACCACTATGAGCCTTGTTGGAGCATTAAGCAAAGCCGCCAAGAAGACGGCCCCCTTCTACTCTGCTGTGGATGATGCGCTGGCTAACCTCAAGCGCCCCAAGGGTACAGGCGCTGAGTTCCTGACCGAAGTCATGAAGACCAAGGGCGTGAAGAAGGCTGAGATCGCTGACCGTAAGCTTGAGGAAGCATTCAAAGCCAAGGGCAAGATGACCAAGGAGGAGGCTCAGCAAGTCCTCAAAGACAACCCACCTCCTAAGCTTCAGGAGCGTGAGTACAACGAGAAGATGGTCAGAGAAGAAGAGGACATCAAGGAAGAGCTGGCCCAAGAGATGTACGGCAGGTCTTACGAAGACCTTTCACATAGAGATCGTCGTCCTATCTTTGATGAAACCCAAAGAATCATGGGTGAAGAGAACGGCCCTCAGTATGGTGACTACAAGACGCAAGGCGGTGAGAACTACCGTGAGATCCTGCTGAAGCTACCCACGTCACGCCCCAGCGCCAGCAACTACTCCGATCCAGCCAAATACGACGCTGACATGAGGGCGTTCAACGCCAGTGGTAAAGCTGACTATCAATCAAGTCACTGGAAGCAAGACCCCAACGTCTTGGCTCACATGCGCGTCCAAGACCGCACTGGCCCTAACGGTGAGAAGATCCTGCACGTCGAGGAGATCCAGTCTGACTGGCATCAAGAGGGACGAAAAAAAGGGTACAAGTTGCTTCCAGATCAGACGGCTCCAATAGATTCTGAGTATCGAGCGTTAGTGCACAAAAATGCGGATGCAAGAGCGGCTGGACGTGAGCCAGACTCAAAAGATTTAGAGCGTGCAAAACAATTAGAAGAGGAGCTTATTAAGTCAGACTCTTCCAATATTCCCGACGCCCCATTCAAAAAGAACTGGCACGAGTTGGCAATGAAGCGCCTGCTGAACTACGCCGCTGACCAAGGCTACGACAGCATCGCCATCACCCCCGGTGCGGAGCAGGCAAGCCGTTATGACTTGAGCAAGCAGATTAGCAAGGTTGACTACAACAAATTTAATTCTGGTCAAAATGAGTTGACGGCTTGGGACAAAGATGGGAAAAAAGTTTTTGAGAAATACGGCGCAAGCCAAGAAGAAGTCGCCGATTACATTGGCAAAGAAGCCGCCGAAAAATTGTTTGCTACAACGCCAAAAGACAATCACATGGGTGGAGAACGATATTCTTTGATTGGCGAAGAACTCCAAGTCGGTGGCGAAGGAATGAAGGGCTTCTACGACCAGATCCTGCCAAGCTACCTAAACACCTTCGGCAAGCCCTATGGCGCTCAGGTTGGTCAGATTGGTATTCGTGATCCAAATGCCCCTTCATCAGCGGCAAGATATGCAATCGTCCGCGATGCTGATAACAATTACCGTTTGCAGGATACGCATACAGAGCAATTTGCTCTACCAGAGATCTATAAGTCATCTGCTGAAGCTGAAAGCGCAATTGATGACAAGCTGAACCGTAGCATGAAGTTACACAACTTCCCCATCACACCAGAGATGCGTGAGTCCATCAAACAGAAGGGTCTGCCCCTGTACCAACAGATCGGCATCCCAACTGCTGGCGCTGGTGCGGCTTCACAGATGCCCGAAACAATGCAGGAGCCCGTCCTTGAACCTGAAGTTAAAAAGGCTGACGGAGGCGCAATAAATTACAACACAGCACCTGATATGTCCGATGGAGGGCGTATCATTCAGGGTGCTCCATTTAAACATGGTGGTAAAGTCAACATGACGACAAACCGCGATGCAATGTTCATGGAACTGAGCAACAAGAAGCTCAAAAGGAAATAAGCTATGGCGACACAATTCCCTCAAGATCCTAACGCTGGTCGATTCATCGACGGTCTCAGAGATCAACAGGCTAATGCTGACGAAGGCATGGAGTTCGAGATCCCTGACGACGAGGCGGAGATCGAGGAGCTCCCAGATGGTTCAGCGATTGTTCGCATGGACACGAAGGGCCCCATGGAGGACGAGGACTTCTACCAGAACTTGGCTGATGTGCTTGACCCCTATGACCTGAACAAGATCGCACTGCGCTACATGGACTTGGTCGAGAACGACAAGAAGTCCCGTGAGGAGCGTGACAAGAAGTACGAAGAGGGTTTGAAGCGCACGGGCTTGGGGAATGATGCCCCCGGCGGCGCTACCTTCATGGGCGCATCCAAAGTCGTCCACCCTGTCATGGCTGAAGCCTGCGTGGACTTCGCCTCCCGCGCCATCAAGGAGATGTTCCCGCCTGATGGCCCCACCCGCACCAAGATCTTGGGCAAGGTCGACGACCTGAAGGTTCAGAAGGCTGAGCGTAAGCGCGACTACATGAACTGGCAGTTGACTGAGCAGATCGAAGAGTTCCGCGACGAGCAGGAACAGATGCTGACTCAGCTCCCACTGGGTGGCTCACAGTACCTCAAGCTCTGGTACGACGAGAAAAAGAAGCGTCCCTGCGCTGAGTTCATGCCAATCGACAACATCCTGTTGCCCTTTGCCGCCGCGAACTTCTACACAGCCCAGCGCGTCACTGAGATGCAGACCATCACCGAGTGGGAGTTCAAGAACCGCATTCGCTCAGGTCTGTACCGTGACATCGACCTGATCCGTGTATCTGCTGAGCCAGAGGAAACACACTCTGAGAAGGCGAACAACAAGATTGAAGGCCGCAAGTACGAAGACAACGACGACGGTCTGCGCAAGGTCTATCACATCTACACATGGCTCGAGCTGGAAGACGACCCACTGACCAACGGTGAGTCCGCCCCCTACATCCTGATGGTTGACGAGCACGAGAATGAGTGCGTTGGTCTCTACCGTAACTGGGAAGAGGGCGACGAAACCATGACCAAGCTGGACTGGCTCGTCGAGTTCAAGTTCATTCCTTGGCGTGGCGCATACGCTATCGGCTTGCCACAGCTCATTGGTGGCCTCTCAGCGGCTCTCACAGGCTCTCTGCGCGCTTTGCTGGACTCTGCCCATATCAACAATGCGGCAACCATGCTCAAGCTCAAGGGCGCGAAGATCTCTGGTCAGTCCCAGCAGGTGGATGTGACGCAGGTTTGCGAGATCGAGGGGGCCCCCGGTGTTGATGACATCCGCAAGATCGCCATGCCCATGCCTTTCAACCCACCTTCAGCCGTGTTATTCCAGCTTTTGGGCTGGTTAGACGGTGCGGCTAAGGGCGTGGTGACCACCGCTGAGGAAAAGATCGCTGACGTGAACTCCAACACCCCTGTTGGAACTACCCAAGCTTTGATCGAACAGGGTGCGGCAGTGTTCTCTGCCATCCATGCACGCCTGCACGACAGCCAAGGTCGCGTTCTGAAGATCCTCGGTCGCCTGAATCGCTGGTATTTGGACGAACAACGCAAGGGCGAGATCGTTGCTGACCTCGACATCAACAAGGAAGACTTCGCATCTAACACAGATGTGATCCCTGTCTCTGATCCACACATCTTCTCTGAGACCCAGCGCATGGCGCAGACTCAGTCAGTGATGGCGATCATGGAAAAGAACCCAGATCTGTTCAACCGCAAGGTGGTGATCGAGCGATTCTTGAAGCAGATCAAGGTGCCCGGCATCAACGAGCTGATGATCGACGTCCCCAACCCCGAAGAGCGCCCAGTTGCCGACGAAAACGTCGCCATGGCTCTCGGTCAGTCCGCCTTTGCGTTCATTGACCAAGACCACTTGGCTCACATTCAGGGCCACTTGGACTTTGCCAAGGATCCAGCCTTCGGTGCGAACCCCATGATTGCGCCTTCCTTCATGCCACACGCCATGGAGCACATCAAACAGCACATTACGCTGTGGTACTTGAAGCGCATGAACGGCTATGTGACCAAATCCACTGGCAAACAGCAGGCGGACTACGCAAATCCAAGGCTCACAGCCGAAATCGACAAGATCTATGCATTGGCATCACAGCACGTCGCCATGGACAGCCAGCAGGCGTTCAAAGGCGTTATGCCTGTGATCCAGCAGATGATCCAAATGATGCAACAAGGCAAGCAACAGGCTCCATTGCCACCAGAAGCGCAAGTTCTTATGCAGACAAGCATGGCAGAAACCCAGCGCCGTGCGGCAAAAGACCAAGCAGACCTCCAATTGGAAGACAAACGTCTCACCATGGAGGCTCAAGCCGACGCCGCACGCCTGCAAATGGAGATGGCTAAGCAACAACAAGCTGACAGCGTCAAGATGTCCACCAATTCAGCGGACAACCTGACGAAAGAGCGTATTGAATCTGCAAAATTGACGCGAGATGCGGCGAAATTGCAAAACGAGCAGGCACAGACTGCACTGGAGCTTCAAAAAGAAGCACAACAAACCCTAGGAGATCAAAATGGCTACATCTAACCCTTACCACAACGAAGCCGTGCCTATGCACAAGCGTATTGCCGCTGGCGAGAAGCTTGATGGCACGTCCCTCAAGTCCTCTGGCAACACAGCGCCAGCTAAAAAACAAGGAGGCGCACTATCGCAAGCTAAAAAGAAATAAACATGTTCTCCATCAGAGATCTGATCGGCGCAATTGAGGTACGGATGGCTGAAATACGCCTCTCGTTAGCGTTGGGAAACGCTGTCAATATCGAATCCTACCAGCGCATGGTCGGGCAGTACCAAGGATTACAGGACACCTTGGACATTATTAACAATATGTTAAAGAAAGAAGAAGAAGATGAGCGATAACCCCGAAGTGTTGGAAAACGCTGAAGTGAAGTGGGCATTCCCCGCTGTGAACCCGGGTGCTAAGCCATTAGGTGGTCGAATTTTGGTGCAATTACGTCGCACAAAAAAGAAAACGACAGGCGCAGGGATCATCTTGGTCGAAGAGACCAAGGAAACAGAGAAGTGGAACAACATGGTGGCGAAAGTCATCGAGATTGGCCCTCTCGCATTCAAAAACCGCGACACGATGCAGTCATGGCCAGAAGGCTCATGGTGCGAAGTCGGCGATTACATCCGAGTCCCTAAATGGGGCGGAGATCGTTGGGAAGTCAAGATACCAAATGAGGACGACGTCGAAGACCCAGCCCTCTTCATGATCTTGAACGACCATGAAATCATCGCCAAAGTCATTGGTGACCCCTTAGCTATGAAAGCATTCTTATGACCACAGAAAACGATTTGGACAAGATTAAAGTCACGGAAGAGGCGGACGGCTCAGCCGTTATCGACCTTCCTGACAGCATTGAAAGCCCTGACGGCAACGACGACGACCGTGATATGGCGTCTGGCGGCTCTGCTGATGACCACGGTGACGACGATGTTGCCCCCGAGGACGAGACAGAATACCAGCGTGCACGCCGTGAAAAGCGACGCGCTAAGCGTGAGCTGGCTAAGAAGACAGGCGTAGAGAAGGACATGAAACTCCAGCTCTTGGAACGCAAGAACCAAGAACTGATGGAGCGTTTGTCCGTTGTGGAGCGTAAGACGCACTCCGCAGACCTCGCCCGTATCGACAAGGCTATTGAAGACCAAGAGCTTCGCTTGCAGTATGCCAAGATGAAGATTGCTGAGGCGGCTTCTGCGGCTGATGGCAACGCTATGACTGATGCACAAGAGATGATGTACGAAGCCCGTCGTCAGATCGAGTCTCTGTCATCTTTAAAGAAGACAGCGGTTGAGCCACGTCAAGCCCAAGGAAACGTCCCAGATCCACGCCTGCAACGTCTGGCGGCGAACTGGATGGAAAAGAATGATTGGTACGACCCGAACGGTCGGGATACCGATTCCAAGATTGCAAAGCAGATTGACGAGACCCTAGTAGCCGAAGGCTGGAACCCCACCAGCCAAGATTATTGGGAAGAACTTGACAATCGCTTGCATAAGTACTTGCCACACAAGTACAATGACACCACGGACGTACGTTCGTCTACTAAGAGACCAAGGAGTGTTGTAACAAGTTCTGGTCGCGAAAGCGTCAACGGAAGCACCAACAGAAACACATTTGTTCTGAAACCAGAGCAGGTTCGTGCGATGAAGGATGCAGGCTTTTGGGATGATCCCGAGAAGCGATCCAAGATGATTAAGCGATATGCGCAAGAAGCTCGAAACAACTCTTACTAAGGAAACAAGTATGACCGAATCACGTTTGAAAAAATCTCTGAACGCAGGTGGACGCAATGATCGCGCAAGCGAGGACGCAAGTCGCGCCGCTCCAGAAACAAAGTTCGTAAGCTCACAGGAACGTCGCAAGATGTGGAGTGATGAATGGAACCAATCAGCACTGCCCAAAGTACCAGAGATGCCGGGCTGGCACCTCATTTGGCTCTCAACAACCAACGCATACGACACCATTGACAAGCGTGTTCGTCTAGGCTACATCCCCGTGAGAGCGGACGAGATGCAAGGCTTCGACAACTACAAAGTCAAGGCTGGCGAACACGTTGGCTACATATCATGCAACGAGATGTTGCTGTTCAAATTGCCCATGGATGTCTACCAAGACGTTATGGCGCAACTGCACTACGAAGCTCCCCAAGAAGAAGCGGACAAAGTCCGTGTACAGCTTGAGAACCTTCAAGGTCAGCGTGACAGCAGTGGCAAGTCGCTGGTGCGTGTTGAAGGCGATGGTATGGGTAGGTTTGACCAATCTCAATCTAATCGTGCCCCCATTTTTGAGGGCTAACTTCTAAGGAGTAAGACTATGTCTTCTACAAATGCTCCGTTCGGTTTGCGCCCTGCATACCACCCTTCTGGGTTGGATCGTGCAACGGCTCTTGCTGACGGTATTGCCTCTGCTTATGCCACGGCTATCTTGAAGGGTCAGCCCGTCAAGATGGATACGTCTGGCACTATCGTTGTTGCCGCCGCTGGTGATGCGTTCCTCGGTGCCTTCTCAGGCGTTGAGTGGACTGACACCACAGGTCGTCGTCACGTGTCGAACAACTGGCCTGCAAACACTGCATACCAGACTGGTTCGTGCATTGCGTACTTCTACCAAGATCCCAACATCGTCTATGAAATTCAAGCCGCTGGTTCACTGGCGCAGACTTCCATTGGCGACGAAGCTGATCTGAGCAACACAACTGCTGGTTCTACGACCACTGGTTTGTCTGCCGCTACTTTGTCAACAACCTTAGCTGGTTCTGGCAATAGCGCACAAATGCGAATCTTGAACCTCGCTCCGTATCCCGACAATGCTTGGGGTGATTCTTACACCATCGTTCGTGCCGTAATCGCCGAGTACCAGTTTGCTGGTGCGGCTGGCACAGCAATTTAATAGGAGGACATGAACCATGGCCGCTCCAATGCGCAGTACCGACTTTCGTAGTATTGTCGAACCTATTCTGAACGAATGCTTCGACGGTATCTACGAACAGCGTAAAGATGAATGGTCCCGTGTCTTCCGTGAAGAACAGGGCATTCCCCGTAACTACCATGAAGAACCCGTCTTGTACGGATTTGGTGCCGCTCCCCAGTTGCCTGATGGTACTCCCGTCAGCTACCAACAGGGTGGTGTGCTCTTCTTGCAACGCTATGTGTACAATGTGTATGGCCTCGCCTTCGCATTGACCAAAGTGTTGGTGGAAGACGGCGACCACATCCGTATCGGTCAGGTGTATGCTAAGCATTTGGCTCAATCTCTGATTGAGACTAAAGAGACTCTGTCCGCTAACGTTTTGAACCGCGCTTTCAACGGTTCTTACGTCGGTGGTGACGGCGTGTCGCTGATTAGCACTGCTCACCCAATCGTGAATGGTACATTCAGCAACCAATTGGCTACAGCCGCCAATCTGTCACAGACATCGCTCGAGCAGATGTTGATCCAGATTCGTCAAGCTGTGGACAACAACGGTAAGAAGATTCGTTTGGTGCCCCGCCAGTTGGTGGTCGCCCCCGGCAACGTCTTCCAAGCTGAAGTTCTGTTGAAATCCGTCTTGCGTGCTGGTAACGCAAACAACGACATCAACCCTGTCAAGTCCATCGGTTTGTTGGACGAAGGCGCGGCTGTCTTGTCACGTTTGACCAACGCATCGTCATGGTGGGTACAAACCGACGCTCCTGAAGGCATGAAGCTGATGATGCGTCGCAAGCTCGAGAAGACTATGGAAGGCGACTTCGAAACTGACTCTATGCGCTACAAGGCGACAGAGCGTTACGACGTGGGCTTCACTGATCCTCGTGCCATGTACGGCACTGCTGGCGTCTAAACCCAAGTGGGGGCTTCGGCCCCTACGTTTTAAGGAGAAAAGACAATGGCACAAACTTATTTTGGTTCCGCACTGCGTGCAGGTTCTGGCACATTGACTGACACCACTGACGGCGGTTACGTCGTTACGTCTCAGACAACTACTGTCACAACAGCATCAGCAGGCACAGCAACCAGTGCAACACTGACTCTCCCTGCTTACTCTCAGATCATCGCGTTTTATCTCGACACGATCCAAGACGAATCAGTGGGTGGCGGTACAGCTACTGCAATCAACGCAACCATTGGCACAGCCGCCGCAGGTACTCAGTACTTGTCAGCAACTGATGTGATTGGTGGCGGTCGTATTGCACTTTCCTTCACTACCGCACAGTGCGCGGCGATGGACGACATTGGCACAAACCAATCTGTTGTCGTCACTGTTGACCCCAACGGTACGATCTCTACAACTCAGGGCATTTACCGCTTGACAGTGGTTTACGCTCAGACTGTTTAAGGAGCACGATCATGGGTCAATTCAAGCCAATGGTCAAAATGATGACCACTGAGCCTACAGTCGAACTGAAGCTCAAAAAAGGCGGCGCTGTGAAAAAGGCTGACGGCGGTGTGATGGGTTCTCCCATGGCATCCTCTATGCCTGCTCGTGGCGGCATGATGCCCGTTGCCCGTCCCAAGAAGCCTTCTATGGCTATGCGTCGTGCCGCTATGGCTGGCGCTACCATGAAAGAAGGCGGCGAGTCTAAAGGTGAGCACAAGGCTGAGATGAAAGCCCTCAAAGGCATTAAGTCTGAGTTGAAGTCACACGAAGGCAAACCAGCAAGCAAGGCCCACAAAGGTCTGGCTACTGGTGGTATCGCCAAGTCGACAAAGCCCGGTGGTTATGCCACAGGCGGCGTTGTCAATGGTCAAGGCGGCTACAAAAAGGGCGGCGCTATCGCCAAGAGCGGCATCATTAACACTGAAGGCCAAGGCGGCGAGTATCGCAACACCAAGATGGACACAGCCAAACCTGACACAAACAGCGCCCCTACGGGTGATGTGAAGTTGGGCAACGCTGGTGGCTACAAAAAAGGTGGTGCGGCAAAAAAGCGCTACGCCACGGGCGGAGCTGTTAACGACAGCGGCCACGCCGTGGCATATCCCGCAAAAAAGAAGTCTGCTCCTGTCAGCAATGACCGTCAATCTGGCACCTTTAAAGCAGGTGGCAAAGTGACTCCAGCCCAGAAGAAAGAGCAATCTTTTTTCAAAGCCGAAAATGCAACAGCGATGAAGCAAGCGAAAGCCCAGAGCAACCTGAAGTATAAGGATGGCGGGAGCGTGACTGACCTTTCCAAAGGCGCTTACGACAAATCAATCGGCCCATCTGAGGAAGATATGGACATGGCGAAAGCCATCCGTAGCATCCCCAGCAAGCTGTACGAGGGTGCGAAGAGCCTGTTTACTAGCAAAGACAAGCCTGCGGGCTCTGTCACCAAGACTGAGAAGTCCGTGACGGTTGCTAAGAAACGCGGTGGATCAGTTAAGTGCTGAACCTAAGTGGGGGCTTCGGCTCCCACTTTTAATTTGAATTTTGGAGACCCACATGGGAATTTATTCTTCCGCAACGCGCCAAGGTGCGTATGAGCCGTTTGACGTACAGGTCGCCCGTGGTCAAGTGGATGGACATAGCACTGTCAATATTTACGGCTTTCAGGTATCCGTAACCACAACCAATATTCCAGTTTGGGAAGTCGCTGGCGCTTATGCGTATCCAGCCTCTGCCACAACTATGCACTTGGCAAGTAGCGTTAACACTGGCCCAGATTTGTCTGGCACAACCATCATCATTCGAGGGTTGGACGCGAATTACGACCAAATTTCCGAGACTGTTGCTTTGACTGGCACAACCGTTGCCGTCACAACCAAGTCTTACTTGCGAATCATCAGCATGGCTGTTACTGCTGGCGTTCCAACGGGAACCATCACACTCAAAGATTTGACCAACACAACAACCTATGCTCAGATTAACCCAAGCATTGGTCGTTCGCAAATGTCTATTTATACTGTTCCTGCTGGGTATACATTCTATTTGAGCCGTATTGATGCGTATACATCTGCCAATGGTTCTTCCGCAGATTGGATTCAGTATAGAAACGTTAATACAACATCATCAGGTGTAACAACTCTTACTCAACAAGCACCGTTTACAAACACATATCATGCACAACGTGTAATGCC
>ERZ1034365.359-NODE-359-length-25643-cov-4.324611_pt1 | contig 25643 bp, 23 predicted proteins | sample MGYA00520615_ERZ1034365 | MGnify/ENA primary metagenome ERZ1034365 (study PRJEB33736, sample SAMEA104284505) | Azolla filiculoides | biome: Urban; feature: Water surface; material: Ditch water | place: Netherlands | collected 2015-10-28 | depth 0-0.1 m ...
ATTAGCACATTTTTCATTGGAAGAAATCAAACTCTATACAACCTTAAAAGATAGAACAGAAAAAGATTCTGTTGATCCACTTTCAAGCATTACTTCTGCTCTTGTAAAGACTTCTCGGAATGATATCAGTACCTTTCGAATCGCATTTTCTCCACTTTCAGACAATGTATGGAGAACCCCAGAGAAGGTATCGATTCTTGAAAGTGGGGTGATCCCTGATTTCTTGAAAAAATATATACTCTATTCCTTCTTCTGGAAGGTGTGTCTGTATCCATTTCTCTTTCTTGCGAAGTTTATTCGATTTCTTGTCAATCCACAGCATGAAGAAGTGGGAGATAAAAAACATGCTCACTCGGATGCTCGAGATGCAACCAGTAAAACAGATGCTTTTTGATATCGAATCGAAGTAACGATTGGAAAGAATGCAACAAAAGATGTTCATACCGATCGTGCCCTCCTTCGTGAGATGTCAGGATCACTGAATATATTTTCCAATCCGAAGGGGAATCGGTTTTTGTGTAAACATTTTTATACAAAAGAAGCTTCTTTCTTTCGGAAGATATCAGCTTGATATGATATTCTCAATGTTGCTGAGCTTGCCGGAATGGTCCATATGCCAACGATTTATGTAAAAACTCCTGGAATTAATTGGATTACAACTCGACGGTTTGAGCCCCCACATAATATTCCTCCTATTATAGATTGAGTAACACCGATCGGTATTGCAAATTTCCGTGATAAAAAAGAGTCATTTTGATTGATGCCAATCGACAGAGCCAGACACACCTATATTATCGGAAAGACGGGGATGGGAAAATCAACCCTGCTTGAAAACATGCTCTATTCTGATATTTTGTCAGGACGAGGAATAGCATTGATTGATCCCCATGGAGATCTTGCAGATACGATACTTGCTAATATTCCCAAGTCGAGAACCAATGATATTGTACTCTTTGATCCTTCGGATATCGATTATCCAATCGGGTTTAATATGCTCGATAATCCACGACCAGAATTGCGTCCTATCGTTGCTTCTGGTCTTGTGTCGATATTTAAGAAAATGTTTGCAGATAGTTGGGGTCCACGCCTTGAGTATATTCTACGAAATACGATTCTGACGCTCTTAATGGTTCCAGATACAACGCTCATCTCTATTCCACTTATATTAACCCATGAGGCATATAGACGAAAAGTCGTTTCCAAAATTACTGATCCGATACTGGTTCAGTTTTGGACTCAAGAATTTGAACGAATGGCACCAGCGCAAATGAGTGAAGCAATCAATCCAATCCTCAACAAAGTTGGACAATTCCTTTCTTCACCGATTCTTCGAAATATCCTTGGGCAACCGAAAAATCCATTTTCTTTGCGATGGATCATGGATAATGGAAAGATATTTATTGTAAATCTTTCCAAGGGAAAGATAGGAGAAGATGCTTCTATGTTGCTTGGTGCCATGATGGTTACGAAGTTTCAGATAGAGGCGATGACACGTGCTGATATTCCAGAAGCAGATCGAAGAGATTTTTGACTGTATGTAGATGAATTTCAAAATTTTGCAACAGAATCATTCGCAACGATCTTATCGGAAGCAAGAAAGTATAAACTTTCCCTTACGATGGCAAATCAGTATATCGCACAGATGCCAGAAGAAGTTCAGATGGCGGTATTTTGAAATGTGGGAACACTGATATCTTTTCAGGTATGATACCATGATGCACAAGTGTTGGCAGAAGTATATGGTTGAGAAGATGTGATACTTCCTTATGATCTCACAAATCTTCGAAAATATGATATCTATACGAAACTCCTTATCGATGGTATGCCATCACCCGTTTTTTCCGCTACCACCTTTAGTCCACTTCATAGTCGTATAGAAATTCCAGAACAACAAGGAAAAGAAGTGCTTCTTCGTATTAGTCGTGAGAAATATACAAAAAAACGAGACTTTGTAGAAAAAAAGATATTTGAATATGCACGAAAGATTTCTGATGATGAAAAGAAATATCAACAAGATCAGATGGCATATAAAGAAAAAATAAAAGATGACAAGCGAAAGAAAATGGATGATGAAAAGAAAAAAGCATAAAAATAAAGAGTCAAGATTTGCATTTTCCCCCGGAATACACTACAATTCTATTATATTGTAAATTCTTTTGTATGCGATTTCTCTTCCTCCTTCTCTTGACGGTAAGCTCATTTTTCTCCATTCATGGAGCGTATGCGGATTATGTACTTCCTGCTGATTCTGATGTGAAACAAAATAATGTCTCGGTTGATGGAGATGATTCTGGTGATTGGGGAAGTGCTTTTGATCGATTTTCCTCTTTTTTCTTTGATGCCTCAGACCTTTGAGCGAATGGAAACCTCATAGATAATGCTGCAACGGGTGGAATTTTTCTTTCTATTGCGATAGGAATTAAAAACCTTTTTATTACCTTGGCTGTTGTATTTCTCTTTGTTGGTATTTTGAAGCTCTTCTTCTCAGATATGAGTGATGAGTCCCGTAAGACATGGAGAAAAAGTCTTGTGTGGGTAACAGTAGGATTGATCATCATGGAACTTGCCATTACTGTTTGGGGAGTTATGTTCACGAGTGATCTTATGACTTCACCTGGAAAAGCAGCAGCCAATATCTATCTTCGAGTCATCAATGTGTTGGTACAAATCTTACAACTCTTTGCTGGATTTGCATTCATCTCTATGATGGTCTATGCATTCTATATGATAGTGACTTCATGAGGTGATGAAGAGGCTCTTAAAAAGGGGAAGCGAACGGTAATATATGCGGTGCTTGGATTTATTCTTCTCAAGACTCCATATTTTATTATACGATATACGTTTGGAAAACTAGACGATACCTGTTATGATACTCTTGCACTCGGAAGTTGTCAGGTACGGGTGAATACGGGCCTTGATGGTTCTGGAATCATCGCAGTTTTTGGCAAGATATTTGACTTTGTAAATGGATTTCTTTTTCTTTTTTGTGTTCTTTCTGTTCTCTATGCTGGTTGGCTGATTTTTACAAGTGCAGGTGAAGAAGAAAAAGTGAAAAAAGCAAAACGCATTATGCTCTATGCATTTATCGGAGTTCTGATTCTTGTGGCGAGTCTTGCTATCTTCCAATTCTTCATTATGGGTGGAAACTTTAAAAACCCAACATAAATATATTCCCCATAAAAAAGAGGAGGCTGTTCGCTTCCTCTTTTTTTGATAAGACTCTTGTTTATTGCTCTATTTGCTTGCTCAGTTCTCCAGAATCATGGAGCGCCTTTATATCACTGTATCCTCCAAGACAACGATCTCAGACATAGATCTGCGGAACCGTTCGGAGTCATGATTTTTTCATGAGTTCTTGGATAATCTCTGGAGTTGAAGTGATATCAATCTCTTCAAATGCAATTCACTCTGATTTGAGGAGAGTTTTTGCCTGTACACAGTATGGGCAGTAATCTTTTGTATATATTGTAACCATAAAAAGAAAGGAATTAACGAATAATTGTAACATTTTTTAGGGCAGTCATCCCTCCTACATCGTATGCCTGAGGGTATCCAAGTTTCTGAAGAGCATCGACAGCTATTTTTGATCGACGACCACTTCGACAATAGATAGCAAGAGGGGTATCTTTTGGAAGGGTAGAAACTTTTCCAGATTCAATATCTCAAAGTTTGAGATGAATGGCTCCATCAATATGTCATAGAGCCCACTCATCATCTTCACGAACATCAACATAGAGAATGGATGAACTATGAGAGAGAGTTTGACTGGTTCAATTGGGTTCTTGCGAGGGAATATCTGAAGGAGAGGTGCAACTCCCTAAAAATAGAAGAAAGAAAATTCAGAAAATAGAGATATACATAAAAAGAATTAGAAGAAAGAAAAACGTTTTTTTGGAGCAGAACGAACGACTCGTGTGGGGTACATTTTTTCAAATGCATCCATTCCACCTTGAAGATTGTAACTCATCATCTTGTTCTCAGAAAGAAAAGAACATCCATGTGAACTTCGAGCACCACTATGGCAAATAAGGACAATTTTTTGATTGGTATTGAGTTTTGATAGGAAAACCGGAAGAGAAGAAAGCGGAACAAGAGTCGCCTCGGGGATGTGGACTTCACTATATTCTCCTGGACTTCGAACATCGAGCAGTTGAATAGTTTCGGTATCGAGCAGTTGAACAAGTTCTTTTGGTGTTATGTGCTGAAACATAGAAGAAAATAGGGGTAAATGTTAACAGGCATTCTTACAGAAATGGTCTTCAATATAACTAAGAAGTCAATGAATACGGATATCTGATATGGTATAAAATACATGGAGTCCTTCTTTTTTTGATTGCACCATCCCTTCATTCTTTAACTTTTTTAGAAACTGAGAAAGTTGTGATTGTGATATCATACAAATTCACTCCAGTTGTCATACTGTTTTTTCTCCATCTATGAGACTACAGAGGATAAGAAGCCTTTTTGGATGGGAAAGAAGCTTTAAAGTAGTTGCCACTTCTTGTGATTTTCATTCTATACCTTCCATATATTATAAAAAAGTAATATAAATATATTATAAAAAAGTAATATAATGTCAATAAAAAGTATTATTTATATATAAATCAATAAGTAATGTATTATGTCAAATATAAAGTGTATCACTATTTGGAACGCTAAAAGTTATATGCTACTATGGTATATATGTGATTCTTACAAAGCATACAAAAACAAAGCATCCCGTGTGTTCTTTTCTTTTTCTTTCTCCATAGTATCAGTATTGGGGTATTTGCTGAGTGAGAAATTCATTCTCCAGCAGAACTTCCTAGTTTTTTTATGGATCAACCAGCTTCTTCGGTCCCTCAGAAACAAAAAGAATCAGTATCATGAACTTGAAAAGAAGATAAGAACCCAATAACTTCTTCTGAAAATATCTGAAATCATCATCGCATACTTTCTACGAAGAAAACGAAAGAATATATCATAGGTGATAGAGATGAGTCTTTTTATTCCTTGAGTGGAAATATTCGTACAAAAGTGCAGCGAAATACTCGTATTCAAGCTACTTCATGAAGTATGATTGATCCAAGTCTGATAGGAATTCATCCCGCTTCTGAGAGAAGTACTGCTTTGGCTCAGAAAAAATATCAATCGGCACGTTCTATTTCTGCAAAGAAATCTTACTCTCTGACGTTTGAATTCTGAATTCCAGATTCCCATCTTATTTTTTCCCATCCAGTGGAAATGAGCGTTGATGCAGGAGATATTCCAGAAGGGACAAAAGTTCAGATCTATGTACAGCATGCAGGAGATAATGATTTTAATATTCGTTGACTTTCTATTCTTGGCGAGTGAACGTGTGATGGAAGTGGAGATACAGATATGCCAAGTAATCAGTGAACAGTGGAGGCAGGAAAGGTAACATTTTATACTTGTTGAGCTTCAACATTCACTCTTGGATACGTTCCTTTTGTTGATTACCCAAACTCCACTGTCTGGTCTCTTTCTACCCAATCTGATTGACAAGTTATCCTCTGAGGTCAGTTTACAACAGTTGGATGAACTGGAATGAATCGAGTAGCTCGAGTAAATACTGGATGAGCGGTTGATCTCACTTTCAACCCAAATGCGAACAATATCGTCTATGCAACTGCGGTACAATCTGACTGAAAAATTCTGATTGGATGAGCCTTTACTGGTGTATCTTGAACTCTGAGAAATCGTATAGCTCGACTCAACCCGGATGGCTCACTGGATCTCACTTTCAACCCTGATGCCAATAATCAAGTACGAACTATTACAGTGCAAAGCGATGGAAAGATTCTAGTAGGAGGGTCATTTACTTGAATCGTGGCAACTACTCGAAATCGTATAGCTCGACTCAATCCAGATGGCTCACTGGATCTCACTTTCAACCCAAATGCCAACAATATCGTCTATACAACTACACTGCAAAGTGATGGAAAGATTCTTTTGGGTTGAGATTTTACCACTCTCCTTTGAACTGGAAGAAATCGTATAGCTCGAGTGAATACTGGAGGAACGATTGATGCTACATTTAATCCAAATGCCAATTCCACCGTCTGGTCTCTTGTACCTCAGCCTGACTGAAAAATCCTTGTTGGATGAGCTTTTACTACCCTTGCTTGAACTGGAAGAAATCGTATAGCTCGAGTACAGAGCGGAGGAACGATTGATCCAGTATTTAATCCAAATCTCAATGGAACCGTCTATACCATCACGCTCATGCCAGATAATCAGATAGTACTCTGAGGGAGTTTTACTACCATTGGATGATGAGTGACAATACGCAATCGTATTGCTCGGGTTTCATATTATGGAATAGTAGATACAACATTTTCTCCCAATGTAAATAGTACTATTTACACCATGTGATTGGATGTTGATACAAATATTATAATCGGATGAGCTTTTACGACGATAAACATAAAATCTGCTCCTTATTTTGCATGGATAGGAATCAATCTCGATACAACCGATCCTGTTATTATATCACTTTCCCCTTCCGGTGGCTCCTTGCTGCCTATTGGAAATTTTCCAATTATTGCAACGTATAATGATAGTGGAGTTGGAATAAATCCAGCACAAACATCTTTAATTCTTGAAAAGTGGAATGGTGCAAGTTGGGGATGAAATATTGTCGCAACCTATCTTTCATGAGTACCAAATAGTACGATGGGAACAGGGATATTTCTTCTAAAAAATCTTCCATATGGAAAATATCGTTATATGGTTTCCGTGGGAGACTATGCTGGGAATATTCGAACGATTGGAAACATATTCTATGTAGATGAAGTAGAATTTACCATTAATACTGGATCTGTTCGTATTGGACTTATTTCTTCCGGAAATCTTGCAACATCCTATCCAAATGATGAACTTATTTTAACAGTAAAAACGGTATGAGCTGCATTTGATATTACTATGAGTGGAAGTACATTTGATGCTGGAGGACTATCCATGCCACACTGGAATGGGATGCTATGATTTTGATATGAAATTCATTCGGGTTCTTGATATATTGATACACTTTCTTCTCTCGCTTCCCAGGTTATTATAGCATCTCTTGGAAAAGATATAAATATCGATGGAAATAAGAACTCCTATACATACCATATCCAGTATGGAGCTTCCGTTGATTGAGAACAAGTTTCATGAGATTATAAGAGTAATCTTCAATTTGATATTATATTGCAGTATTAAAAAATCCCCTCAAGTATGAGGGGATTTTTCTTAAATGGGATATTATTTTGAACCATGTTTTTTTCGTTCATTTTCAGTAAGCCATTTCTTACGGAGACGAAGAGAACTTGGAGTCGCTTCAACGAGTTCATCCTCACCGATATAATCAAGACAATCTTCAAGAGTCATCTTGCGAATTGGAGTGAGTCGAATTGCTTCATCGGTACCAGATGCACGCATATTTGTAAGTTGCTTATTCTTTGTAGCATTTACAACGAGGTCTCCACCCTTGAGGTGTTCACCAATAATCATCCCTTCATAGAGCTCAGTAGTTGGATCAATGAGAATTGGTCCACGTTCCTCAAGCTTCCAAAGAGAGTAAGCCATAGCAGTTCCAGGAGTTCCAGAAATCATAGAACCAACATCACGTTTTTCGATTGGTCCCTTATAGTCTTCGTAATGAGAGAAGCTAGAATAGATGATTCCCTCTCCCTTTGTTTCAATAACAAAACGAGAACGAAATCCAAGAAGACCACGAGTTGGAACCTCAAATTCCATACTTGTTACACCATTTACCGTATTCATATTTTTACAAACTCCCTTTCTTTTTCCGAGCATTTCGAAGATAGTTCCAGAACGATCTTCTGGTACCCACATAACGACGTTTTCGATTGGTTCTTGTTTTTTACTACCAGCAACTTCATGGAAGATTACTTGAGGACATCCTACTTGGAGCTCAAACCCTTCACGACGCATAGTTTCAACGAGTACAGAAAGGTGAAGTTCTCCACGTCCTGATACTACATATCCATTTCCGTCTGAACCCTCAAAATCAATCTTGAGACCCACATTCATTTCCATTTCTTTTTCAAGACGTTCACGAATCTGACGGCTTGTTACAAATTTTCCTTCTTTTCCAGCAAATGGAGAATCATTTACCATGAATTCCATCTTAAGAGTTGGTTCGTCAACATGGATCGCAGGCATAGCAGTTGCATTTGGATCACTTGATACCGTTTCCCCTACGTAAATATCAGGGATACCAGCCATAGTAATAATATCACCTGCTTCTCCTTCTTCTACTTCAATTTTCTTAAGTCCAAGAGAGGTATAAATTTTACTTACTTTTCCAGTACGGCGTACTCATTCATTTGAAATGATAGTAACACTTTGTCCCACTTTTACTTTTCCTTCTGTTACACGTCCAACCCCCATACGTCCAACATAGTTGTCATACGCAAGATTTGCGATCTGCATCTTGAATGGTTTTGTTGTATCGTTATCTGCTTCCGCTACTTTATCAATAATAGTTTCGTAGAGAGGGATAATATTATCAGAAACATCAGCAAGATTGTGTTTTGCGATTCATTCACGAGCAATCGTATACACAATACGTCCATCAGTAATATCAAGTTGTTCATCGGTAGCTCCAAGTTGAACAAAAAGATCAAAAAGCATATCAATTACTGCATCTGGTTGAGCGGTAGGTTTATCAATTTTATTGATAATAACAAGAGGCTTCAATCCAAGCTCAAGTGCTTTCTTGAGTACAAATTTTGTCTGAGGCATAGGACCTTCATAGGCATCAACTACGAGACATACTGAATCCACCATACGAAGTACACGTTCCACTTCAGAACCAAAGTCTGCATGGCCAGGAGTATCAACGATATTGATCTTAACATCGTTGTAATATACAGCTGTATTCTTTGCGTAGATAGTAATTCCACGTTCCTTTTCTTGGTCGTTGGAATCCATTACACAGGTATCAATTTGTTCATTTTCACGGAATACTCCAGATTGCTTGAGAAGAGCATCTACGAGAGTAGTTTTTCCGTGATCTACATGGGCGATTATCGCTACATTGCGGTATTTCATGAAAGAAAAATAAGGAAAATAATACTTAAAAAATGCCTTGCTTGAGAGCAAGGCCCAAAAAAGTTACAAAAATTATATAGAAAAATAGAAAAAGTAAAGTTTTATTGAAGAATAATTGACTTATATATATTTAATGCAATAATGTAAAAAATTATAACACATTTTCATATGAAAACAATTCTTCATCCCGAAGAAAATATCGGAAACATTATAGCAAGTTTTGAGGTACAAGTATGAAAACTTTCCTCAGAAATTCAAACGAAAGTACAATCACTTCTTGAAATAAAACTTCCAGAAATTATGAAGCGAAAAAATGCCTTTTTAACCCTCGATACAACAACTGATATGACATGAATTATAGTGGATTTTATGCATGATACGCTTCGACTCTTTTGTGATATTATTGCGCTTATCGATCCAACTCTGAAACATCTCTCTGCTTTTCAATGAATGTATTGGGATATTGTTCGAGGCTTTATGGCTGATATGCAGGTTCTTCCAGTATTTGAAAAATATTCGCACGAAGAAAAGAAGGCCTTTATACAACAGGCTATAAATCGTCTCACAGCTTAATTTTGTAATATAGAGAGAACATTTTGAGTTTTAGAATTCTTTTTATATAATAGAATTCATTTTTTGTATCTATTTTTTCTATGAAACTCATTTCTCAAATTCCATTCAAAACGTTAAAATCCACTCCAAGTGGTTCTGATAATCGAAGTACTGGATATCTTCTTCAGGCAGGTTTTATTCGTCAAGAACTGGCAGGGGCATATATATTTACTACCCTTGGACTTCGTGTGTTACGAAATATCGAAACAATTGTACGAGAAGAAATGAATCGCATAGGTTCCAACGAGATACTTATGACAGCATTGTGATCAAAAGAACATTGGCTTCAAGCATGAAGATGGGATGAAATCGATGTACTTTTTAAACTTCCAGCTGCCGAAGGGCGTGAATATGCTCTCAACCCGACGCATGAAGAAATTGTTACTCCACTTATTGGGGAGTTTATTCGTTCATATAAAGATCTTGAAAATTGTAGTGTATATCAACTTCAGTGGAAATTTCGAAATGAAAAACGCGCAAAATCATGACTCCTTCGAGGTCGTGAATTTCTCATGAAAGATATGTATTCATTTCATCGAAGTGCTGAAGAACTCGACACATATTTTGATGTTGTACATGCTGCCTACGATCGTGTATATGAACGATTGGGACTAAAGGATACAACATACTACACATTCGCAAGTGGAGGGGATTTTACAAAATATTCATACGAATTTCAAACCGATGTTGGAATTGGTGAAGATATGGCATATATATGTACACACTGCGGACAGTCTCATAATGAAGAAATTATTGATTCAAAAGATTTTACTTGTCTGGAATGTGGAAAAAAAGAATGCGATGTAAAAAAGGTAAGTGAGGTGGGAAATATATTCAAACTTGGGACACGTTTTTCAGATGCGTTTTGACTGAAATATCAAGACAAAGAAGGAAAAGAAAATCCGGTTTATATGGGATGTTATGGTATTGGAATATCTCGTCTTATGGGGGTAATTGCTGAAAAATTTTGTGATGACAAGTGACTTATTTGGCCAGAAACCATAGCACCATATACGCATTATATGATAGTTATGGGTGATAATCTTGAACGTGCTCGAGCCTTGGCAGAATATTTAGAAAAAGATGGTGCTCAGGTACTTATTGATGATAGGGATACTGGGTTTGGATCAAAGGCTGGAGATGCTGATATTCTTGGTATTCCATACCGTATTGTAGTATCGGATAAGACAATTGCTGCTGGTGGATATGAATTGAAATCTCGTCTGATGAATGATGTTGAAATAATTGAGATTCATGCGTAGGTTTATTGTAAAAAAAGTTTCATTTTTGTATGCTTTAATACTCTGTATTCTTCTATGAATAGGGGGTATTTTTCTTATATGGAATCGTGTAGAGTTATTAGAACCAAGTATATATCATTCCGTTTCTCTTGTCCCGTACAATCATGTAGGACTTCTGTTATGAACGAATCCAAATACGAAAGACCATGAAAATATATTTTTTCGTACACGAATAGACACCGCTGTTAAACTCTATACAGCAAGAAAGATTCGATCCATCCTCGTATCAGGTGATAATAGAAATAAGAATTATAATGAACCTGCTTCCATGTGAAAGGCTCTTATAGCACAATGAATTCCAAAAGAAGTCATTTACTATGATTATGCAGGATTACGAACATTAGATAGTATTATTCGCGCAAAAGAGATATTTTGACAAAATTCATTCACGATTATATCTCAAGATTTTCATCTCAAGCGAGCCTTATATATTGCACAATGATTCCATATCCAGGCTATCGGTTTTTCTGCTTGAGAAATTGATTTTTTTATTGCGCCACGAGTATATTTACGAGAAATTGGTGCACGATTCATGGCATATATTGACATTTTATTTCATATATGACCAAAACACCTTGGGAATACAGAGTATATTCCATAATCTTAAGAAGAATCGAAAACATCTTTTTCGCAAGAGGAGTTCTTTGTATTTTCTTTCCTTTCGCGTTACAATAGAATAGAATTTTATTCTTCAGGCATTTTCCTATGGAACAAACCATTTTTTTTGGAATATTTCTCTCAGCTATTCTTGGTGGATTAATTGGGATAGAACGAGAAACACCACATGTAGGAACAACGGATAATCATATTCTTCGTTTTGGAGGGATTCGATCCTATGCACTTATTGGAATGTTTTGAGCACTCTGTACTTGGATTGATATTTTACAGGGAACCCATATCTGGATGTTGCTCGGGGCTATTCTTTCAGGTATATTTGTTGCCATATCATATGTATATGCTTCTTTTAAAAAGGATTTTATTGGTATTACGAGTGAATATGCAGCACTTCTTGTATATCTCGTTGGATCGATTGTTATGCTTTGATATTGGAAAGTAGCTATTGTTTTTACTGTTTTTCTTATGATGGTTCTTGCTCTCAAGGAACATCTTCAGCGATGGCGCGAAAGAATTAGCCGAGAAGAGCTTGGAAATACAATAAAGTTTGCAGTTATAGCCTTTGTTATCCTTCCAATTCTCCCGGCGATGAAATTTTCTTTTGCAGAAATTTGAGCTTTTTTTCTGGATACTGGAGATATTCTGAATTTTACAATGGATCAGTGTAGAAATGGTGTTGGTGCATTTTTTGAATGCGTATGGTACATGAAATTTTTTAATCCATATAGCATTTGGTTTTTTGTGGTGATTATGGCAGCAGTTGAGTACACTGGATATGTGCTTTCTAAAGTTATTGGTTCAAAATGATGAATTCTCGCTTCATGAGCTATAGGTGGGTTAGTTTCATCTACAGCAACAACAGCGGCTATGACAAAAAGAAGTGTGGATGATATTCATAATCGATATCCATATATCCTTGCAACCCTCCTTGCAAATGCAATTATGTTTATTCGTGTTATTGTTATTACCGCTTTTTTTGCTCCCATATTACTCAATACCATTCTCCTTCCAGCCATTGTCATGCTTGGGGTCTTCCTTACATCAATTTTCTATTTTCTCTATAAGTCTCATATAGAATGAATCAAAGCAAAACAAGTTCATGTTGAGCAAGAATTTGATAGCCCATTTCAAATTGGACCTGCTCTTAAATTTGCAGTATTTATTCTCTTTATTAAATTTATTTCTGGAGTTATACAATTGTTTGATATTAAGTCTTTGTACTATCTCTTGGCAGTTGTATCTTGATTTGCTGACGTAGATGCAATTACGCAAGATATGGCCACAAAAGCACATGAGGGATCAATAGGACTCTTTATTGCTGCTACATCTATTCTCATTGCAGTCATGTCAAACAATATGGTAAAATGAAGTATTGCATGGCGATTTGGTGAGAAGGAATTTGGTCGAAGTGTTCTGTGAACATTCATAATTTCGATGATATTTTGAGTAGCTGTCATTCTTCTTATGCAATTCAATATGTAATAAAAAATCCCTGAATGATTCAGGGATTTTTTATTATTTTGTATTTCGAAGTTGGTAGAGATTTCGTCCCACACGTTCTATATATTTCTTATTTTGAAGATTCATATAGATGGTTGTAGTTTTTACTTTTCGAATCTTGAGAACTCGTGCAGTAATTTCTTCTGTAGAAAGTGGAACCTTAGCTTTGTTAAATATTTCCATGATAACATCAAGAACAGTACCTGACTTGTATCCCCACTCCTTTAGAACGTAAATTCCACGTCCTATGAGTACAAATTCATTATTTCGAATAAGTTCATTATGAATAGTAGATATCTTTACTGGCTCCATAAAGTGCTCAGTAATAGCATTTGCGATTTCAATAAAGTGCATAGGTTCCTTCTTCTTCTTGAGAACATAGATAGCTTTATCTTTTAGGGTGGAAGGATTAAGAATCTTCCACTTCTTAAGTCATACATATTTTTCTTCTCCTTTCACAACATCAAGGAATACATCAAGGACAGAGTCAATCAATTCAACATCAACTTTTCCAAATTGTGCAAATAGGTTGATTTTTATCATTTCATAAAGTGTACTATTCTCGATGATATCTCCTTTCTTTTTAAGGATTTTAATAGATTCCTTATGAATCGCATCTATCAATTTTTTATTAATCTCTGGTGAGAAAAAATACGTTTGGGTTCCGAGTTGTGGTTTTGATTTCTGAATTGTAAAATCTGCCTGAAGAAGGATATCAATGATATTATCATTTACAGCACCTTCAATACCTAGATCTTCAATAATAGCGGTAACAAGTCTATCACGCACAACCAGTCCTGCATGAAGCTTGATAATCTTTTCTCCTGATTCTTGAATTTTCGCAAGGTGTGTAGACCGTACAATTCTTCCAATCTTTTTAATACCTACATCTTCAATCTGTCGCACTCGCTCACGAGTTATTCCATAGCTATTTCCAATTTCCTGGAGAGTTTCTTTTTGTCCGGTAAGACCAATTCGACGGTCGATAACGCTTCTTTCTTTTTCAGTAAGTGACGAAAGTACCTTCTTAAAATTCTCAAGGATGATCATTTCTTGGGTGGTCATATAATGGATAGTTTAGTTAGGAAACTATTAAGAGATGTTTAATGTTTTTTTATTGAAAGTCAAGTTTAAATTCGAAAAATTCATTTCTAAAATGGAAGTGTCATATTCGTTTTCTTTTGTCCATCTCGATTATCAGAATGTTCCGGATGCATATTTTGAGAAGTATTGTTTATATGGTATGGAGTATGGATATAGACCTGCTCCATAACTTCTTTCTTTTCTTCATTATGACGCCGTATTCCTCCGATTATAATAAAAATATTTCAAATCATTCCAAATATAAGACCATTTCCAATCGCTGCATCTCGGTGAATAAAATTTCCCATTGCAAGAGACATATTCATAACAATAATTGTTGAACAGAGAAGAATACATCCACTAATAAGCGCGAGATGTCATTCGCTCATCTTCATACGAAGAATGGTTTTAATAGTATGGATCTTGGAAGCTGAAAAAAGAGAAAGGAGTATGAAAAAATAAGGAACAATGGCAATATATCATATGAGGCCACTATAGAGAGAAAAGCTACTCCATGTTGCATTTGCAATGGAGGTCCAACAAAAAAATAATGAAACAATTCACAAAAGGGTTCCCACAAGGATAATTTTCTTTCCTATTGAAAAGTGAACAGCTCGAAAATTTATCCGAGCAAGAAGAGCCGAGATTTTATTTTTTAGTTTCCTATTTTTTGAATTTGCAATATAATTCATGGGAGTTTATTATTCCATTACTTATACGAAAATTCCCCTATAAGTAAACTTTTCAGATATTGACTTTTTCTATTGCCATGTTGCATCTTTGACAAAATCGTATTATCATCCTTCTTACACTCTGTATTTCTTTTTTTAAGGGGATTTTTTCCTCCTTTTTCCTCCTTTTTTCCTCCCAAAAAAAGACTCTCTCATCCAATCTAAGTTTAGAATTAACAAATCATATTTTTCATCAAGGACCCAAGTTATTCTGGAAATCACCAAGAGCCTTATCAATCGGTCGATCCCTTGCAAATATGATTATTTTTCTTTTTAAAAAAACGGATTCATTTATTTTTCCATCTCACCATGAAACTTCTCAAAAATAATCAGGCCTTTACTATCATCGAGTTTCTTATTGCAATGACCATGTTTGCACTTGTTCTCATGGCAACTCTTCAGTCTATGTCTGTTTTTGGGTTTGCAAAATTCTATACTACTAATCGTGTAGAACTTGAACAAGAACTTCATTTCTTTGTGGAGCAACTGGTGTCTCTTATTAAAAATGGTTGAGGTATTGATTATGAGGAGTATTGGAACAGAAAGGTAGTTTCTACCAATATGTTGTCAGGACATTTTATTCCATCAACTGGATTTGGAAATTACGGGAATGGTGGAACACTTGGAACTACAACATACGGAAATGGATTTTATTATTGCATTTCAGGAGATGGTTCCTTCATGGGGACAGGTTGATGCCTTTGAAGTTCTGTAACGAATAGTGGAAACATCTCTCGAGGGTTTACAGGGGGGGCATCAACTTGACTGAACTATAGCTGAACGTATCAGAGATTTTGAGAGTTTCGATTTCAGTTTATAGACTATAATGAAAATAGAAATGACGATCTTGGTGATGAAAATAGTGATGCAAGCGGAAGTATTATTGGTGACGATGATGATAGAGATCTCTGAGCTTGACCGGATGTAGTATGATCTGGAATTTATCGTGAAATCTACCTTATTCGTAAAAATGACCAAGGAAGGTATGAAAGACTTTTATTGCGTTGGGTTGTAAAACCTGATCCAGATGTAATGCTCTGAGCGACTTGTAATTTTGCTGGTGGAATGCCAACAGGAAGTGGGTGTCTTGGAAATATTGAAATGCTTCGGTTAACCGGAGAAGATTATGGTATGAATCATGATGGCGCAGGAAATACGGCTCATGATGGAATCGTAGACACCTGGAGATGTCATGATGATTGGAAAGACCAATGTACTGGACCAGCTATATTTGCCTGAACAGCGAAACTTCCATGAGGTACTGACAATGAATGGGTAAAAATATTTCCTGACTTTGTAAATGTAAAAAATATAGAGTTCTATGTAGCACCAAAGAATGATTTTATACTCTCTTGGGCAAATGGTGATATGGCGAACTATATTCATCCATATGTACGAATTCGTGTAACACTCGGATTTTCATGGGAACGAAAGAAACTCCTCCATCTCCGTGTATTACAAGATGAACTCGATATGACGATATCAACGACTATAAATCTTAATGAATTTGATCTTTAAAATATGCAGATTATGAAATCATTTAAAAATAATACATGAGGATTTGCTCTTATTATAGCCATTTCGCTCTTAGCATTTGTTACCATCATGACTGTGGTATTTATAGAAAAACTCTATCCATATACGAAGTTAGTTCGTAATATTGAGGATAGTAATATTTCATACTACTATGCAACTGCTTCGGTAGAGGAAACGCTTCTTACTATGAGCTGAACCAGTCCATGGAATGCTACTCCTAAGACTGATATGGGAACAATCGCAAAAGGACTTACTGGATATATCATGGAAATGTCCACAGGAAGTAATAACATTCCTGCTATCTGAAAATGAAATAGCCCGCATGATGCAAATTGGAACATACTTTCCCTTGGTCGGCCAGTACAGATTGTAATTCCTTCCTGAGTTGTCTGGACAGATGTGGATTTTTCATTTCGTATACCGGATGAGTTTCTTTCGGGTATACCCAATGCACAACGCGAACTTCAAAATATGGGATCTGGGTATGTAAACTGGATGCTCATATATGGAACAGGAGCATTTTATGCAAGTGGAGAATTGAATACTATAAAATGAATGGATATCATAATGACAGGGTCAACGTATGGTTGAATAGCTACCGCACCATATAACATTATTACCGATCGAGCAAAAAATGGGAAATTTACCTCTCCGACTTGACCAACGGGAACCATACATGATTATTACATAAATGCTACCCATGGTCCATGAAATGGATTAACAGGAATTCATTGTAATGATACCCCTTGATACCAATGTACCTTAAAGCTTTCTATCATTCGTCCACTTGTACTCGTGAATGATAAACAGCTTCCATATATTGAATATAAAGTGAATTTTCCTACTGGACTCCAGATCCCTCTCCAATTTATGACCCTTCAATCATATGGATTTTCTCGTGGATATGTCCGTACAAGACGAATTTTTGTTCCGCAAATTACCACCAATACAGCCTTAGATTTTACCGTTTTTCAGTAGCATGCAAATATTTCATATAGAAGAAAATGATGCCAATCAACGTCTTGATAAATTTATAAAAAAACTTCTTCCAAATGCTCCTCTTGGTGGTATTTATAAAATGCTTCGTACCGGGAAAGTAAAAATAGAAGGAAAGAAGCGAGAAAATACCTATAAACTCCAAGTGGGTGAAGAAGTAAAAATATGGCTTTCTGATGAAGAGATTACGACACTTCAAAGAATGCAAGATGAAGAGATTATCCCAAAATGAAATATTGGTACTCTTCAGAAAGAAGATATTCTGTATGAAGATGATGCTCTTTTGATTCTTAATAAATCACCTGGAATTAATGTTCATCCATGAGATCATAAAACAGATGAAATCTCTTTGATCGATCAAGTGCGCGATTATTTCTGAAAGAAGTATAATTCGCTCACATTTCGGCCATCTTTAGTACATCGAATCGATCGAGATACGAGCGGAGTTATTATTATTGCAAAAACAAAGCGATCCCTCGATAGTATGTTATCTCAACTTCAAAGTGGTGGATTTAAGAAAATATATCATACTATTGTCTTAGGGAGGCCATCACATCAATCATGAACCATTAAGAAACCATTGCTTCGGATAGAAGATGCTCATAATGAAGCGAAGGTGCGAGTGGATAAGGCCTGACTTGAGGCTATTACACATTACTCTATACTAGAAATATATCCGCACATATGAGATAAGAGTGCTTCACTTCTTGAGTGTCAAATAGAAACCGGACGTACTCATCAAATTCGGGTGCATATGAAAAGCATAGATTGTCCTGTCTTGTGAGATGAGGCATATGGGGATAAGAAAATAAATTCATTTCTCAAACGAGAATGTCTTCTTAAACGTCAAATGCTGCATGCATATTCTGTAAGCTTCCTTCATCCAGAAACTAAAAAAAATCTTACCATTCAAGCGCCTTATAAAGATGATATGAGTGGGGTAATACAGTATTTTCGAAAAGAACGAGTATAGTTTGTTTTTTCACATGGATTTTGTTATAATGAGAGTATGATATATGGAATAGAAAACATAGATATTATTCTTGGAGGAATTATTACTCTCGTGGCTATTGTTGTATTGGTTTCTATTCGTAGGAAGGCAGAATTTTTGCGATCAATTGATATGGTATTTCTTCGGGTTGTCATCGCTCGAAAAGATAGTGAAAGTGATGAAAGGAGGGAAACGGTAAAAGATTTTCGTGAGCAGATTTCTATTATGGAGCAATTGCTCGCCTCTTTGAAGTCACTCTATTCTCATTCTATTAAATCTTGGCTTTTGGGTCAGGATTATATCTCTCTTGAATACATAGCCCATAAACAAGAAATTTTCTTTTATATTGTCGTTCCGAGAAAGGCAAAAATACTGGTTGAGAAACAGATTACTGGATTTTACCCAGATGCATTTGTAGAAGAAACAGAGGAGGTGAATATTTTTGAGGATCGTACGGTTGTTCGAGGTGAGATTATGCGACTGGCTCGTATATATGAGTTTCCTATTCGTACCTATCAGAAGTTAGAAGCGGATAGTATGAATGCCATTATAGCCTCTTTATGAAAACTTTCAGAGAATGAATCCAGCGCAATTCAAATATTGTTGCGACCAGTAGATGATGATTGGCAAGAGATCATCAAGAAGAAGATTAAAAAATTGGAAAAAGGGAATAAAAAGTCATATTTCTCGTGGAATCCTCTTGTTTGGATTTCAACCTTTTTTGAACTCCTTCTTCAGGATCCCGAAGAATCTATAAAAGAGAGTCCAAAAGAAGAAGAACACGATCAGATAGATGATGAAGGACTCATGAAAGAAAAAGTAAAGAAAACAGGATACTCACTCGTGATTCGTATTATTACAACCGGAAATGATGCACTTTTGGTAGAGTCTCAACTTCAAAATATTATCTCTTCATTTTCTCAGTTTGCCTCCCCAGCATATAATCGATTTAAGAAGATTAAATATAAATCACTTGAACTCCTGATACGTAATTATATTTTTCGACAATTCTCATGGATTCAACGAGAGGATATTATGAATAGTGAGGAAATAAGTACGCTCTATCATTTTCCTCATTCAAAATATAATCGTCAACCTGAAATCCGTTGGCAAAATTTTAAGATTGTAAAAGCTCCAACGAATCTTCCAAAAGAATGAGTATACCTTGGAGAAAATATCTTTCGATGAGAACATCGCCCCGTGTACCTCAAAAATGATGATCGATTCCGACATTTTTATGTTATTGGACAAACGGGTACTGGTAAATCCACGATGCTTACGGTTATGGCTCGTCAGGATATTAAAAATAAAAAATGACTCGCAGTTTTGGATCCACATGGAGATTTTGCAAAAGACCTCATCAACCACATACCGAAAGAACGAGCAGATGATGTTATTTATTTTGATCCAGGAGATCTTTCTCGTCCAATGGGATTAAATCTTTTAGAGGCAACAACGGATGATGAAAAACAAATGGTGGTGCAAGATGCGAATAATATTATGATTAAGTTATTCTGAGGAGAAATTTTCGGACCACGAATTCAGGACTATTTTCGAAATGGTTGTCTTACATTGCTTGATTATCCTCAATGAGGAGCTATCACTGATGTACTTCGTTTATTTACTGACGAGAATTTCCAGAGAGAACGCCGAACGACTTTAAAAAATCCGATTGTTCGTGCTTGGTGGGATTATACCTATGCAAAGATGGGGGATCGAGAAAAGTGAGAAATTATCCCATATTTTGCAGCAAAATTTGGACAATTTATTACGAATACACTCATGCGTAATATTATTGGACAGACGAAAAGTGCGTTTAATATTTCTGATATCATGAATAATGAGAAGATTCTTCTTATTGGTCTTTCAAAGGGTATTCTTGGTGATCTTAACTCAAACCTCCTTGGTCTTATATTGGTATCAAAAATTCAGACTGCTGCTATGGCAAGACAGAGTATAGATCCAAAGGATAGAAAAGATTTTTTCCTCTATATCGATGAATTCCAGAATTATATTACTGATTCTATTGAGAGTATACTTTCAGAAGCTCGTAAATATCGCCTATGACTCATTATTGCTCATCAGTATCTTGGTCAGCTGCAGAAATCAGATGCGCTTACTAAATCCAGTCTTAACCTAAAAGATGCAATATTTGGTAACGTTGGCTCTATTATGAGCTATAAAATTGGTCCAGAAGATGCAGAGTTTATGTCGAAACAATTTACTCCTGTTTATAGTGATCAGGATTTTATAAATATGGATAAATTCAAAGCTGCCATGAAGCTTTCTGTTGATACACAACCAACACCTGGTTTTAGTATAGTACCTGCAAATCCTTATCTTGACCATGGAGACCCAAAACTTTGAGCTGCAATTCGTGAACTTTCTCGTCTCAAATACGGTCGTGAACGTGAATTTGTCGAAAAAGAAATTATTTTCCGAATAGGAGCCATGTAACTTTTTATATATGAAATATAGCTATTTTCTCTCTTTCTCTCTTTTCTTCTTGGTAGTTCCTGTGTTTGCTGAAGATGATCCTACGGCACTGCAGTCACCTTTTTTAGATTACACGAAATATTTGGAACTGAGTAAACAGGATTGTGATCTTGAAGGGCAGGATAAAGAAGCCCTATGGGGTTGATATAAAAGCTATTCTTTTATTAAGAATATTTCACAGACGGCATATCCACGTTTAGAGAGTAAAGAGATAGAACAGTACTATACAGAACGAATGAATCAAGAAAAAAATCCAACTTCAAAGGAGGAACTTTCCACTGCCTATGGTGCTATGCAAATGGATAATTGATTTCGAGTTATCAATCTTGTTGGCGCGTCGTACCGTGCAACGATGAATTCTATCTATATGTGTGCAGTACTCAATGTAAAGAGACGAGTTCCTGATGAAATTAAGAAATTAACAAAAGATATACAAACCGAAACCATTCGTCGTTTTGATGAGTGAATTAAAAAGATTGATGCAACCATGGAAGCGAATGGATGTCAGAAAATTCCTATTGCAGATGAGGTCATGCTTCGTAAGGAACTTCTTGATACAAGCACATATCAATATTGTAAATACCGATACTACTTGGAACATGTTCGTGAGAATGTGGAGTATAATTTCTGGAATATGCGCGATCTTAACGCTCAGATTGCAGGCTATAAGAGTGCTATCGAAGAACAATGAGGAGAAAGTACTATACGCTCATCAAATCAATCAATTATCACTCCAGAACAAATGAAGGCAAGGATAGCATCAATTGGACTTCAGGTAAATAATGAGATAGTGCGTGCAAAAGATGTATATCCTCAAGCACTCGTAGCATTTCGTGATTTTGAACGAACATACGCAGCACATACAGTACTTCTCTTTATTATTGATGATTATCAACAGTTGCGTGAAAATCTCAAAAATATGATTTCTCCAATTTCTCAGTTTCTCTATAAACAGTATAATGCTCAAACAAAATGACCATGTTCATAGAATAAAAAATCCTCTCAGCAATTGAGAGGATTTTTTATATAAAGGCATACATTATGCCTTTGCGCGTTCTTGATATTCACCTGTTTCTGTACTAAGGATAATAGATTCTCCTTCATTCACAAAACTTGGAACACGAATTTCTATTCCAGTTTCGAGTTTTACAAGTTTATCTGTTTTTCCATCCGCTGTATTTCCCTTTACTGAAGGTTCAGCTTCAGTAACTTTCAATGTTACACGTATAGGAAGTACGATTCCGATAAATTTCCCTTCAAAACTTTGAAGATCAACAACAAGTCCTTCTGTAAGGTAGTATTTTGCATCTCCTACATCGTCTTCAGAGAGTTCAACCGTTTCGTATGTATCTTGATTCATGAATGCAAATGTACCAGTAGATTCATAGAGAAATTCTGCTTTTGCCCGTTCAAGTGAAACATCCTCGAGTTTTTCTTCACTATCCATAACCCGATCCGAAGTATTTCCTTGGATAAGATTTTTTAATCGCATTTGTACGTTTGTTGCACCACGTCCACCACGGCGCATTTCATGTCGTACAACAAGCATAAGATCATTACCAATGCGGAGAACAGTACCTGGGCGAGCTTGTAGAGCTGTTTTCATAATAATATTTGAGAATAGTAAATACCGCGCCATCATATAGAAATGGGCATAAAAAGCAAAAAAATCCATTCGTAAATGAAATCTATTGTAAAATCCCAGTTATATTTTCGAATACTATTTGAGAAGTTTTCGAAGCGATTTATCTTTTTCTCTTCCTTTTTAGTTTATCAGTAAATATTTGCCTTCCCATATACAACCTATATAATCACCGTATTACCTTTTATTATTTCTTATGACTGATATCAAACAGTCGCTTCAAACAGCGCGGAATACAAAGTCGACTCGTATCTGGTTTATGGTTGGACTCATGGTGATTATTTTTATTCTTTGGTGGATGAAAATTATTAAGACTGGGTTTGCTATTGGATTTGGGATTATTCTCCTTGCAGCTATCGGTATTGAGACCTTTAATTATGATCTCGATCTTGGAAAGCTATGGAAAACAGGGAATATTCAAGAATCTCGTGTATCTCATACAAAAGATGGATATAAACTCGTTGGCTCTTGTGCTATACCAATTAAGGGCGAAGGTGATCTGAATTGTAGTCATTTCAAAACTCAAACTGAAGCCCAATCTAAGTATAGTCAATGTGCGAGTGAGATTATAACAAATAATATTGGACTTGATGTGCGGAAAGTAAAGTCTCTTGATATATATGGACTTGATAGAGACAAGGATGGTGTTGTCTGTGAATCCCTCCCGAAGTGACTTATTCCCATACAATAAAGAAAAATCCTCCAGAGTTATCTGGAGGATTTTTAAAAACATAAATGGAGCAGGCAATGGGACTCGAACCCACAACAGCCGCCATGGCAAGGCGGTACTCTAGCCAATTGAGCTATGCCTGCAAATACACAAAAATATCATATGAATTTTTTGTGTATTTCAAGTTTTTCTCTTTTATAAAAAATCCCTGAGATTATCAGGGATTTTGAGATTATTCAGTAGCAGGAGAGCTAGTTCATTCGAGGGTTTCAAGGCGAATATCATATCAGAGAAGTTCTCATGCAATATTGATATTTGTTCCTCCACGACCGAGAACTTTTGCCTTCTCATCATCCCGTACAGTACAATTGATAATATTGTCTTCTTCATTGATTACAACCGTTTCAACCGTTCCTGGAATGAGTGCACGACGTACCATTTCCGTTTTATCAGTAGTATAGTTGATAATATCAACTTTTTCTCCAGAAAGTTCATCAACAATATTTTTTACACGAATTCCTTTTGGTCCAATAAGACAACCAGCTGGATCTACTTCCTCATAGTCGCTTGCAACAATGATTTTTGTTTTTACACCAGGAAGACGAGCGATAGAAACAATTTCTACTGTCCCTTCTTCGAGTTCTGGAGTATTTAGTTCAAAAAGTTTCACCACGAGTTCTTTATCTTTTCGAGAAAGAATAACGCGAGGTCCATTGATTTGATCTTGTTCTACACGACGAACATACAGATGCATGCGTTGCCCAGGAGTATATTTATCCTTGGTAACTTGTTCACTCTTTGGAAGGACAACTTGCTGACCATTATACTCAAATACAACACGATTTTTTTCAACCAATTCGATACGAAGATTTACAAGAGTATCTTCTTTATCCTTAAAGAGATCGTAGAGTTTTTCCTTTTCTGTTTCTTGGATCTTCTGAACAATTACTTGTTTTGCCGCCTGAGAGGCAATACGTCCAAAGCCTTCGCTTGAAAGTACCTCATCAGAAACATCAATTTCTACCATATCCCCAATTTCATATCCAGAATCCACTCCAATATCCTCAAGTGATATCTCAATATCTGGATCTTCTACTTCGGTAACTACGGTTTTTTCAACTGTAATTTCAAGTGCTTGATTTTCAAGGTCGATATGAACATTTGCATTCGTTTCCTTTGTAGCATAGTCTTTCTTGTAGGCTGTTTTGATAGCAGCTTCAATGATTTCTACAAGACGAGCCTTGGGGATTTTTTTCTCTGCAGAGATCTGATTGATAGCAGCTTCAATTTTTTGAATATCAAACATAACAAATAGATTTTATGATATAAAAAAAGATTCGCCAACCGTGGCCAATCTTTTATTCTTAAAAATTATATGAACAATTCTTGAAATTGCAAACAGATTTTTATGAGGAGTCGTTGAAATATTTTACATATATTAAAAATTATGTATAAGTACCCCTATAAATATATTTGTATGTTTTCAAAAAATCAAAATAATCCATCACTTCGAAGTATTCCATGATGACTTGAGGTTTTAGCGGAATCATTTATTCCTCGTTCTCGAACAGTGATTTTAAATGCAAAAACCATGATCGATGCAGTTATATGAATCGAACAAGAATCAGAAAATCTATACTCTACATATAGCTCACTCTATAGAACGAGTACTAAACAAGTAACTGTTCCTTTTATATCACGTGCAGACCATGCATGATATGACTCTCTTGCTGCGATGAATCCATCATTTCTTTCGATTGCACCAAAAGTTCGAGCTGTCGCTCAGGATACAACCACCCGAACACTTGAGGCTATTGATGCGATAGAAAAAGATCGCTTTCTTCCTCTTCTCAAAAAATGGATTGAAGTACGACTCCAGGTATTTCAACTTATGAATCGTTGAGATATTGTAAAGCCCCTAGCTTGATTTGCTGATCCGGATATATTATTTCAACGAGAGAAGGATCTCTATGCACATAATTTTTCCACTCGTTTGGAGGAATCACTTGACCCATCCAATCCTTTTCTCGATAGTTATGCTGATATGCTTGATGAGATAGAAAAGGCAATCTGGCATGAGATGCTTTTTTATGCAACTATTGTTTGAGCAGATGATCTTATAGGAGATTCTTTTCTCCCCTTTAATTATCAAAAAGATGGGTGAGAGGTTTTATATCTCCCAGGGGAACAAAAACTTACAAGTGCTATTACTCACTACCGTAATAGGTACTTCAATCAATTTCTGATTCATAGAAAACAAACGGGAAAGATGAAAAAGATCGCACTTTAGTTTTTAGTACGATATTTTCGTCATTTGAGCTCATCAGGAAAATGTTCTTGTGAGCTTTTTTTTGATTCGAGATTATGGGCATATTCATATCCTGCACCATACCCCACATCTTTCATGAGT
>ERZ1034365.361-NODE-361-length-25581-cov-13.689657_pt1 | contig 25581 bp, 23 predicted proteins | sample MGYA00520615_ERZ1034365 | MGnify/ENA primary metagenome ERZ1034365 (study PRJEB33736, sample SAMEA104284505) | Azolla filiculoides | biome: Urban; feature: Water surface; material: Ditch water | place: Netherlands | collected 2015-10-28 | depth 0-0.1 m ...
TCTTTGCTATCTTTGCTATCTTTGCTTTTTTCTTTATGACTGTCTTTATGGCTCTCTTTGTGATCAGATTTAGACTTATCTTTGTCGTGATCGTGTTCTTTCGCTTTATCTTTGCCTTTATCGGCTTTTTCTTCAGATTTAGCTTTATCTTTTTCATGCGGATGTGCTGCTTCAACATGATTGTGCACTGCATGTGCAACATGTCTGTGCCGCGATGAAGGTTGCACCGCTACATCATTTTCAATTTGCGGTGTTTCTTGTTGCACTTCAGGTGATTTAGTTGCCGTTTTTCCATCTTCTTTGTCTTCCAACACATCCACACCTTTAGGAATGTTGAAGACAAACTCATCTGCTTTAAATTGTGGATTTGTATTAACCTCAGAAAAATAAATGCGAGTTAATTGTCCAAAATTATCATTTAGCTCCATACCAGCTAACGAGCCTTCATTTAAACCAATCAGTACATATTTAAAATTACTTTCTGGGTTTTTCGGCACTAGCTTTATCCATTGCAAACCTTCGTCATCACCTTGTTTTTCAATGGTAAATTCTTTTTCAATTTCCACATCGCCTGTTAATAACAGTGCAGGTGTAGAACCCATTGATTTATCAAGTTTTTTAATCGTGACTTGTTCCAAATCGGCATCGTAAAACCACACTTTGCCAGCATTAGAAACAATTTCTTGCAAAAAAGGTTTTTGATAATTCCAGCGAAATTTGCCCGGTCTGCTCAGATTAAAAACCCCGTAGCTCGTTTGTTTTTCTTTGCCTGCTTCATCAAATGCTACTTGTTTAAAATTAGCCGTGAGATTTTTGGTATTGGTTAAAAATGTTTTTAACTGCGCTACAGGTTTTTGATCTGCATAAGCAAATGGAATATGCAGCAACCATAAGACTAAGAATATTTTTAAAGATTTTGTGTGTGTCAACATCATCATAAGATTTTAGAAAAAGTTATTAAACCAGGTTTTGGGATTGTTAATAGTAGGATTTGTTGGTTCAGCTGGCTCATTCTCAGGAGCAGCTGGTTCTGCATTATTGTCTGGCATGTTTTCATCTGGATTCGGTTCACCATCAAGCGATGGCAATTCATCTAGGCTTGGCTCGCTGGCACATGATGAGCTATTCACAGGTTCTGAGCCAATAATATAAGGATATTGCCGCGCTCCGGCACAATTAGATTCTGTTAATAAACCATTGCTAGGATCTATCCAAACTTGTTGAACATTTTCTGGCACAACTAAATCAACTGCTTTATGCGCAATTTCCTTCATTAAGGCAATCCAAATCGGCAATGCGCCATTTGCGCCAGATAACCCCGCTGATTTATTATTATCGCGACCTACCCAGACCACCGATAAATAGTCGCCACTAAAGCCTGCAAACCAGCTATCTTTCAAGTCATTGCTAGTGCCAGTTTTACCAGCCAAACTCAAACTTCTAGGCAGTGCATTATACGCGGCTCTAGCTGTACCTTCACTGACAACTTCTTGCAAAATAGTGTTGGTAATATAAGTTGCAGCAGAATCTACACCTTGTTTAGTTTCAAATGGATAGCGTTGTAAACGTTTACCGTCACCTGCCACCACTTCGCGAATCGCTTTTAACGGTGTGACAAAACCATCACCTGCTAAAGTTTGGTACATTTGTGTAACTTCTATCGGCGTTAGTGGCAAAGAGCCGAGTAACATAGAGGGCACTAATTCCACATCGCGTGTGATTCCTAAGTTTAACAAAGTGTTAGCGACAGATTTTAAGCTGACATCCATGCCGATGCGTACCGTTGCTAAGTTATAGGAATGCGCTAAAGCAGAATGCAAGGGCACTGAGCCATGTTCGCGATGATCGTAATTTTTAGGCGACCAACCATCGACTTCAATGGCCGTATCTTTCACGAAAGTGCTGGTGGTGTATTTATCAGGATTACTCAAGGCTGTTAAATAAACCGCAGGTTTGACTAATGACCCAATCGGGCGCAGCGCATCTAAAGCGCGGTTAAATCCCGGCTCAGAAGCATTGCGGCCACCGGCTAACGCCACAATTTCCGCGCTATCACGGCGTGTGATTAATACCGCTGTTTCCAGATTTTTACTGCGCCGCCCCTTTTCCAGCGCGGCTAATTTTCTCGCTACTGTTTTTTCCAGTGTATTTTGGACTTGCGTATCTAACGTGGTGAAAATCTTTAAACCTTCGGTGGTTAAATCTTGATCTTGATATTCAATGTTTAATTGCCGTTTCACTAAATCTAAAAACGCCGGATAACGATTCATGGAGCGGTGTACGTTGGCAATCACGCCTAAAGGTTCAGCTTTTGCTTCAGTCGCTTGCGCTTCGGTGAGATAACCTTGCTCGGTCATTTCATCTAGCACCAAATTACGCCGTGCTAACGAGCGATCTGGGTAACGTCGCGGATCATAATAAGAAGGGCCTCGCACCAACGAAACTAAAGTAGCAATTTGATGCAAAGACAGACTTTTTAGCGGCTGATTAAAATAAAATTCACTGGCTAAACCAAATCCGTTAATGGAATTTGAACCATCTTGCCCTAAATAAATTTCATTAAAATAGGCTTCCAGAATTTCATCTTTGCTATAGCGCATGTCCAACAACATCGCCATAAAGACTTCGTTGACTTTCCGTTTTAACGTGCGTTCAGACGTTAAATAAAAGTTTTTCACCAATTGCTGCGTGATGGTGCTGCCGCCTTGCACTAAACCGCCGGCGCGTAAATTGGCTAATACCGCTCTGGCTAAACCACGCAACGATACACCATGATGATGATAAAAATTGCGGTCTTCCGTTGCCAACAAGCCTTGTTTTAACAACACTGGCGCGTCAGCTAATTTGATTAAAATCCGGTCTTCTTTGAGTTTTGGAAAAAAACTGCCAATTTGCACAGGATCCATGCGCACAACGGCGAGTTCTCTTAAATTGTCTATATCAGAAATTTTGGTTATTACCGAACCGGAAAAACTAATTTTTAGATGTAAACTCTCTTGTGCACCATCCCAAAAAGTAAAACTACGGGTTTTTAAGGTTATTTGTCGCCCTTGCGATTGATAAGTGCCTTCTGAAGACAAGGTACTATCATTGCGGTAGTGGAGTTGATCGAGTAAATCTTTGAATTCATTTAAAGTTAATGCGTAACCGACATAAATATCTAACGGATTAGCATACACTTTCGCAGGAATATCCCAGCGTTTTCCTTCAAATTTTTTACGGATGTTTTGGTCTAAAAAACCGAGATACACCGCAAATATAGGCACGAAAATAATAATTGCGACTAAAAGCCATCGTTTGAGTTTTTGAAAAAACATATCTTAAGTTTTTTGTTGGCGGTAAAAATAACGTTGATAAGATTATAAGGCATAGAAGACTTTTACATTTTAGAAATTTGGATTGCTGTTTTTAATCGTTGTTCTGAATGTTGCTGTGCTTGTGTACAGAGGATAGTCGCTGTTGTTTGAGAAACGGCATTTACTTAGAAACACAAGGTTTGTCAAAATAATTAGATGGTATTTTAAGATGTGGTGAAAGCATGACCTATATTGCATAGGTCATGCTAAAACTGAAATTTCAATGCTTAATGCGAGATTTAATGCGCAACCAAATTGGTTTTAATCTCTTTGCTGGAAAGATCTTTGCCGCTGGTTTCCACTACGGAAGTCATCGGAGTGGGCGAATATTGCAACGCCAACTCTAACACCTCATCTATCCACGATACGCAGCGAATTTCTAAATGATTTTTGATATTTTCAGGAATTTCAGCCAAATCTTTTTCATTATCGGCTGGAATTAACACTTTAGTGATACCGCCGCGATGCGCTGCTAAAAGCTTTTCTTTCAATCCGCCAATCGGTAACACTTCACCGCGTAAAGTAATTTCACCTGTCATCGCAACATTGGCGCGTACTGGAATTTTCGTCAAAGCAGACACAATCGCAGTACACATGCCAATCCCCGCGCTAGGGCCATCTTTGGGCGTTGCCCCTTCAGGAACGTGAATGTGAATGTCGGTATTTTGAAACACGCTGTTATCAATGCCCAAAACACTGGCGCGACTTCTCACCACCGTCATTGCAGCTTCAATCGACTCTTTCATCACTTCGCCCAATTTGCCTGTCGCAGATTGTTTGCCTTTGCCCGGCATTACCGCAGTTTCGATGGTTAATAATTCACCACCCACTTCTGTCCACGCTAAGCCTGTGACTTGTCCAATTTGATCTTTTTCTTCTGCGCAACCGTAATCAAAACGTCTTACGCCTAAATAATTGTTTAAATTTTCCGCGCTAACATACACTTTGCTATCACTTGGATTTAACAATAACTCTTTCACTACTTTGCGACAAATTTTAGAAATATCACGTTCTAAATTTCGCACGCCGGCTTCACGAGTGTAATAACGGATAATATCGCGTACTGCGTCTTCTGAAATTTCAATTTCACCTTCTTTTAAGCCATTGTTTTTAATTTGTTTTGGAATTAAAAACCGCAAGGCGATATTGATTTTTTCATCTTCGGTGTAACCTGCCAGGCGAATCACTTCCATTCTATCCAGCAGTGCGTGCGGAATATTCATGGTATTAGCTGTAGCAACAAACATTACATCCGATAAATCAAAATCCACTTCCAGATAATGATCTGCAAATGTATGATTTTGTTCAGGATCTAACACTTCCAATAATGCAGAAGCCGGATCGCCACGAAAATCCTGTGCCATTTTGTCAATTTCATCAAGCAAAAACATGGGGTTTTTCACTTTTACTTTTGACAAATTTTGCAAAATTTTGCCGGGCATTGAGCCAATATAAGTGCGTCGGTGTCCGCGAATTTCTGCTTCATCCCGCACCCCGCCTAATGCCATCCGCACATAACTGCGGTTAGTGGCTCTAGCGATGGATTGCCCTAACGAAGTTTTGCCCACCCCTGGAGGCCCTACTAAACATAAAATAGGCCCTTTCAGTTGTTTTACACGTTGCTGCACGGCGAGATATTCCAAAATCCGCTCTTTCACTTTTTCTAAGCCGTAATGTTCGGTTTCTAAAACTTCTTCAGCAATTTTTAAATCATGGCGAACTTTGGTTTTTTTCTTCCAAGGAATGCTAATCATCCATTCAATATAATTGCGCACAACGGTGGCTTCCGCCGACATCGCTGGCATGAGTTTTAGCTTTTTCAATTCTGCATCAGCTTTGGCTTTCGCTTCTTTTGACATCCCTGCTTTAGCGATTTTTTTCTCTAATTCTTCCAATTCATTGGTCACATCTTCCATTTCGCCCAATTCTTTCTGAATCGCTTTCATTTGCTCATTCAGATAATATTCCTTTTGGTTTTTTTCCATTTGCTGTTTCACGCGCACGCGAATTTTCTTTTCAATTTCAAGCAGTTCTTTTTCGCCTTCCATGAGCGTCATTAAACTTTCTAGGCGTGTTATCACATCGCCCATTTCCAGAATTTTCTGTTTTTCTTCTACTTTTAAAGTCATGTGCGCAGCAATTGTGTCTGCCAAACGACCGGGATCATCCATTCCCACTAAAGAATTTAACACTTCCGGTGGAATTTTATTATTCAGCTTAACGTATTGGTCAAATGAATTAATAATGGTGCGTTGTAATACGTCTAATTCCTCATCTGCCAGTGTAATCACTTCATTGATTTTACTCACCAAAGCACAAAAATAACCGTCAACTTCTTGATAATGGGTGATTTGGCAGCGTTCTTTGCCTTCAACTAATACTTTCACCGTGCCATCTGGCAGTTTGAGTAATTGCAAAATGGTGGCTAATGTTCCTATTTGATAGATGTCTGCAAAATCGGGATCATCAACGGTGGCTTCTTTTTGCGCTACTAATAAAATTTGTTTATTTTCCTTAATTGCAGCATCCAATGCTTCAATAGAGCGACCGCGCCCGACAAATAAAGGAATCACCATGTTCGGATAAACCACTACATCGCGTAGTGGCAACACCGGAATTAGATTGGAATTTTGTGTTATATCAGTCATTTTTCGTTTCCCTAAACAGACATTTAAACTATATTCTACAATAAATAGCTAATATGGTGATAAGCACCAGAAATAGCAAGCTTTTGCTCAGGATTTGCTGCAAAAAAGATAAAAAAAGCGGTTTTTCAGCGATTTTTTGTCTTTTTGAGATTGCTGTCCCTTGCATAAAAACGCGATAGCAAACTTATCTGTATCAGTTTGCAAGCAGGTTTTGCATCCAGAAAACTTTTTTACCGTAAAACAATCCGTAATACTGCCAAAATACTGGCTAATCCCAGCCCGAAAAAGCTGATTTTAACCATCCAAATTGTTGCAATTTTTTGCCAATGCGTATGCACATAATCTTCAATCACCACCTGAAGCCCTAAGGCGGCATGGTAAAAAACAGCCATTAACCAAGCAATTGCGCATAAACTGTTCAAAGGCTCTGTCAACCAAGCCGAAATTTGTTCATGTGAGGCTGCGGTTAGTTGTTTGGTATACGCAATTAACCAAAATGACAATGGAATCAATAGAATAGAGCTAATACGCTGCATCCACCAATGCGCCGTGCCATTATGCGCTGCACCTAAACCGCGTACTTTTGCCAGTGGGGTTTTGTAATCCATTTTCCTCTCCTATCAAAAAAGAAACGCGCCTAACGTCAATGTGAGCGAAGCTGCTAATTCAATAGCCGCATTTTTATTCATTTGCGCTTTGTCAAAGCTTAAGCCTACATCCCAAATTAAGTGTCGAATGCCGTGACACAGATGAAAAAACAGTGCGTAAATAAATAACCACAAACTCAGTTGTCCGACTGGATGATTTAACAAATTTTGTAAGTTCAGATACGATTCAATTCCAGCGGCAATCGCAAAAAAACTGTAGGCAAAAAATAACAGACCAAATGCCAAAGCAACACCGGTAATGCGATGCGTAATGGAAATAATCCCAGTCAATGGGAGTTTATAAACTTGCAAATGCGGGGAGAGCGGGCGATTGGAGGCTGACATAGTGTTCACGGGTTAGTTAGAGCAGGTCTGATAATACCGCGTGAATGCAGCTTTATTCAATAGTCGTGTTTTTTGGTAGGAATTTAAGAGGTTTTTAGCTGCTAGATTTGCAGCTGTAAATGAAACTATCAACCGCAAACAAAATTGTGTTCGATTGCGGTTGATATAAAAAAGGTGTGGTAATAGTTAGCCGGGCGGCCAGTGCATTTGTCGTCCACCTAACAGATGCAAATGCAGATGATACACTTCTTGTCCGCCGTGTTTATTGCAATTAATTACGGTGCGATAACCATCATCGGCTAGGTTTTCTTGTTGAGCGATGATTGTTACTGCTTGCAATAGTTTTCCTGCCAAATCAACATCATGCAAATCATTTAAGGTGGCGACATGGGCTTTTGGAATCACCAAAATATGCACCGGTGCTTGCGGATGAATATCTCTGAAAGCTAGAACGCTGTCATTTTCAAACACCACATCAGGCTTAATTTCACCTTTTGCCATTTTGCAAAATAAACAATTATCCATCGCAATTCCCCTGATTAGAATGGCATTTGAAAACCCGGAGGGAGCGGAATACCTGCGGTGACGCTTGCCATTTTTTCTTTTTTGAGTTTAGAAACTTTGTGTACTGCATCGTTAATCGCTGCGGCAACTAAATCTTCTAGCATGTCGCGATCGTCTCCAACTAAAGAATCATCAATCGTCACTTTGCGCACTTCGCGTTTGCCAGTCATTAAAATTTTAACTAAGCCGCCGCCCGATTCGCCTAATACTTCAAGTGCTGCGATTTCATCTTGGGCTTTTTTTACATTTTCTTGCATTTTTTGAGCTTGCTGCATCAGCCCGCCTAAAGCATTTTTCATTTTTTTCTCCAGACTTCTCAAGTTTTAAAAAACTGACAGGTCTTCATAGTTGTTACAAAGGTTTTATCGTACCCGGTTCTATCCGAGCATTAAAATTTTCTTTAAAAGCAATCACATTCGGGTCAGCATTAATAGCATCGACGGCATTTTGTTGTTTGTCATCACGTTCTTGCTGTTGTTGGATTGCTGGCGTGGTATGAGAGCTTTTTTGAGCTTTAATTGTCAATTTTAACGCAGGATTACGCACATAGTTTTGCAACGCTGCTTGCAAATTCTCTTTGGTTTTGCTGCCACTCACTGTGTAAGTTGGGTCAACTAATAACGTACATTGCTGATTATCAATGCTTTCTAGCACGCAATTATTGGCTAATTGTTTTGTGAGTGCTGATAAATTCATTGCCGCAATCATTTGTCCCCATTGCGAAGTGACAACAGGTGCTGAGGTAGGCTGTTGATAAACAGGCGCGGCAGGAATAGGAGCTGCTTGCGGTTGTGGAATATGCGTAGGTGGCGAATTGACAGCTCTTGCAGGAGTCGGCACGGCATGAGAAATCGGTGCAGTTCTGGGTTGCACGGCGTGTTGTGGCATTGCTGAGGTTTGGTTTTCAGCGCGAAGCGGTCTAAAAGTCAACATTCGCAGCATTAACATTTCAAATCCGGTGCGTGGGTCGGGGGCTAAATCAAAATCTTTTTGTCCAACCAAACCAATTTGGTAATAAAGCTGTACGTCTTCCGCTGGAATCAGCGCGGCAAGATCTGCCAGCAACGCGGCATCAAATTCTTGGTCAAGGTAATCAGGTAGTGTTTGCAATAATGCGACCCGATGCAAAACTCGCAACATTTGCTGCAATACATCGCCAAAATCTGGAGTTAGTTCGGCAATTTCGGCAATGGTTGCTAAAATCGCTTTGCCGTCGTGTTGTGCCAAACTGCGTAATAAATCATCCACAGGTTGTTGCGCCACTGTGCCTAGCATCGCACTCACATCAACTTGATTTACGCGCCCTTGTCCATAAGCAATCGCTTGGTCAACTAAACTCAAGCCATCACGCATACTGCCATCAGCGGCGCGAGCGAGCAAAGCTAAGGCTTCTTGATCAAATTCAATTTGTTCTTGTTGCAAAATAAAAGTCATTTGCTGTCTGATTTGCTCAGGCAACAAGCGTTTTAAATTAAATTGCAAACAGCGCGATAAAACAGTGATGGGGATTTTGTGGGGATCAGTGGTCGCTAACAGAAACTTAACGTGTTCTGGAGGTTCTTCGAGGGTTTTTAACAAGGCATTAAAACTATGCCCTGAGAGCATGTGTACTTCGTCAATCAGATAGACTTTGTACTTGCCTTGATTCGGTGCATATTGGGCGTTGTCGAGTAAATCGCGGGTATCTTCAACTTTGGTGCGTGATGCCGCGTCAACTTCAATTAAGTCCATAAAGCGACCGCTATCGAAATCACGGCAAACTGCACATTGACCACAGGGATTATAATCTTGCAGATTTAGGCAGTTAATTGCTTTAGCTAAAATGCGGGCTATTGTGGTTTTGCCACAGCCGCGTGTGCCAGTAAATAGATAAGCGTGATGCAATCGCTGATGCTGCAAAGCGTTAATAAGCGATTTGGAGACATGTTCCTGACCGACAAGCTGGGAAAAGTTTTGTGGTCGCCATTTTCTGGCAAGAACCTGATAAGCCATTAGAGACTCGAAGGAAATAACACGATGGGTGGTAACTACGCCAGCTGCATCCCGGCACACGAATCTGCTGTTACCGTTGCTCCCTTCCGGACCTGGCGGGGTTCACAGCGTATCGTTGCGAGAGAACCGACGCAGTCACCATAAAATTCTCAGCAATCACTGCTGAAAGTCCGTGCATTATCTACCATTTTGGATTTCAAAGCAAGTTTAACGCCAAAATTAAACTTTAAAAGCTAATCTTTTTCACATAATTAGAATAAGTTTCACTCAATAAACAATTACTTAAAGAGTATCTTTTTTTGTCGCTTAAGGTAAATAAACTTTCCACTTCATGCCACCGAGTGCCTGACTACGTTCCCCTGTTAATCGACCTTCTAAAAGCTCAACTAATTCAGAAACCACAGCCATTCCAATACCATGCCCTTGAATTTTCTCATCTGCTCTAACGCCGCGTTTTAAAATTTCGCTCAACTTTTCCGCAGCAATCCCCGCACCATCATCTTCGATTTGCAAAATCACTTTGTAATTACTTTGACTGGATTCTGGCAAACTTAGCAAACTCACTTTAATATTTTTTTCACACCATTTTCCTGCGTTGTCCAATAAGTTTCCGGCAATTTCATATAAATCACCTTCTTCACAATAAATTTGCAAACTTTCATCAATTTCTAAAGTGAAAACAATCTGTTTATCGCGATAAACTTTTTCCAAGGAAGTGATGATTTTTTTTATGATTTCTGCCGCATTGATTTTGCCGGCTAATTTTTTTCTGCCTTTTGCTGCCGCTTTTTGCAATTGGTATTCAATAATTTCATTCATTCTGGAAATTTGATCTTGTACCGTATGTCTTGGAATATCGTCGCGTTCCATGCAGCCGCGCAAAATGGCTAAAGGTGTTTTTAAACTGTGCGATAAATCTGCCAAAGTATTGCGATAACGCTCTAAATGCGCCCTTTCGCTGCTAATCAGGGCATTAAGATTTCGGGCGAGGCCAACTAGCTCAGAAGGATAATGACCATCTAAGCTACTTTTTTCACCCGCTTCAATGGCTGTTAAATCTTTTACAATTCGTCTTAACGGAATCAAACTCCAGCGCAGCACTATAAATTGAATCATAATCAACACTAGTCCCACTGAAAAAAACCAATGCCGCAAAGTTCTTCTAAAGTGTTGAACTTGTTTGTCCACAAAATCGCTGTCTTCTGCCACAGAAAAAATATATCTGCCTTCCAGCGCGTTTTTTTCATTTTCCCAAATCACCGCATAATGCAGCACAAAGCGATTGTTTTTATCGGTGACAAACAAGGCTGCACCGGGTGGAACGGCGACAAAAGGGATTTCTCGCTCGCCTAATGTTGAATAAGAACGCCAAACTATTTTTTTATCGGCGCGGCGAATCACGGCTAATAATCCTGAACCGGGTTCAGAAAAGCGTGATTCTTGCAGAACCAAGGGGATTTTGAGTCGTCCTGAACGCGTCATTTCGGCAACAGAAAACAGTGAATAGATTTGTAATTGCAGTTTTTCTTTTAAGCTTTCTTCTGCACTTTCCCTAAAGCCGTGTTCCAAAACCCATAACGCAAACACAAAAAAAGCCGCTAATACTAGCCCTGCTGAAAGAAGTAATCGAAAACTGAGAGCGTTAATTTTCAAAATATGACCTGCTTGGTGTGTCGTCAGAGTGGCGTTTTTAAACAAACTGCGTTGCGATTAGCGTTTAAACCCTTCGCCTGTGCCCAATAACGCGGCAATAATATTTTTTTGAATTTCAGAAGAACCTGCAAATAATCGACTTGCCAGTGCATCATGTACTAAAGCCAAGGTCGGGTTATTGGTAATCATGCCATTTGCGCCTAAAATCTGCACGGCATCCAGACAAAATTGCAAAAAAGCTTCGCTGGCAAATAATTTAGTTTGTGCACTGGCTAAAGTAATGCGTTTATTGTGATCTTTTAAGCGGGCGCATTCATTCACCCACAGGCGAATGGTGTCCAGACCCACTTTCATTTCAGCAATTTTATGACTAACGCCTTGATGTGCACCTAAATAAGCACCATCTGCTTGTCGCTCGCGACTGTAGTTAATCACCGTGGTTAAATGACTGCCCATAATGCCGCTAATGCCTGCAAAAATAAAAGCCCGTTCAAACTCTAACGCGGTTTGTGCCATCATTTTTCCTGCACCCGCACTACCTAAGCGTCTATCAAAAGGGATAGAACATCCTAATAAAATCACATCGCCCATTGTTGCGGTGACGCAGCTATCCACATGTGGTTTATCGCGAAAATTTGCGCCAATATCATCTTTTTTAACTAAAAATGCGGATAACTCGCCCTCTAATAACGCATAAACCACTAACACATCCGCAATTGGCGTGTTAGTAATAAAGCGTTTATATCCATTCAGAACAAAACTATCTTTGGTTTGCGTTGCCGTTGTTTCTAAAGCACTAAGATCTGAACCTGCCTGCGTTTCAGTAATCGCGTGACCTGCAATCAAATCGCCAGACAATAAATCCGGCAACCACTCTTCTTTTTGCGGTTCTGTGCCATAAAGCAACACGGGAAACACGCAGCCCCAAAGATGCGCATTAATCGACAAAATCAAGCCGCTATCTTGCGTTAATTTACCCAGAGCTTGATGCGCTTCAACCAAATCATGAAAGGTATTGCCATGCCCGCAGTATTCCGTTGGAATTGCATATCTCAAAATTTGCTGTTCTTGCGCACAATGGCGAAAACGCAATTTTGAGGCATATTTATTTCCTGCGGGAGGAAGTTGATTGAGATCGTTAATCATGTTTTTTAAATCCTGAAACAAGGAGTTAAGCGCGATTTAATAAAGGTAAGTAGGTGAGAATAAGTTTCAAGGTATTATGAAATACTGGAGGTCAGGCTTTGCCTGACATTGCAAGCAAAGCTTGCACTCCGACATACCGAAAAACTTTTGTTTAATTACTTAAGTAGATAAAAAGAATTTTTCACAAGCTTTGCTAATTGGACAATCCTGACGGCGTTTAAATCTCAAGTTTAACTTCAAACGTATGCGAATTTAAACATTGCGCTTTTATGCCCTTAATTGCCAGCAACGCGACAAAATTGGTGATCGCATCGCCTATTTTTCGGCTACTGCCATAACCGCGAATGCTATTCTCTTTTCTATTCAGCGTTAAATAAAGTTGCAAGCGGCTGTTGCTGCGTTCATTAAAAAGCTGCAAAAACTCATTAATTTTTGCCTCAGCTTCCTCCAGCGTCATCGCTTTGGGTTCGGGTTCAACACGCGGCAGCTCTGCTTGAAACTTTTCCACCACCGGCGTGTACCAAGGATGATTTTCAGCAATTAAAATCTGTTTAATCGACGTTAATGCGTCTAGCTCATCTGCAAACACAAAAGCATTACTTTTATCTTTGCTGAAAATTAAGTCAACCGCTTCAGGATGATTCGTCAGCCAATAAACATCATATTGATTTTCTTGATGTTTATAGCCTGCGATAAAATTAGGATTTAACACGCTACTCATTGCAATCTTTTCTCAAGCATCATTCTAATGATTTTAGGATTTACGCGCATAACGCAAACAAATAAACAGAAAAAATTGCGTGCCTAAAATCAAGTTTGCCATTAACAAATGAATCGGTTGCGCCACACGCGGCATTGATAATCTATCTAAACTCACGCCGGCTAAAATCGCAATCACAATCAAGGTCATTAAGCTCATCGCAATTTTTACAAGCAGGCTGTTTTTTGGCATCGCTTGATAAAGTTTCCAACTCATCCACAAATTGGTGAATAAAATAATGGAGGAAAATGAGCGGTGAATATAAAAAATAATCGGGAAGCTTTCGCGCCAATATTGCCGATCCAATCCGGTTGAATGTGAAATAAAATCAACCGCTTCGCGAACTTGCGTGCCCATAGCAATTTGCAGCAAGGTCATTCCCATCACCACTTTTATCACCGTATAAACAGCGGGCGGCACAAATTGCACATCCAACAAACTCAGTGCGTGTTGTTGTGAGCGGGCAATGGCGTAAATCAGCAACATCACAATCACCATTGCCAGCAACATGTGCAAGGTAATAATCAGTGGTTTTAAATTGCTTGCCACCACCGCAGACCCTAACCAGCCTTGAAATCCAACGAGAAAAAATACCGACAACGCCAAATAAAAAACGGTTTTATCCGCTTTTAAATAAATGCGCGATGACCACGCGGTTAAGAAAATCAAAAAACCAATCGTCACGCCGACCAACCGATTTACATATTCTGTCCACGTTTTCACGACATTAAAGGTGGTGTCGCTGTAACCTATGTAAATTTCGTGATAATTCGGCGGTAATTGCGATTCATCGGTCGGTGGAATCCACAGCCCAAAACAGGTTGGCCAATCAGGACAGCCCATGCCCGCTCCTGATGCGCGGACGCTGCTGCCGACAAAAATCACCAAATACACCGCAAAAATGGTGAGAATCCCTAAATAGCGAAAACGTAAAGCGGCTTGTGAGTCAATCATAATGGTCAAAATTAAACAGTTACAAAAGGAATAAGGTTAATTTTATCGTGTTTAGCATTGTTAAGTTGTAATTCTGCACTTTCAACCGCGTTGGTTTGCAGCACTAACAGAATTTTATAGCCGTCTGCTTCACGAAACGTGCTGAGAATTTGTCCCATCATTTGCCCTGTTTCATCTAGCACATTGTTATCGTTAGTAAAAGTAGCCTCTGCTGTCAGCTGTGCCAAAAATAACTCGCGTTTGGTTTTGCCTAAATAATGGGTTCGCGCCACAATTTCTTGTCCGGTGTAACAGCCTTTGGTGAAACTCACGCCGCCGAGTTTGTCTAAATTCAACATTTGCGGAATATATTCTTCGCTGCTGGTTTCATCCAACCATGCTAATCCACCTTGCATATCTAAGCTTTGCCAATCTTGCGCATTTTGCATCTGAAAAGCGTTGTTTTGTAAGTTTGTCCATTCGCTCATCGCATCTGCAATGGTAGCAACACTTAAATAATGCGCATTCGGCAACTTTATCCACTGATTGTTTCTCGCAAAATTGATGGTCGGCAGCGACAAATCCGTTGCGATTTCCTGCGTGCAGCGTAAACCGGTTAAGCATAATTCTGCGCTGGCTTCTTGCAATTGCACTTTAGAGCGCAATACATACATTTTCAGTTTGTTTTTAACTTTTTCCAGTAACACGCTGGGCAAAATCAGCAAAAAATCTTCATTGTGTTTCAAAATCAAAAAAGTGCTAATCACGCGCCCTTTCGCATTGCAAAATCCTGCGAAAAAACTGTTTTTGGCGTTGAGTTCTTTAGTGTTGCAAGTGAGTTGTCCTTGTAAAAAATCGGCTGCGTCAGTGCCGCTGATTTTTAAAATGCTTAAGTGCGAAATGCCATATAAAGCGTTGTGGCTGGCGGTGTTGCTGATGGATTGTGAGGTTAAAAAGTCTTGCCAAGTTGGGTTCATTTCTTGAATTTGCGAATGTTAAGTGAGGGGAAATTATAATGACTTTCGGCTGTTTAGTAGACTGCAATTCTCATTATGAACTTCTGTTAAGTAACTAATTGAAAAAACAATTATTTTTTAATCTTAGCCTTTAAAGTGAGTTTATAGAATGAAATATATTTGCCAAAATAACTCATTTTTTGAATAAAGAGACTTTTTTGTTCAGAACTTAATCTGTGCAATCGATTTTATTGAAAACATGCGTATTATTTTTGATGACTATCTCCCACGTTGGAATTATCGGGCTAAGCCACAATATAACTAATATCGGGAAATTATTTTTAGCCATATCCTAAGTTGATATTTATTGAGTAAAAATTCGTAACAGTCTATGAGTTCAATCTGTAACTGTACAGGCAGTTTTGTTAAATTGAGCGTAGATAAATTGGGCGGGAGTAGTGTTTGTTGTTGAGATAACATAATTCACCTGTGATTTTATGATTTCTGTGCTTGTTTGAAATTGTAGTATTTCACCGCAGAGTTTTGAACACAATGACACGGATTTTAAGAAGGTCAATTTTAAGTAGTCCGTATGTTTCATTATGCAGCTATTTTATGATGCAGTGTCATGGAAAATTGATATAACGTTTTAGGGTCTATATCTACCATGCCATGATTAAATTCCAAACATCCCCATTCTTTATTGAGTTGCGCCGTGTTTAAGTCTTTTATAGAAACATGCCTTTCAATGAGCGTTTTTAAATCAGTTTCTATATTTTCGCCATTTTCAAAGGTTAATATAAAAATATAATTTTTAAGCTGTTTAAAATTGATAAGTTTCATTATTTATTCCAATTTTAAGATGCACAGGATTTAAGAAAACTAAGAAAATTCTGTTAATTCTTCAATAATTGTACAAACGCATCAATTGTTACCAAGTTTAATTTTGGAAACTCCACTTGTTTCAAACAATTAAAATGTTTGTCATTACTTACCAAGTAATCCGCATTTCCCGCAACTGCACAATCAACAAACTTATTGTCATCTTTATCAATTTCAATCAAATTCCATTTGTAAAATACTTCCTGTTTTTTGACATTCGATAAACTTAACAGCATCTCACAAATATTGGTTGCAACAATAAGGTTGGTTTTTTGTGTAATTATTTCAGTATATTCGCTTAATATTTCGTTGCTGATAATTAACTGAAACTTGCCAGTTAATAACGCATCAAAAATAATTCGATAGGGTGATTTTTTGGGAATTGAGACTAGCAAGATATTGGTGTCTAAAACAACTTTCATGATGGGTTGTAAGGGGTTCTGAGATGTTCATTTGCCCAGTTTGTCATGGTGGTGTTGTCCCAGTTATTTTCTTCCCAGAGTTTATCCATTTCTTGTGTGGCTTGCGCTGCGAAATAATTGGCAAGCAAGTTTTTTATGTCGGTGAGTTGTTGTTGATTGAGTTGATAACTAAAAATTTTTAATAATTTTAATTGCAGATTGGTGAGTTTTTGAGCTTGCATTTTATTCTCCAATTTATTCGTTGATTTGTTTTGCGCATTTTAGGGTTTTGAACACGATAATACGGATTTTAAGATGCACAGGACTTAAGAAAACCAAAAAATCCTGTTAATCGTTTAATCCTGCAAATCCTGTTCAAAAACAGCCTAATTCCCCACCGCCAATTCTGTTACCGAAGACGGCAAGCCTTTTAAACTTTTAATTTTTGTCTTTCTAATATCTAGCTTGGTTAATTTAGGGAAACTAGCCAAAAAGCCATCCTCTTTTATTTCCGTGTCTTTTAACGTCAGCGAAGTTAAATCCGTTAAATTGTTCAACGCACTCAGGTCGGGTATTTTATTATCGCTTAAATCCAAATCCAGCGTGGTTAAGCTTTTTAACTCTTTCAACGCACTCAGGTCGGTTATCTTTGCATCTCTTAAATCCAATTTCAGCGTGGTTAAGCTTTTTAACTCTTTCAACGCACTCAGGTCGGTTATCTTTGCATCTCTTAAATCCAATTTCAGCGTGGTTAAGCTTTTTAACTCTTTCAACGCACTCAGGTCGGTTATTTTATCGTTTAAATCCAAGTTCAGCGTGGTTAAGCTTTTTAACTCTTTTAACGCACTCAGGTCTGTTGTATGAAAGTTTAAATTCAAGTTCAGCGTGGTTAAACTTTTTAACTCTTTTAATGCACTCAGGTCTGTTATTTGAGAGTTTAAAACCAAGTTCAGGGTGGTTAAACTTTTTAACTCTTTTAACACACTCAGATCTGTTGTTTGATAGTTTAAATCCAAGTTCAGTGTGCTTAAATGCTTAAATTTTTCTAACCAGGTTAAGCTACGCATGTCATTGTTACTAACACTTAATGCAGTTATTTGCTCACTATAATCTCGTAAATCTTCGGGCAAATCCCAGGCTTTTAAAGAACCACGATAACTGCTCTCAATTTTATCATTTATCCAAAATTGATAACCCAGATAACCGGAAACACACAATCCAACCAACGCCGCTGCAATAACAGACCTCGTAATATTTGTTTTTCGCACACTATTTTTTAAAAACAGCTCTTTATTTTGCAAATCCAACTGCTGTTTAAATTTCAACACCGTTTTTAAATCTTTCCCTGATAACAAAAATTTACTGTCTTTTGCCGCGCTGTTTTGCCACGCCGTAAAAGCCATTTGCAATGTTAAATTCGCTTGCGCTATTTCCCCCAACAAATTATTACCCAATTGCCGCAATGCCGGAATCATACTTTCATGCGGCAACCGATAAGCCGCCAATCCATCCGCACGGCTGATTTTTTCCAATAACCGCACTTGCACACTAGCTAAATAATCCAAACCAAACTCCAAATACTGCAAAGATAAACCCTCCGCTTTCGTTGCCAATTCCGCTAAGGTTTTGCCTTCCGCTACGCGCTGATTACGGTTTAAATCAATTAATTCCAATAACGCTTTAAATAAACCTTCCTGCTCATACTGTTCTGGAAAACGTTGCTCAATTTTATTTTTTAAAAAACTCACAAACAAACCTTGCGAACCACCGGCAAAATGATAATCCTCGAAACTTAATTGCTGCTTTTGTTTCTGCGTAGCTAATTCCTGCAACATCAATAAACCAATGCCAATATCCACTGGCGAAACCCGCTCCTCTTTTTGCACGGTCTGAATAAAACCATCCACTAACGCTTGCTCTAAAGTCAATCCCGCAGCTTCCGCCAACGTCACTAAAACAGTCTGCGCCTGTGGCAAACTCAATAATTTTAACGACAGCATATTCGGCTGTAATTTGTTTTCTAATTCAAAATCACGCCAATGCGGTAAATATTCACGCCGAAACGCAATAATCCAAGTGATGCTATGCGGCGGCGCGGCTACTATCACTTGTGTTAATAAATCAAAAATCGGCGCGAATTCTGTCTTATCGGGCAATAATTGCTCAAATTGATCTAATACAATGACCGCTTTATTCGGCAAATTTAATAATTCATTTAACTGGCTGATTTCTGTCGGTAATGCTAAACCTGTATTAATCGCTTTTAATAAACCGCCGACCGCATCACGCGGCAAGGCTTCCCAATAAATATAGCTTGTCTCGGTGTCTTGCAAAAGATACGACAATCCCGCGCGTAATAATGACGTTTTTCCCGCACCCGATTCGCCCATCACCACCACAAAGGGAATTTGCGAATTATTGATATGATTTTTTAATTCGATTAATTCTTTATCGCGTTCTAATTTGAGAAATAATTGACCGTCTTCATTGGTAAATGCCATTAAGCCTTTAATCGAACTAGCTAATTCTTTATTATCAATATGTCTGACTAAAGCAATTTTTGAGTAATAGCGATAGAAAACATAAATTACCAAACCGGCGGCAATAACAAATACGCTTATAAAAACACCAAACTTCCATATTTCTAATATTTTTGCGTCATAGCTTTCTAAAAAAGTAATTTCTTTTAATTTAAGTGGGTAAAACCAGTATTCAAAACAAAATAAAGCACTTGCGATAAGTAAAAATAACATTTCGCGGGTGCTGTATTTTGCAAAAATAGCCAGCTCTTTCAGGTATTTACTTAAAAAGTTGGTTTTGTTAATCAAGCTCATGGTGGATTGCCGTGTTATTTTTTGATGGCGAAAATATAACAGCAAATCCATGACCTAACAAAAAAAGTTATTAGCTTTCAAAATACCGCTTTTTGCTGGGTTTCGGATTTCTTCTACACCCGCCTATAAAAAACAGCTTTTAGACAAAAAATTTTCAAGACGACTGGTCATCTTAAAATTTTAGCGTTTCATAACATCCAAAATTGACAAAGCAAACGATTGATTGAATACTATAAATCAATCGTTTGATTTAATTTTATCCACTCACTGAGGCAACATGGTCACAAACGAAAATAATGCAGCAGAAACAGCAGACGCACGCAGCCGATTAATAAACGCGGCGTTGCGTTTTTTTGCTGAAAAGGGATTTGAAGCCGCTACAACCCGCGAAATTTGTGAAGCCGCTGGCGCAAATCTATCCGCCATTCGCTACTACTTTGGCGATAAAGCCGGACTGTATCGCGCGGTATTCAACAGACCGATAGGCGAAAACATCTGCCATACCACTATTTCAACCTATGCGCATCTGTCTTTAGCGGACGCGCTGACGGGATTTTTCAAACAGTTTCTTGATCCGTTGAAAAAAAGTGAAGAAATCAGGCTGGTGATGAAGCTTTATTATCGAGAAATGATTGAACCGACCGCATGTTTACAGCAAGAAATTGAGGTGGAAATCAAACCACAACATCAATCCTTAGTGGCACTGTTGCAAGCGCATTTCAAACTATCAGAAACTGATGCTGATTTAGAGCGGCTAGCGTTTGCCATCATCGGGATGGCAGTTTATTTTTTTGTCGGACAAGAAATTGTTTCGGCGATTTCCCCCGCCATGTTGAATAGTCCTGAAGCGATTGATGTGTTGGCAGAACGACTGGCGGGTTATGCTTTAGCGATGATTACAAGCGAAACACAACGACGTAAGGTGACAGAATAATGGTTAAAAAATTTCAGCGTTTAAAGATGGCATTATTGCCAATGTTGCTGTCAGGCTGTTGGTCAGGCGGCTTGTTTACCACCGTAGGCCCAGATTATCAAACACCCGATTTGCCAACGGCAACGACTTGGCAAGCTCCACAAACAGTTGCGCATCAAGGCAATGCTAACCAGTTAAAACAATGGTGGCAAGGATTTAACGATCCGGTTTTGAGCCAGTTTTTAGCCGCCGCGCAACAAGTGAGTGCCTCCGTTGCTGAGGCAAAAGCGCGGATTGAACAATCCAGAGCCAATGTAGTTGGTGCGGAAGGTTCGTTATTACCTTCCATAGATTTTAGTACCGTTGCAAACCGTTCTTCGGCTTCGTTTGGTGGTTCGCCTTTTGTGTGGAATAGATTTTCCGTAGGCTTGCAATCCAGTTGGGAAATTGATTTATTCGGCGGATTAGCGCGACAAGCAGAAGCGGCACGCAGTCAATTGGAATCCAGAAATGCGGCGTGGCACGATGCGCGGGTCGCGGTGGCGGTGGAAGTGGCGAATGCTTATGTGGATTATCGCTATTGTGAAACGCAGGTAAAAATCACCCAAGCCGACAGCGATTCGCGGCGTGAATCTGCCAAACTTGCAGCGATTGCAGAACATGCAGGCTTTCGTGCAACCGCTGATGTCGCGCTGGTTAATGCCAGTGCTGCCGAGGGGAATCGGAATTTATTGCAACAACAAAGCCAATGTGAACGCGCGATTAAAGGGCTGGTCGCGCTGACCGGATTAGCCGAAACAGAAGTTCGGCAAGCGTTGACAAAATCCGCTGAAAAAATCGCAAAGTTCCCCACTCCGCCGACATTTCGGATTGATGCCGTGCCTGCAAAAGTGTTGCTACAACGTCCTGATTTAGCTGCTGCTGAACGCGAAGTCGCCGAAGCCAGTGCCACGATTGGTGTCGAACAAGCGAAACGTTTTCCAAAATTAAGTCTCTCTGGAAACATCACGCCAACGATGCAAAACATCAACGGCGGCGCATTTTTGCTGGCGCAAACTTGGGCGATTGGCCCAACGTTGAGTTTGCCGATTTTCGATGCCGGAAAACGCGCGGCAGATGTGGAAGTGGCGAAAGCGCAATATCAAGCGGCGGAAAGCAAGTTTCGGAGCAAAGTGCGCACGGCGGTGAAAGAAGTGGAAGAGGCGTTAGTGCGTTTGGAGAGTGCCGCGCAACGTTTGCCGGAAGCGCAAAAAGCGGTGTCTGCGTATCACAGCCATTTTCAGGCGGCGCAAAAACTGCATCAGACCGGTTTTGGCAATTTGTTGGATGTGGAAACCGCGCGGCGTAGCGAGTTGGCAGCACAATTGGCGATGAAAGAATTGGAAAAAGAGCGCGTCAGTGCGTGGATTGCGCTGTATCGGGCGGCGGGTGGCAGTTGGAAGGAGTAGAAATGGCTACCTTAATAACACTGCAACGGACAAGTTGTAAAATGATTGTGTTTCACGTTGTTTTGTCAAACAGGATAAATAAGTTATGAGTTCTATTCACAACTTATTAAATTCCCTCTCGCCTGATTCCAATCTGAAAGGGAAGCAGTTTGAAATCATTGCCAAGTGGTTTCTGGAAAACGACCCCGAATGGCAAGCGCAAATTTCAAAAGTCTGGTTATGGGATGATTATCCGCAGCGTTGGGGAAAAGATAGAGGGATTGATTTAGTCTGTGAATTTAAAGACGTTAGGCATTGGGCGGTGCAGGCAAAATGTTATCACCCTGATTATTCACTGAAAAAAGCCGATATTGATTCGTTTTTGTCAGAGTCGAATCGCGTTGAAATCAGCGGACGGATTTTAATTGCCACCACAAACAACTTAGGCGCGGGTGCTGAACAGGTTATCAAAGCACAGGAAAAGCCTACCGTTTGTGTGCTACTCAATCATTTGGAAAATTCCACGCTGGAATTTCCTGTCAATTTTGAAAATCTCTACCAAGTTCAACCCGTCGAAAAACCAACTCCCAGAAAACATCAAACCGAAGCCATTAACGCCGTTGTGCAAGGTTTAGCGACTGCCGACAAAGGGCAGTTGATTATGGCGTGCGGCACGGGCAAAACTTTCACTTCACTTTGGATTAACGAGGCGTTACAGGCTGAAACCACGCTGGTTTTATTGCAGTCGTTGGGTTTATTGTCGCAAACTTTGCGGGAATGGTGTTTTGCCAAAAATGTGGATTTCAGTTTTCTGTGCGTGTGTTCCGATGCAACGGTCAGCAAAGAAGAAGACGCGGCAATCGCGCATACGTTGGATTTAGGTTTACCCGTCACCACCGAGGCGGTAGAGATTGAAAAATTTCTGCTTTCATTCGGTCAGAAAGTGATTTTCTGCACTTATCAATCCTCGCCACAAATCGCCAAAGTGCAGGAAAATTCAGCGATTCCGCCGTTTGATATGGTGTTTGCGGATGAAGCGCATCGGTGCGCGGGGAAAGTTTCCAATGATTTTGCTTGTGTGTTGGATGAGGCGAAAATCAGGGCGAAAAAACGGCTGTTTATGACCGCTACGCCGCGCGTGTTTTCGACTGCCGTGAAAGTCGCTGCCGAAGGGCGCGGGGTGGACATGGCGTGTATGGAGGATGAGCGGATTTTCGGGCGGGTGTTGCATCGGTTGAATTTCAGTGAGGCGATTGAGCGCGAGTTGTTGACCGATTACAAAGTGCTGATTGTCGGGGTGGATGACCCGATGATTAAGGCGTGGATTGAGAACAGGGAATTTTTGCAGACCGAAACCGGATTGGAAGCCGATGCGCAAACGCTGGCGGCATATATCGGTTTGCTGAAAGTGATGCGCGATTATGATTTAAAGCGGGTGATTAGTTTTCATGGGCGGGTGCAGCGGGCGGATTTGCTGGAGCAGAATAATACCCTATATTTGGTGATGGAACGCTTGCAGGGCAATAGTTTACGCACTGTTTTGTCAGTATTTTTGTTGCGGCAAATGAAAACGTTTTTTGTCGCATATCATCCGGCGGAATACGTTATGCTATTCTGCCTTATGTGTTATTACATTAAATATGAAGGAAAAAGTTTATGCACCACGCCCAAAGTTACGCTATTAGGCAAATGATATCGGAAGTTATACCAGAGATTATTCCCCCTCTTGAGGAAGTCGCATGGTCAGCATGGCAGCCAGGTGAAGAGGCTGTAAATGGTTTAAAAAGTTTGAGAGTCAGTTTTTCTATGTTTGGATTACAGGTTGCATACGCCGATGGTGATATTTCCAAGAAGGAAGCTGGTTTTCTTTATGATATAGAGGAATTATTTGAGCCAAACCTTCTCCATTCAAATATTTCAAATGCTGAGTTAAGAGATTTTTACAAGGGATTAGCAATACAACTTATTGAGCATATTGGTGAAATAAAGCTTCCTCTAGCTGTTATTTATTTGCAAATGTTTGATGATGCTAACGGCACAAATTACGCAGATAAGGCAAAAGAAATGTTTCTTTGTTTCGCTCACGCGATGCTAGAAATTGATGGCGAAATGACGAATAAGAAAAAGCAAATTTTCTGTGAATTATTGGACATTTTTGATTTACATTCGCCAGCAACAGTTATCGAATCCAATTCAGATTCAATAGATACTTCGGAACTTAATCGCAATAACAAAATTGATAATGAAGAGTCAAAATCGTTTGAAGATTTAATTAATGAACTGAATAACTTAATAGGCTTAGATGCTGTAAAAAACGATGTAATTCAGTTAGTTAATTTTCTTCGAGTTCAGCAAATGCGACAAGCAAGCGGAATGGTTTCAGTACCTATATCAAGACATTTAGTTTTCTACGGCAATCCAGGCACAGGAAAAACAACAGTTGCTCGACTCCTCGCTCAAATTTATCGAACAATGGGTGTAATTAGCAAAGGTCACTTGGTTGAAACAGACCGTTCTGGATTAGTTGCAGGTTATCTCGGTCAGACAGCTTTGAAAGTCAAAGAGGTTGTCACGCAAGCGTTAGGCGGAGTGTTGTTTATAGATGAGGCGTATGCCTTAGTGACTGAAGGTCAAGATTATGGTCAAGAGGCTATTGATACCTTGATAAAACTGATGGAAGACAACCGCGAAGATTTAATCGTTGTCGTAGCTGGATATACGGACAAAATGAGCAGATTATTAAATTCCAATCCAGGGCTTCGCTCTCGTTTTAATAAATATTTCAATTTTGATGATTACAATCCGACACAATTAACCAGTATTTTTGAATTGTTTTGCAAAACTTCTGGTTTTCAAATGACAACAGAAGCACGGGATAAAGCACTTGGCATATTCAAAATTTTCCATGAAGTGCGTGACGAAACTTTCGGAAATGCTCGACTCGCACGCAATTTATTTGAGCAAACAGTTAATCATCAAGCTAACCGAATAATTTCACTCTCCAATATTACTGATAGCCTACTTTCGACAATTGAATCTATAGATATTCCAGATGATGTTGCGCCAAAAGAGCAAATATCAAATCTCCCTATAAAAACAGATGAAACGTTACAACCAATAGTAATTGCTGATGGCAAAATAAAATTCAGTTGTTCAAATTGCTCACAAATTCTCAATATCGCACTTGAATATGCGGGAAAACGAGGAAAATGTCCCGCCTGCGGTAATGTAATGACAAGTCCATTACCCGCATAGCGCGGTAGGTTGAGGTGAACTGGTAAACCCCAACAAAAACAACCCAAACCCCGTAAATGTTGGGGTTTGTTCCTCACCCCAACCGACATAAAATGATTCAACGTCACCCGCCACATCCGCTAAAACAACCGCCGTTGTCGGGTTGCGCTTTTAACACACGGAGAAAAACATGAATAGAACAGAAATAGAACAAGCCGTATTAAAAGAAATACACAACTTGCCATTAAACAAAGTTGAAGAAACCTTAAACTTTATTTTGTCTTTGAAAAATAAACCCATCAAAAAAAGACCGCTTGGTTTATTAAAGGGCAAAGTGGAATATTCCATCGAAGAAAATTTTAAAATAACCGATGAAGAGTTGTTAAATTCATGAAAAGTTACCTACTCGACACCCACAGCTTTTTATGGTCAATCCTAGAACCAGAAAAATTGGGTAAACAAGCGCAGATTATTTTAGAAAACACCGATAACAAAATCTTCGTGAGTAGCGTTACCTTATGGGAAATATCCTTAAAATATTCGCTCGGCAAACTAAAACTAGGCTGCAAACCGAATGAATTACTAAAAACCCTTGATGAAATGGGTTTTGAAAAAATACCTTTAACCGTAGAAGAAGCGGCTTTATGTTATCAATTGCCTAGACTTGCACATAAAGACCCTTTCGACAGAATGCTGATTTGGCAAGCCATATCACATGATTTCGATTTGATTTCTAAAGACGATAAATTTGATAACTACAGTCAATTTGGGTTAAACGTTATTTGGTAGCGCGGTAGGTTGAGGTGAACTGGTAAAATCCAACAAAAACAACCCAATACCCGTAAATGTTGGGGTTCGTTCCTCACCCCAACCGACATAAAATGATTCAA
>ERZ1034365.362-NODE-362-length-25579-cov-3.329072_pt1 | contig 25579 bp, 24 predicted proteins | sample MGYA00520615_ERZ1034365 | MGnify/ENA primary metagenome ERZ1034365 (study PRJEB33736, sample SAMEA104284505) | Azolla filiculoides | biome: Urban; feature: Water surface; material: Ditch water | place: Netherlands | collected 2015-10-28 | depth 0-0.1 m ...
AGATAAAATTTCAAAAAAAAAATCAAATTGGTTCCTGATTCAAAGAGTACAAAACCCTTTTTTAGATAAAAATCAACTAATGTAGTTCCAAATATTCTTTTTCTTGGTCATTTCTAAAAAAATCGTTTTTAGAATAGCATTTTCAGGTTTTTGCATCGGCGCATCGTTTTTGAGAATTTCTAAGGCATAATTTCTGGCCAACATCAAAATATCCCTATCTCGAACAATATCTGCAATTTGTAGGTTGAGAACACCGCTTTGTTGTGTTCCCATCAAATCCCCCGGACCGCGAAGTTTCAAGTCGACTTCGGCAATTTCAAAACCATCGTTCGTTTGTACCATCGTTTCCATTCGGGTTTTACTGTCGGAACTCAATTTATGACTCGTCATCAGGATGCAATAACTTTGTTCCGCACCACGTCCCACACGCCCGCGTAGCTGATGCAATTGTGACAATCCAAACCGTTCCGCACTTTCTATAATCATCACACTGGCGTTAGGAACATTAACTCCAACTTCAATTACGGTTGTGGCGACCATAATATTAGTTTTTCCTTCCGAAAAGCGTTTCATTTCCGCATCTTTATCCGCCGGTTTCATCTTTCCGTGAAGTATGGAAATGGAATAATGAGGCAACGGAAAATCTCTGGAAATACTCTCGTAACCATCCATTAAATCTTTGAAATCCATTTTCTCTGACTCCTGAATTAACGGATACACAATATAGATTTGGCGCCCCAAAGCAATTTCGTCTCGCAGGAACTTCCAAACTTTCAAACGGTTGCTGTCAAAACGATGAACAGTTTGAATAGGTTTTCGTCCCGGAGGCAATTCATCAATCACCGAAATATCTAAATCACCATACAAACTCATCGCCAAAGTTCGAGGAATTGGCGTGGCCGTCATGACCAAAATATGTGGCGGAATCGTATTTTTCTTCCATAATTTAGAGCGTTGTTCCACTCCAAAACGGTGTTGTTCATCAATCACAGCCAATCCTAAATTCTTAAATTTTACTTTATCTTCCAATAAAGCATGCGTTCCGATAAGAATATGTAATGTACCGTTTTCCAGCTCTTCATGAATAATTCTACGTTGCGCAATTTTGGTAGAACCGGTCAAGATTTTAATATTTATATTTAAAGTTTGCGCTAATTCGGATAAACCAATAAAATGCTGATTAGCCAGAATTTCTGTGGGCGCCATCAAGCAGGCTTGAAACCCATTATCGAGTGCCAAAAGCATGCTCATAAAAGCGACAATTGTTTTCCCAGAACCAACATCGCCTTGCAGCAATCGGTTCATTTGAGCATTGCTGCCCATATCTGTTCGGATTTCTTTAATAACTCTTTTTTGAGCATTTGTCAATTGAAAAGGCAAATGATTTTGATAAAATTCGTTGAAGAATTCACCAACTTTAGTAAATGGATGTCCTTTTATTTTATGTTTCCGAATTAAGTTTTTCGTGATTAATTGCAACTGAATATAGAACAATTCTTCAAATTTCAATCGGAATTGGGCTTTCGCCAAAGCGTCACTACTTTTTGGAAAATGAATATTGAATAAAGCCGCTTTCTTGGAAATCAATTTCAATTCGTTGATTAAATAATCCGGTAAGGTTTCCGAAAATAAAGCTTGTGTTTCGAGAAACAATTGCTGCATCAGTTTATTAATCACCCTATTTGTAATCCCGCGATTAGTCAAGGTTTCCGTAGAAGGATATACAGGTTGCATCGCCGAACGTAAACTTTTTTCGTGTTCGCTCAATAACTCAATTTCAGGATGGGCCATACTGAATTGGTTTCCGTATTGTGCACATTTTCCAAAAACAACACTCACTTCATTGAGTTTCAAACTTTCCTTAATCCATTTGTGTCCTTGGAACCAATTGAGGTCAATTTGTCCCGTATCATCAACAAATGTGGCGACTAACCGCTTTTGGTTTCGACCAAATTCAACCGTTTTGATATTGATGATTTTACCAATAATCTGAACTTCGGCAATGTTATTTTGCAGTTCGTTAATCTTGTAATATCGCGTTCTGTCAATGTATCGGTTTGGAAAAAAGTTAACCAAATCCTGATACTTATGAATACCCAATTCCTTACGCAACAATTCGCCCCGATTGGGACCAACACCTTTCAGGTATTCAATGGGAGTGTGAAGGAGGTTTTGCTGCATACTGCGAAGATAGTTTTTTGTTTGGAAATTTGGAAATGGGAATTTTCAGCAACAGAGTAGGAAAATTTGTATATTTGAAAAAATGTAAAAATAAATTTTAAAACCATACAATATTAAACCCAAATGAAATTAACCCTAACTACTGCAGTCGTCTTATTTTCAATGCACATTAACTTACATGCGCAAGCAACAAAACAAGTCTATAAATTCTCCGAAGATATAGAGGCAAAAATGGAAAAAGATACTGTGCCTTGGAAGACTCAAGTAGGAGCTACGGATTATGCAATAAGTGGAAATTATAAAAAAGCATTAGAAACATGGGATAAAATAGGAAGTGAAATTCCTTCTATTTCAGCCCAAGACAGTGCTTATTTTAAAGAATTTAATCCTCAGAATGCTAAAGAATATATTTTAAATCGCTCCAAAAAAGAAAAAATAATCATAATTAACGAAGCTCATAATAATTCGAGACATAGAGTATTTACCGCCTCGTTGTTGAAAGGATTATATAAAAATGGTTATCGTTTTTTAGGAATTGAAGCGCTTTCGGATACATTAATAAACCAAAGAAAGTTCCCTGTTTTAGAAAGTGGGAGTATGTACATTCATGAGTCACAATATTCAAATTTAATAAAAGAAGCATTAGATATAGGTTTCACTTTATTCAACTACGAATACAAATATGTCAAAGGTAAAACCGGAAAAGATAGAGAAAAAGAACAAGCAGAAAATATTGCTAGAGTGATGGCACAAAACCCAAATTCTAAGTTTTTAATTCACTGTGGTTATGATCACCTCAATGAGGGAATTCCAGGCATAAAAGAATGGGAAAAAGCTATGGCAGGTAGAGTGAATGATTTAACGGGAATAAATCCGTTTACGATTGATCAAATCCCAGGTTCTGAGAAAGGGGATTTAAAGTTTAATAGCCCATATATCCAAATAGCCAATTCGAAAAAACCAGTAATAATGGTCAATTCTAAAAATAAAACTTACAATGGTGAAATAAACAACAATAAAGCAGATTGCAGAATTATTCACCCTGTAAGTATTTATAATAACGGAAGAGCAGATTGGCTTACATTAGACGAAAGGAGAAAATCTTTTCCTATTCCTACCAATACTATTTCTGAATATCCTGTTCTGGTTATGGCCTACAGAAATAATGAATTTGAACATGAAGGAATCCCTGCTGATATTGTTGAAATAACAAATAAAAACCAAACGATAGATTTGGTTTTAGACAAAGGCAATTATAGAATAATTGTAAAAAATAGGGATTATAAAATAATTCAAGATTATCAGCAGCAAATAAAATAATTTCAAAATGCCATCCAAACACAATATCTTAGCAAAATAAAATAGCTTAAAAATGACAACTCATCTCGCATTGCTTCGTGGCATCAATGTTTCCGGTCACAATATGATAAAAATGGAGGCTTTAAAAACAACTTTGGAAGCCATTGGTTTTCAAAATGTGCAAACTTATATTCAGTCAGGAAATGTTTTTGTGGATACCGAAGAAGAAAATGCTCCAGCCGTTGGTTTCAAAATAAAGCAGGAAATTTTCAAGGTTTTTGGTCATGAAGTACCCGTTGTGGTTATTGGTTCCGCGGATTTAGAAGCGTGTTTTAAGAACAACCCTTTTTTAAAGGAAAAAGACGTCGATATCAAAAAATTATACGTGGCTTTTATTTCTGCAACTTTACAAAGTACTAGTATGAACGATTTGAAAATCAGTCAATTTAAACCGGATGAAGCCAGTATTGATGCCAGCAGAATTTATATCAAATACGCTGTTGGAGCCGGAAAAACACGATTCGACCAGAAATACATTGAGAAAAAATTAAATGTAAACGCCACCATTCGAAATTGGAACACCGTGACGCAGTTATTAAAAATGTATGAAGAAAGATAAATTACTAAAAAAAGCACTTATATTTACTTATAAATCAACACTTTGAAATAATTTATCTAATATTAAAATCTTTAAATTTTAGCCTGATATGACTCGTAAACTTTCTTTTATCCTCACAGTATTTTTTGTTTGCGTTACCATGGCGCAAAACGGAACACCAACCGATTACCTATCTGCTCAATTTCATAAAGAAAAAAGAGCCGCTTTGCGAGCAAAAATGCCTAATAATAGTGTAGCTGTATTTTTTGGAAATCCTGTTCGAAACCGAGCGAATGATGTAGATTATGTGTACCATCAGGATCCTGATTTTTATTATTTGACAGGATATAAAGAATCCAATTGTGTTTTGGTAATTTTCTCTGAAGACCAAATGGATAAAGACGGAAGTACGTATAATGAAATACTGTATGTTCAGGAAAAAAATCCAAAAGCAGAACAATGGACCGGAATTCGTTTGGGAACAGAAGGTGCAAAAACCAGTTTAGGCTTTGATGTGGCTTTGAATGGTAAAGAATTTATCAACTCCAGCATAAACTATTCTAATTTTAGTAACGTACTTTTTAAGGAATTTGAAAATGATTACAGAGATTCTAAACGAGAAAAAGCAGATTTATTTAAACTGATTCAAGCCTTTAAAGTTCAAGTTGGCTATACTGAAAAGTCAAATTCACCAACAGATTCGAAAATGCAAAACGAAATGAATCTCAAGAAAAATATTACTTCTAAGAAAGCAACTTTAGATTCTAAATCAATTGGGACATACATGGCCAGCTTGCGGGAAAAAAAATCCAAAGAAGAAATGGTTTTATTAACCAAAGCCATACGAATTTCAGCAATGGGACAACGCGAAATCATGAAAGCAATGCATCCAGGAATGTCAGAAATTGAAATTCAAGGGATTCATGAATTCATTTATAAAAAATATGGCAGTGAATACGAAGGATATCCTTCAATAGTAGGCGCAGGGAATAACGGTTGCGTTTTGCATTATATCGAAAACAGCAAAATGAAAGTTGAAAATGATTTAGTTTTAATGGATTTAGGAGCGGAATATCATGGATATAGTGCTGATGTAACCCGAACGATTCCTGCCAACGGGAAATTTTCTACTGAACAAAAATTGATTTATGATTTAGTATATGACGCACAGGAAGCAGGAATTGCTGAAGCAAAAATCGGAAACAGTTTTGGCATGCCGGATCAAGCTGCACGCAAAGTAATTAGTGAAGGCTTAATCAAATTAGGAATTATCAAAAAAGAAGATGAATCCCGTAAATATTTCCCACACGGAACCTCACATCATATCGGATTAGATGTACATGATCCGGGCTTGTACAATGCATTTGAAGCCAACATGGTTGTTACCGTAGAACCTGGAATTTATATTCCGAACGGAAGTGATTGTGATAAAAAATGGTGGGGAATTGCCGTACGAATTGAAGATGATATTTTAATTACGCCTAATGGTCCAATTAATCTATCTGCGGAAGCTCCAAGAAAATCAAATGAAATTGAAGCACTTATGAATGAAAAAAGTGTTTTGGATACTTTTTCTTTACCCAATTTAGACTAATACAGTCTTTTACAAAAAATCAAAAAACTCCGATTTTTTTGATTTCGGAGTTTTTTTTATGTATTTATTTCTCAACCAAATCACAATACCAAAACCCAAAATCAAACGCATCTGAAGCGCTGGTATCACAAGCTGTATCAGAGGTATCCTCTTCTTTTGGTCTTTCGTATTTTCGATACACTACTTCACCAATCTCAAATTGGATTGGTTTTGAGAAAATCGGGCCGTCAAAAGTAAACGTATGAAATTCACCATTTTCACCGCAAACATCAACATTCTCAGGCAAGTCATATATAAAATCTTGATCTATTATTCTTCCCACAAAACTTTTATCCAAAAAGCGTTCGTTTACACAAACCACAATCGTTTTAAAACCCAAATTCATGAATTCTTGAATCAAATCTTGTGTTGAAATTTTCCAAAGCGGAAAAACACCTTCAAATCCGATTTCGGCTAATTTGTCTTCCCGGTATTTTCTTAAATCTTCGAGAAAAATATCGCCAAAAACAGAATGTGTTACCCCTTGATTTTTTAATTTCAAAAGAGTTTCCCGCATTACGGCTTCATAAACTTCCATCGTTGGCATTTCAGGAATTTGCATTATTTCTAAAGGCAATCCAATACTTTTGGCTTGTTGTTCTAATAATTCAACCCGGACACCGTGCATCGAAATGCGTTGAAACTGTTGGTTTACGCTGGTTAACAGGCAGCTAATTTCAAATTCAGGATTTTGTAACGTTTTGTATAAGGCCAGCGCAGAATCTTTTCCGCTGCTCCAGTTAAATAGGGCTTTCTTTTTCAATGAGATTTAATTTTTTCTGGAAGTAAACGTACAAAATTAGTCGCATTAGTTTAGGAAACCTTTGTAACTTTGAATTTTTCAGTTTAAATCATCATCATAAATGAAATACCTATTCCTGTTTATTTCTACATTCGCCTTTGCGCAACAAACTCAATTTGTTGATTTTAAATCGGTTTTGGGTAAAATTGCCATCAATCCAACAGAAAAAATAGTTTCGGGTGATGTAATTTATGATTTTGAAGTTTTAAAACCCATTGATACCATCAAAATAGATGCACAAAACATGACTTTTTCAAATATAAAAGTCAACGGAAAAAGCATCTCTTTTTTGAATACCACAAAACAATTGCAATTGATTTTTCCGTTTAAAAAAGGAAAAAACAAACTGACTTTTGAGTATTCGGCAAAGCCAAAACAAACGATGTATTTTGTAGGTTCCGAAGAAAATAATAATCTGGAAATTTGGACACAAGGACAAGGAAAATATACCAGTCACTGGTTTCCGAGTTTTGATGATGTAAATGAAAAGGTTGTTTTTAATTTGAATATTGTTTTTAACAAAGACTATCAGGTGATTTCAAACGGACTTTTGCAATTTAAATCAGAATTAGATGGGCTTTGCGTTTGGAATTACCGCATGCAAAAACCCATGAGTTCTTATTTATTGATGTTAGCCATCGGAAAATATGATAAAATTTCACAGAAATCAAAATCCGGAATCCCTTTAGAATTGTATGTAGAACCTAAAGAAGTATCGAAATTGGAACCAACATATCGCAATTCTAAACAAATATTTGATTTTCTGGAGACGGCAATCGGCGTAAAATATCCTTGGGAAATCTACAAGCAAGTACCCGTTCGGGATTTTTTATATGCCGGAATGGAAAATACTTCGGCAACACTGTTTACCACTCGTTATGTGGTTGATAGTGTAGGTTTTGAAGATCGAAGTTATACAAATGTCAACGCGCATGAATTGGCACACCAATGGTTTGGTAATTTGGTAACTGCCGAAAGCGGAAAACACCATTGGTTACAAGAAGGTTTTGCTACCTATTATGCCTTACTTGCCGAAAAAGAAATTTACGGAGAGGATTACTTTTATGCTAAATTATACGAATCGGCACAACAATTAAAATTTGCTTCCAGAACCGATACCATTCCTGTTTTGAATACCAAAGCCAGCTCTTTGAGTTTTTATCAAAAAGGAGCTTGGGCCTTATTTGTATTACAAGAAAATATAGGGCAAAAAGCATTTAAAAAAGCGGTTAAAATGTATTTAAAAAAACATTCATTTCAAAACGTAAATACACAGGATTTCTTTGCTGAAATACGAAAAGTATCTCATTATGATTTAGATACTTTTAGTAAAGTATGGCTTGAGAATTCAAGTTTTAATACATTAGAAGCGAATGATTTATTAAATAAAAATAAAGCTATAAAAGTTCAATTTGAAGTTGATAAATGGAAAAACAAACCTTTGACAGAAAAGAAAGATTTTTTAAAAAAAACACTTCAGTCTGACGTCTATTTTACTGTGAAAGAAGCTGTTATTCTGCAATTAAAAAACGAAACATTTGAAGCTAAAAAAGAGTTATTGGAATTAGCCTTAGCAACAAATAATTGGCAAATCCGACAAGCTGTGGCAAGTTCATTAAATCAAATTCCGACTGATTTCAGGGAACAATATGAGACATTACTTAACGACAAATCGTATCAAACACAAGAAATTGCCTTGTATAATTTATGGAATAATTTCCCCGAAAATAGTTTCAACTATTTAGACTTGTCGAAAAATTGGATTGGTTTTAATGATTACAACCTAAGGACATTGTGGCTTTCATTAGCGCTTTCAACACCCAATTATGCAACTAATAAAGAATCCTTAATAGCAGAATTAATTCATTATTCGTCTATAAATTATGAAGCTACAACGCGACAAAATGCTTTAGAAAAACTGATTGCTTTTAATTTAGTCAACGATATGGTTTTGAAAAATTTGGTCAATGCGACAACACATCACATGTGGCAATTTTCTAAATTTGGAAGAGACAATATTCGGATTTTATTGAAAAAACCAATATTTAGAATTTCTTTCGAACGACTTTTACCGGACTTGAATGAAAAAGAGCAATTTCAACTGAACCGATTGTTGAAGGAATAATTATAGCATTAAATTTGGTTTTACCACATTTGACTAACTTCATTCTTGATATATGCCAATGCCGCATTACTAGGCGATTGTTTATCTAATAAATCATTTAAAAGAACGTTACGCAAAGCATCTGCGTCCTTGATTTCCTCTGTTACAATTGTTTTTCGAATCATTTGGATTGTAGCATTTTTGGCCGTCGTAATAATAGACCAACATTCATCCGACATGTAAATTTGTTGAGTTAAATTATGCTCAAATTCTTGTTCGATGTGTTCAACAATTAAATTCCCATAATCCATTTTATCATTAGAAATTGGACTGATTCGAACAAGCAATTTAGTCAAACTAATGCGTTCTAAAAATAAAGTCATACGTTCATAAGCTTGTAAACGCAAAGGCAAAGCATCTTTTTGAGCGTCTTTTTGCAACAACCATCGTCTGGTATTTTGTTGTTCTTTAAAATATAAATTGAATAAATAATAAGCAACACCTCCAGTTATTAAAGAAGGAAGAGTGTAAGCTAAAATTTCTATGATTTTGGTCGATTCCATTTTTTTAAATTTAAAAAACAAAAATATACTTTTTGACTGGAATTCAACGGCATTTTAATTGTATTATTTGTTTGGGAACTCTAATTTTACCAAACTATTTTAAGTACTTAAAAAAATCATTTTTTGGAAAACTACATTCTTATTTTACTATGCATAGCGGCTTTTGCTGCGGGATTTATTGATGCTATTGTTGGTGGCGGAGGATTGATTCAAACTCCTGTCGGCTTGATTTTATTACCAAATTTACCTGTTTCAACCGTTATTGGCACATTAAAAATTCCAGCTTTTAGCGGTACTTCATTTGCCGCTTTTCAATACTTGAAAAAAGTAGAAATGAATTGGAAACTGCTGGCTATAATGATGGCATTGGCTTTTCCTTCGGCATTTTTAGGATCTACGGTGTTGACTTATGTCAGTAATGATTTCATGAAACCGCTATTGCTTGTTGTACTCTCTTTTTTAGTGATTTATACCTATGCCAAGAAAAATTTCGGGCAACATGTTGAAAGATCAATTTCAGCAAGAACTCAAATTCTAAATGCAGTAGGAATTAGTTTTATTGTTGGTTTTTACGATGGTTTTATAGGACCTGGAACAGGAAGTTTTTTGGTTGTGGCTTTCATTGCTTTGATGGGATTTGACTTTTTGCATGCTTCCGCCAATGCCAAAATGGTTAATTTATCTACTAATTTTGGTTCAATTTGCTTGTTCGTTTTAAAAGGAAAAATCATTTGGGCCATTGCAATTCCTATGGCGTTCAGTAATGCTTTTGGAGGTTGGCTTGGCGCCAAATTAGCTATTAATAAAGGAAATAGTTTTATTCGAATTTTCTTTTTGATTGTGGTTATTGGTACGCTGATTCGTTTTGCTTACGACGTGTTTTTTAAATAAAAACGATATTAATCTGAATCAGAAATAGAACCTGATTTTCATTCTCATTTAAACACAATTTCTAATTCTTAAATTCTTATTTTTGCATTCAATAGAAAATTTTCATGCAAAAATATATAGACCAACTTAACGAAGCACAACGCGAACCCGTTTTACAAAAAGACGGCCCCATGATCATTATTGCGGGTGCGGGTTCTGGTAAAACAAGGGTTTTGACCATACGAATTGCGTATTTGATGAGTCAAGGTGTAGATTCGTTTAGTATTTTGTCGCTGACTTTTACCAATAAAGCAGCGCGAGAAATGAAAAAAAGAATCTCTGATATTGTGGGTTCCGGAGAAGCCAAAAACCTTTGGATGGGAACATTCCACTCTGTTTTTGCCCGAATATTACGTTCCGAAGCTGATCATTTGGGTTATCCTTCGAATTTTACGATTTATGATTCACAGGATTCCTTGCGTTGTATTTCCGGAATTATAAAAGAAATGCAATTGGATCGTGATGTCTATAAACCGAAACAAGTTTTAAGCCGAATTTCAAGTTATAAAAACAGTTTGGTAACGGTAAAAGCCTATTTCAATAATCCAGAATTGCAAGAAGCCGATGCAATGTCCAAAAAACCACGATTGGGTGAGATTTATCAAAATTATGTAGATCGATGTTTCAAAGCGGGTGCAATGGATTTTGATGATTTACTTTTAAAAACCAACGAATTACTAACTCGTTTTCCGGAAGTTTTAGCAAAATATCAGAATCGTTTCCGCTATATTTTGGTTGATGAGTACCAAGATACCAATCATTCTCAATATTTGATTGTTCGTGCTTTATCAGATAAATTTCAAAATATCTGTGTGGTAGGAGATGATGCGCAAAGTATTTATGCGTTTCGTGGTGCCAACATCAACAACATCCTGAATTTCCAGAAAGATTATGAAGGGGTAAAAACCTTTAGATTAGAGCAAAATTATCGTTCTACAAAAAATATTGTGGAAGCCGCCAATACGATTATCGATAAGAACAAAACTAAACTCGATAAAATTGTTTGGACTGCCAATGATTTTGGTCCAAAGATAAAAGTGCATCGCAGCCTTACTGATGCCGAAGAAGGTCGTTTTGTTGCCAGCACTATTTTTGAACAAAAAATGCAAAACCAATTGCATAATGGTGCTTTTGCCATTTTGTATCGTACCAATGCGCAATCACGTGCCATGGAAGATGCGTTAAGAAAACGAGATATTCCGTATCGAATTTATGGTGGTTTATCTTTTTACCAAAGAAAAGAAATCAAAGACGTTTTGTGTTATTTACGTTTGGTTATCAATCCAAAAGATGAAGAAGCTTTGGTACGTGTAATCAATTATCCTGCACGCGGAATTGGAGACACAACCGTTGAAAAACTGACTATTGCGGCCAATCATTACAAGCGTTCCATATGGGAAGTGATGCAAAATATTGACAAAATAGACTTGAAATTAAATTCAGGAACCAAGCAAAAATTGCTGGATTTTGTAACAATGATTCAGAGTTTTCAAGTAATTAATGAAAATCAGGATGCGTTTTATATTACCGATCATGTAGCTAAAAAAACAGGTTTAGTACAAGAATTAAAAAAAGATGCTACTCCGGAAGGAATGGCTAAAATCCAGAATATTGAAGAATTATTAAACGGTATCAAAGATTTTACCGAAGGACAAAAAGAAATTGACGGTGCTCGTGGCGCTTTGTCTGAGTTTATGGAAGATGTGGCTTTGGCTACAGATTTAGACAAAGATACCAGTGACGAAGATCGCGTGGCATTAATGACCATACATTTAGCCAAAGGACTTGAATTTCCTCATGTTTTTGTAGTTGGAATGGAAGAAGATTTGTTTCCAAGTGCGATGAGTATGAGTACCCGAAGCGAACTCGAAGAAGAACGCCGTTTGTTTTATGTAGCATTGACCCGTGCGGAACATCAGGCGTATTTAACCTATGCACAATCACGATATCGTTGGGGAAAATTAACGGACAGTGAAGCTTCTCGTTTTATTGAAGAAATTGACGGTCAATATTTGGAATATCTGACTCCAGAAGAATCAAATTATCGTTATAAGCCTATGATTGACAGCGATATTTTTGGTGATGTAGATAAATCTAAATTGCGTTTAGCAAAACCAATAGGAGGAACGCCACCGAAACATATTACCGATAATGAACCCAAATCGGATATAAACATTCGAAAACTGAAGCCTGTTTCAAGTTCTGGTTCGGCTTCTAGCAGTGCAAATTTATTTGACAATAAATTAGTTGCAGGAAATATCGTAATGCACGAACGTTTTGGAAAATGAGAATTTATTAATTTGGAAGGAGTAGGAGCTGATAAAAAAGCCGAAATTCGTTTTGAAGTTGGCGGAATCAAGAAATTACTTTTACGCTTTGCTAAACTGGATGTTATTGGCTAAGAATTTGTTTCAGATTTAAGGTTCGAAGCGGTCTATTAAAAGCACTTTAAACCTTAAATATTTTAAACTTTAAACTAAAAAAATGGCACAATTTATAAAAATATACGAAGACAAACCCAATGAAGCTGCTATTGCAAAAGTAGTAAAGGTTTTAAAAGACGGTGGATTAGTTATTTATCCAACCGATACGGTTTATGGTTTGGGTTGCGATATAACCAATACCAAAGCATTGGAACGCATTGCCAAGATAAAAGGAGTAAAGTTAGACAAGGCTAATTTTTCGTTTATTTGTCACGATTTAAGCAATTTATCGGATTATGTAAAACAAATTGATACGGCTACTTTTAAGATTCTAAAAAGAGCTTTGCCAGGTCCTTACACTTTCATTTTACCGGGAAATAATAATTTACCGAAAGAATTCAAAAAGAAAACAACAGTCGGAATTCGGGTTCCTGATAATTCGATTGCATTAGAAATTGTACGTCAATTGGGAAATCCTATTGTTTCAACTTCTATTCGAGATGAAGATGATGTGATTGAATACACCACAGATCCTGAACTTATTTTTGAGAAATGGCAAAATCAAGTTGACATGGTTATTGATGGCGGCTATGGTGACAATATGGGTTCAACTATTATTGATTTATCCGGAGATGAACCAATTGTTATAAGAGAGGGAAAAGGAACTTTAGAAATCTTGTAAATTTAAAATAATTCTTTATTTTAGTCATATTAATAATAATTTTATTAATTTAGCATGTATATAATAAAGAATAGTATTTTTTTTAACACTATATGCCAAATGTAATTCTTGATTTTATATTTAATTGGTTATTAATAAAAGAATTAGGAATACATGAAAGCAGGTCTTCGGATCTGCTTTTTTTGTACAACAATAAACTAAAATTTACAAAAAAAGCGTCTCGAATACCGAGACGCTTTTTAGTATAAATAACAATTTGAAATTTAAAATCTATTGTTTTTGTTTTTTCATTTCTTTTTCAATCATGTCGTAAAACTGATCGATTTTTGGTAAAACTACAATACGAGTTCTTCTGTTTCTAGCTTTATTTTCAGCAGAATCATTAGCTACCAAAGGAATGTAAGAACTTCTTCCCGCAGCAATCAACTGTGCTGGATTTACACCTAAATCTCCTGTCAATACACGAATAATAGAAGTCGAACGTTTTACACTCAAATCCCAGTTATCAAGAAGAATTCCTGTTCCTCTGTAAGGTACGCTATCTGTATGTCCTTCAACCATACATTCAAAATCAGGTTTGTCGTTTACTACTTTAGCCACTTTAGCCAAAACACTTTTTGCTCTGTCTGTTACTTCATAACTACCGCTTTTAAACAATAATTTATCAGCAATAGAGATAAAAACAACTCCTTTTTCTACATTGATTTCTATATCCGGATCTGAAATTCCAACTGAACTTTTTAAGCTTGTAACCAAAGCCAATGTAACACTGTCTTTTTTAGTTAACGCATCTTGCATTCTGCTGATTTTTAAATCTTTCTCTTTTATAGATTCTAATGCTTTCTCAATATTTTCAGCCCCTTTAGTAGACAAAATGGTCATGTCTTTTGAAACACTTATTAAACCTTGATTTTGTTCTTTTAAAGTGGCAGCAGTAGCGGAAAGTGCTGCTTTTTCTTCCAAGCAAGAGTTTAGTTTAACCGTACAAGTGTTTAATAAATCTTGGGTTTCTTTGTTTCTGGCTTCAAGATCTGTATATTTCTTTTTAGAAACACATGAAGTTAGTAGCGCTAGAACAGATAAAGCAATTACTATTTTTCTCATAAAAATTAATTTTAATTAAACGTGAATTACAAATTTAGGTTTTTAATATTTAAATGAATGTCAAAATATTCTTAAAAGTCTTGACTTTCTTAATGAAGTAAAGATAAACGATGCTTTTAGTATTATAGTATTTTTCCAGTTGAAATTTGCCTCTTTTCTTGAAATGAATATTAAATTCCCTGTAAAATGAATAATGAGCTTTTAGAATAGCAAAGAAATGTTTTAAATTTCCTTGAAATATAAATTTAATTCCTGCAACACCATCTAAAATCATTCGGATAAAAAGAGTAGCATATAAGACGGTTTTCGGCAAGTTTTTGGTCAACATAAATAAAGAATTTCTAAAATTCAATTCCGTCTTCCTTGGGTTTCCTTGTTGCAAAGTAGCGCCGCCAACATGATACACCACTGATTTAGCATTGTATTTAATAGTATGTCCTAGATTGAACGCCCGCCAACACAAATCAATTTCTTCCTGATGCGCAAAGAAGTCTGCATCAAAACCATTCAATTCTTTATAAACAGCACTTCTGATAAAAAAACAAGCCCCTGAAGCCCAGAATATTTCACAATTATCATCGTATTGCCCTAAATCTTTTTCTAAAGTATCAAAAACACGTCCGCGACAATACGGATACCCATATTTATCAATAAATCCGCCAGCTGCACCGGCATATTCAAAATATTCTTTGTTTTTAAAATCTAATATTTTAGGCTGAATAATGGCTGTTTTTGGTTCTGCTTCGAATGTTTTAATAATGGGTTGCAACCAATTTTCGGTCACTTCAATATCCGAATTAACCAATGCATAAATTTCGGAATCAATGTGCTTTAAAGCTTCATTATATCCTCCTGCAAAGCCAAAATTAGAATCATTTTTAACAATTTTTACCGTTGAAAAATGAGCATTAATATGAGAAACAGAAGCATCTGTAGAAGCATTATCCGCCACATAAATTGTTGCCTCGGGTGAATATTGGATAATCGAAGGTAAAAACTGTTCTAACAATTTCACTCCATTCCAATTGAGAATTACGACAGCTATTTTCATTTAATATTGTAAATTTTAAAACACTTTCAGTTGTTACTTTTAAGAATCCTGAATGGTCTGACAATTATAATTAGGTAGATTTTCCAGAAAAGTATATTTTTCGTTTTCAAAATCCATTTGGCAAAAATAATGATTCAAACCATTGGTTACCATCAAAAATTCTGAGTTCATAGTCATATTGTAGCGGGCAATTTGGTCAAAAGTGGCTTGAGAAATTTTAATTTCGGGAGCTTTACATTCAATTAATATAAAAATAGAGCCGTCAGAATTAAAAACAACCACATCGTATCTTTTTCGTAATCCGTTGACTTTTAAAACTTTTTCGACATTTATCAGCGATTTAGGATACTTTTTTTCATCTAATAAAAATTGAACTACATGCTGACGAACCCATTCTTCGGGAGTAAGAATGATAAATTTTTTCCTGATTTCATCAAAAATAGACACTTTATTTTCGCTATTTTTGAAACGAAATGTATAGAATGGAAAATTCAGTTTTTGCATAAAGCAAAAATAGTTATTTAGTTTAAAGTTGCATACGATACGGCAAACTTTAAACTTTAAACAAAAAAAAAAATGGATGAAGTAGTAAAAATTGTAAATGATATAAAAAGCGGTAATATCAAGCCCATGTATTTTTTGATGGGCGAGGAGCCTTATTATATTGACAAACTCTCGGATTATATAGAACAACATGTTTTATCGGAAGAAGAAAAAGGCTTCAATCAAACCGTTTTATACGGCAGAGATGTGACAATTGAAGATATCGTTTCTACTGCTAAACGGTATCCTATGATGGCAGACCGTCAAGTTGTGATTGTTAAGGAAGCGCAAGATTTAATCAGAACCATTGACAAACTCGACAGTTATGCCGAAAATCCTATGCCATCAACCGTTTTAGTGCTTTGTTACAAATATAAAACGTTAGATAAACGAAAAAAACTATCTAAACTTCTAGCCAAAAACGGGATTATTTACGAAAGTAAAAAACTATATGACAACCAAGTTGGCGACTGGATTAAGCGGGTATTATCCGGAAAAAAATATGGAATTGAGCCTAAAGCTACAGCCATGTTGGTCGAATTTTTAGGAACCGATTTGAGTAAAATAAACAACGAACTCGAAAAATTACAAATCATTTTACCCAAAGGAAGCACCATAACGCCGCATCATATTGAAGAGAATATTGGTTTTAGCAAAGATTATAATATTTTTGAATTGCGAAAAGCCATTGGAGAGCGCAACCAATTAAAAGCCTATTCTATTGCTGATAATTTTGCTAAAAATCCAAAAGACAATCCACTGGTTGTTACAACAGGATTAGTTTTTGGTTTTTTTGTACAGCTCTTAAAATATCACGGATTAAAAGATAAAAATCCTAATAATGTTGCTGCGGTACTTGGTATCAGACCTTTTTTTCTAAAAGATTATGATGTTGCATTACGCAATTACCCAATGCGAAAAGTGAGCCAGATTGTTGGTGCATTGCGTGACATAGATGTAAAAAGTAAGGGAGTTGGCGCTAATGCACTGTCACAATCGGATTTATTACGAGAAATGCTTTATAAAATATTTAATTAGCAGGTAAAATTCACGATATTTGCACCTCTAAAATATAAATACCACAATTTATGGGAATGAATAAAAATACCATCTTAGGCTGGGCAACTTTGATAATGATTGTAATGGGATTGTTGCTTATAGGATTAGGCGCTTTTAGATATGATGATGTAGCAGGTTGGGGATTTGCAGCTGTTGGCGTAGGATTCTTAGCTAATGCATGGGTTTTTAGCTCTTTGAAAGGAAGAGTATAAATTAGAATTAATATTGAATTTTTAAATTTAAATAACAAAATGGCAGACGATAAAAAAGTAATCTTCTCAATGTCAAAATTGAGTAAAACGTATCAAGGAGCAGATAAACCTGTACTTAAAAACATCTATTTGAGTTTCTTTTATGGAGCTAAAATTGGTATTTTGGGTTTAAATGGTTCTGGAAAATCTTCCTTATTAAAAATTATTGCCGGTGTTGACAAAAATTACCAAGGTGATGTGGTGTTTGCACCAGGTTACACGGTAGGTTATTTAGAACAAGAACCTATTTTAGACGATAACAAAACGGTTATTGAAATTGTAAGAGAAGGAGTTGCCGAAACAATGGCAGTTTTAGACGAATTCAATAAAATCAATGATAGTTTTGGTTTACCGGAAGTCTATGAAAATGCCGATAAAATGGAGCAATTGATGGATCGTCAAGCGCTTTTACAAGATAAAATTGATGCATTAGGAGCTTGGGAAATTGATACCAAACTAGAAATTGCAATGGATGCTTTACGTACTCCGGAAGGCGATACACCAATCAAGAATTTATCTGGAGGAGAGCGTCGTCGTGTAGCTTTATGTCGTTTGTTGTTGCAACAGCCTGACGTATTACTCCTAGATGAGCCTACGAATCACTTGGATGCGGAGAGTGTACTTTGGTTAGAACAACATTTAGCACAATACGCTGGAACTGTAATTGCAGTAACGCACGACAGGTATTTCTTAGATAATGTAGCCGGTTGGATTCTTGAACTAGACAGAGGTGAAGGAATTCCTTGGAAAGGGAACTATTCTTCTTGGTTAGACCAAAAATCAAGCCGTATGGCATTAGAAGAAAAAGTAGCATCAAAACGCAGAAAGAACTTAGAACGTGAATTGGACTGGGTTCGTCAAGGTGCCAAAGGGCGTCAAACGAAACAAAAAGCGCGTTTGCAGAACTACGATAAATTATTGAATGAGGACCAAAAACAATTGGATGAAAATCTGGAAATTTATATTCCAAATGGTCCACGTTTAGGAACGAATGTAATTGAAGCCAAAAATGTTGCTAAAGCTTTTGGAGATAAATTGTTATATGATAATTTAAATTTCACTTTGCCACAAGCAGGAATTGTTGGGATTATTGGACCAAATGGTGCCGGTAAATCAACCATTTTCAAAATGATAATGGGCGAAGAAAAACCTGATTCAGGAGAGTTTTTAATTGGGGATACCGTAAAAATCGCTTATGTAGATCAAGCACACTCAAATATTAATCCAGATAAATCAATTTGGGAAAACTTCGCTGACGGTCAGGAATTGATTATGATGGGCGGGAAGCAAGTAAATTCAAGAGCTTATCTATCCCGATTTAATTTTGGTGGTGGAGAACAAAACAAGAAAGTTTCCATGCTTTCGGGTGGAGAACGTAACCGTTTACACCTTGCAATGACTTTGAAAGAAGAAGGAAACGTATTGTTATTAGATGAACCTACGAATGATTTGGATATCAATACACTTCGTGCTTTAGAGGAAGGTTTAGAGAATTTTGCAGGTTGTGCCGTAGTTATTTCTCACGACAGATGGTTCTTAGACAGGATTTGCACACACATTTTAGCGTTCGAAGGAAACTCCGAAGTATACTATTTTGAAGGTGGTTTCTCTGATTATGAAGAAAATAAGAAAAAACGTTTAGGTGGTGATTTAACTCCAAAACGTTTGAAATACAGAAAACTGATTAGAGGCTAACAAACCCCAAAAGTGAATTGTTATTTAAAACAAAAAAGAGGATACCGATAAGGATATCCTCTTTTTTTTGCAATCTTATTTCTTCTTTTTATCGGAATTCATCATCATAAAGACGGCTGCAATTAAACCAATTATTACTAAACCAAAAACAACTATCATTATAAATGAACCGTTCCCCCAAGAATATAGTGATAAATTTCCCATAATTAAGATTTTTAAGATTAGTCAAATGTAAGGCGATTGTTAAACCTAACACATGATAAATGTCATAATTGCCAATTTTTTCATAAAAATTTTAATTTTAATGCATTTGTAGGCATTATGCATGTCTCTTTTTTTCCATACCATTTGTAGCGGTTTCGGGCAACATAATCATAAAGGCTATTTCTTAATCTTTCGGGGAGTATATTCAAGATTCCTGTCCAATAAAAAAATCCGTTTAAATCTTTAGCAATTTCAAGCGCTGCAGCTGATTTATAATAATAAGCAATACCGGGTTGATATAGCACAATACTGTCAATTACTTTGGCATCAATTCCAATGTGTTTGATGATTTCCTGTCCCAAATCAGACTGTAAAGCAACAAATCGGAAAACATCTTTTTTATCATGTTCAATAATAAACTGAACTGCAGTATTACACAAATTGCAAACACCATCAAAGAGAATTATTTTTTTATTTGGAGGAAGGTTTTGCATAATTAAACTTATTTTTTTACTGCTTCTACCAATTCTAAAGCATCCAAACTTACTTTTGAAGTAAAGACTCCATAATTAACGGTTGCTTTATTTTTTTCAATAGAATCAATACTTCCCACCGCTTTTCCGTCAAACATTCGTACACGATCACCCACTTTCAAAATAGGTTTTGGTTTCTCTACAACTACTTTTATTTTCTTTTCTTTTTTGGCAGCTCTAATTTCTTCCACTTGAACGGTAACTTCCTCTATAATTTCTTTTTTCTTTTCTACTAAAGCTTTTGTTTCCTTTACTGTGGCTTTTTTTCGTTTAGAATTTTCAATTTCAATAATTTTCAGAAACTCTCCAATCAGGTCTTTTTTATTTTTATTATTGAAATATTTCTCAGCAATATCTTCTATTTTTTGTCCAATGTAAATCGTTTTCTGATTGCTATCATACAACTCCTGATAACTCTCCAGTTTTTGCTTGATTTTTACATTGATATTTTCCATTTTTCTTCCTTCTTCACGCGCTTTCGATTCTTCTTCTTTAAGCGTTTGAGACGTTTTTTCCATTTTAGAACGCTCTTTTTGAAGTGTGGCAATTGTTTTGTCAAAACGAACTTTTCCAGTTTCAATTTTCTTTTTGGCTCTATTAATTAAACCAAAAGGGATTCCGTTTTTCTGCGCCACTTCAAATGTAAAAGAACTTCCTGCTTGCCCCAAAGCCAATTTATACATAGGTTCTAATGATTTTTCATCAAAAAGCATATTGGCATTTTGAGCAAAAGGCAATTCATTCGCTAAAATTTTCAGGTTTGAATAATGTGTTGTTATAATCCCGAATGCTTCCCGATGATAAAACTCTTCTAAGAATATTTCTGCCAAAGCTCCTCCTAAATCCGGATCAGAACCAGTACCAAATTCATCAATCAGAAACATGGTTTTTCTATTACATTTTTTCAAAAAGTAATTCATGTTCTTTAATCGGTAACTATATGTACTTAAATGATTTTCAATAGATTGATTGTCTCCAATATCTGTAAGTATTCTATCAAACAAAAAAGTTTCGCTTCGTTCGTGAACCGGAATCAACATACCAGATTGCAACATCAATTGCAGCAAACCAACCGTTTTTAACGAGATGGTTTTTCCTCCTGCATTAGGTCCCGAAATCACAATAATCCTGTTTTCCTGATTGAGTTCAATAGTTTGCGGATGTGTAATTTCGTTTTTTTGTTTGTTATTTAAATATAAAATAGGGTGATACGCATCTCTAAAATAAAGGCGTCGTTCCTCGGTAATCGTTGGTAAAATTCCATTAATTCGGTTTGCATATTTTGCTTTTGCAGCAATCACATCAATATCACTTAAAAAATCCTGGTATTGAATTAATAAAGGTAAATAAGGCCGAATCGCATTCGATAATTGTTTTAAAATTCGGGTGATTTCTTCCTTTTCTTCATATTCTAAATTGCTGAGTTCTCTTGAATAATGCAAAGTTGCTTCAGGTTCGATATAAGCGATACTTCCGGTTTTAGAACTGCCAAGAATAGAACCTTTCACTTTTCGGCGATACATAGCTAAAACCGCTAAAACTCTGCGATTTTGAACAAAACTTTCTTTAATATCGTCTAAATATCCCAACGCATTATATTGCGAAAGTGCCATCCCAAAACTTTGATTTACTTTGCCTCGTACCACATTCATGTTGCGGCGAATGTTCAATAAATCAGGAGAAGCATTGTCTTTTATTTCTCCATATTTATCAACGACATCATCAATCATCAAAATAATATCTTTCGTCAATTCTACCTGTGACGCTCTTGAATTCAGATTTGGATAATAATCATCAAATTTTTTGAAGTAATTCAACAAGAAATTTACTGTTCCGGAAATGGTAGCGATTTTTCTAAAACTGCCTACTTCCAAGAAACTGTCTTCAATGGCCAAAAACTTAATTTCATGCGTAATGGCATCAAAACCATGATTAGGAATCGCATTATTGTTCTGAAAAGAAGACACGTATTCTGAGGTCTGCATCAACGCCTGCATCAAAGAATCTTTGTCTTTAAATGGCGTAATTTCTAATGCTTTTTGTTTACCAATATCGGTATTACAAATTGTCGAAATGGTTTCGAGTACAGTTGGAAATTGTAAATCTTGTAATGTTTTTTCGGTGATGGATATCATTTTCTGTATTGAAAGTCTAATGTCAAAGGTCCAAAGTTACAAAGTAATAAAGTCAAAAACCATTTTCTTGGTTCACTTTGCAAAAACTTTACGAACTTTGCGATAAAATATTTTTATGCAAATTAATTTACGTGCAGAATGGCAATCTATTTTATCTGATGAAATTCAGCAACCGTATTTTCAGGATTTAATGGAAACTGTAAATCAAGAATACAAAAGCCATACCTGTTATCCTCCTAAAGAGTTGATTTTTGCTGCTTTTAATAATTGTAGTTTCAAAGATTTAAAAGTCGTTATCATAGGTCAAGATCCATATCACGGAAAAGGAGAAGCAAATGGCTTGTGTTTTTCTGTAAATGACGGAGTAAAAATTCCTCCTTCGCTACGAAATATTTTTCGGGAAATATGTGACGATTTGAACATTTTATTATTCCCTGCTACAGGAAATTTAGAAACTTGGGCGAAGCAGGGTGTTTTGCTTTTGAATGCTTCTTTGACCGTCCGAGAAGACAATCCAAACAGCCATAAACATTTAAAATGGAATGTTTTCACTGATGCCGTTATCCAAAAAATTTCAGATGAAAAACAAAACGTTGTTTTTTTACTTTGGGGCAATTTTGCTCATAAAAAAGGGCTAAAAATTGACAGAAACAAGCATTTAGTTTTAGAATCCGGTCATCCTTCTCCGATGAGCGCCAATCAGGGAAAATGGTTTGGAAACAAGCATTTTAGCAAAACAAATGAATATCTGAAAAGCAATAATTTAAAACCTATTGCATGGGTTGAACAGATGGAATAAATAATTTTCAGACTATTTTTTGATAATATCCTGCAAAACCGCTTTGTCTGAATAATTGATTACTTTAAGTGTAATCTCTTGGTTTTTCAACGTTTTCCCTTCTATAACATATAATTTTCCTTTTTCAACTTCAACATTACTTTGGTCAAAATCAATGTCTCCAAATTTCAACGTATTTTTTATGTCAATGGTGTCAATCCAACTTTCGGCTAATATTTGGGAGGCTTTATCCGAATAGTTAAAAGGTTTATTTCTTAAATCATTCAAAACTCTGGCATTCGGAAAATAATTGCAACGCGTGTCTTTTCCGCTAAAAACCATAGCAACAAAAAACATTCCCATAATTAAACCAATAAAATAGTAAGCAAAACGATGTATAAACTTCATGAAGTATTTTTTTTGGGCAAAGGTAAAGTAAAGTTTACTTAAAAAACAATTAAATTAATGTCGCTGTCCGGTAATCCAAACCATTCGCCAATGGCTTTATTCGTTAGGATTCCGTGGTACATATACACGCCATTTTTCAAGCCTTTATCACAGCGAATAGCACTTTCAATTCCGCCATCTTCAGCAATTTGCATCAAATATGGTGTGATAATATTACTTATCGAAAGGGATGCTGTTTTTGAATATCGCGATGGAATATTAGGCACACAATAATGCAATACATTACTTTTGATAAACGTTGGTTTTTCATGTGAAGTCACTTCTGAAGTTTCAAAACAACCTCCAGTATCAATACTCACATCCACAATTACAGCACCTTTTTTCATGTGTTCCACCATAGTTTCAGTAACTACAACCGGACAACGTTCCAGTCCTCGCATAGCACCAATAGCGACATCACAACGTCTCAATGCTTTTAATAGTGATTTAGGCTGAATGGTAGAGGTAAAAATACGTTGATTCAAATTGTTTTGTAAACGACGTAATTTAGTAATCGAATTATCAAAAACTTTTACATTGGCACCTAAACCAATGGCGGTTTTTGCGGCAAATTCACCAACAGTTCCTGCGCCCAAAATTACAACATCGGTAGGAGGGACGCCTGTAATATTTCCAAATAACAATCCTTTTCCAAACTCATTGGTAATCATCAATTCAGCAGCAATGAGGATTGAGGCGGTTCCTGCAATTTCGCTCAAAGACTTCACAGCCGGATAAGTTCCGTCTTCGTCTTTTATGTATTCAAAGGCAAGAGCCGTGATTTTTTTCTTAGCCAAAGCTTCGAAATATATTTTTTTTCTGGTTTTTATTTGAATGGCTGAAATCAAAATCGTCTTTGGATTTATCATTTCAATTTCGGCAAGACTGGCCGGCTCCACTTTTAGTATCATTGGGCAACCAAAGACCTTTTTGGTATCCTTAGTCACTTCGGCACCCGCATCACTATATTCTTTATCCGAATAGCTGGAACTTTCTCCTGCTCCTGATTCAATCATAACACGATGTCCGTGATAAGTCAATGAATTTACTGCATCCGGAGTGAGACAAATGCGACGTTCCTGATAACTGGTTTCTTTTGGGATACCAATAAAAAGTTCGCTTTTTTGTCTGGTTATTTCCAGTTTTTCCTCTTGAGGCAAAAGCTGTTGTTTTGTGAATGGAGATATAAGGATTGACATTGGTCTTGTTGAATTAGTGGCACAATTTACGTAAAAGTTTTAAATTAATTCCAAAGAACGTTTTCCATTCGGAAGCAGTTCTATTGTCACCACCGAATGAGGTTCGGGAACCAGACTAGGAATCTTTTCCGCCCATTCAATAAAACACCAATTACCGGAATACAAATAATCATCAACTCCCATATCCATCGCTTCGATTTCATTTTTTAATCTATAAAAATCAAAATGATAAACCAACTGATTATCATTAGCTTGATATTCATTAACTAAAGAAAAAGTAGGACTGCTTGTTGCTTCAGTAACCCCCAGACTTTTGCATAATTGTTTGATTAAAGTCGTTTTTCCAACTCACATTTCACCATGAAAAAGAATCACTTTATGTGGGTTTTGAGCTATTATTTGTTTTGCAACTTCTTCGAGTTGGTCTAATGAAAAAACAATATTCATTCTTCTTTTTATTTAAAATCTATACTTAGTTTCAAACCTGCAACCTGAAATCTACTTCGGGTTAAAAACCAAAAACGGAATAATCATTTCTTCCAATGAAATCCCTCCGTGCTGATACGTATTCTTGTAATAACTCACATAATAATTGAAATTATTAACGTAAGCCAAGAACAAATCATTTTTTGCAAAAATATAAGAACTACTCATATTTATAGTAGGCAAACCTATTTTTTTAGCTTCATTTACCGCATAAACATCTTTTTGTTCGTAGGTAAAACGGCGGCCTGTTTTATAACGCAAATTCAAACTGGTGTTTTTATCTCCCACAACTTTCGATGGGTTTTTTACATTTATCGTACCGTGATCGGTAGTTAAAATTAGCTTGAAACCCATTTTTTGTGCTTGCTGAATCATTTCTAAAAGTGGTGAATTTTTAAACCAGCTCAACGTCAAGGAACGATACGCTTTATCATCTGGGGCGAGTTCTTTGACTACATCCATTTCTGTTTTAGCGTGCGAAAGCATATCTACAAAATTATACACAACGGTCACCAAATCATTATTTTTTAATGTTTTGAAGTTTTCAACCAGTTTTTTTCCACCGGCCAAGTTGGTAATTTTAAAATAATCTTCCTTAATATTCAATCCCAATCGTTTCAATTGAGCGGTTAAAAACTCCGCTTCATAGAGGTTTTTTCCGCCTTCTTCGGGATCATTTTTCCAGTATTGCGGAAACTGTTTTTCCATTTCAAGTGGCGTTAATCCCGAGAAAATGGCGTTTCGCGCATATTGAGTCGCCGTTGGCAAAATAGCATAATACGGCACTTCTTTTTCTAATTTATAATGGTTACTCACCACGTTTTCAAAGGCTTTCCATTGGTCGTAACGTAAATTGTCAATCACAACAAAAAGAATAGG
>ERZ1034365.363-NODE-363-length-25354-cov-3.344424_pt1 | contig 25354 bp, 23 predicted proteins | sample MGYA00520615_ERZ1034365 | MGnify/ENA primary metagenome ERZ1034365 (study PRJEB33736, sample SAMEA104284505) | Azolla filiculoides | biome: Urban; feature: Water surface; material: Ditch water | place: Netherlands | collected 2015-10-28 | depth 0-0.1 m ...
AAGTGATTGAACAAGAAAACACCGCCATGGCCAAAGCCGGTAAAGCGGCCGACCTCAAAGCCGACTGATGGGCTTGGACATCGGTGCTGCGCAGGTGGCTTTGTGGGCCGCCTGCGCATTTTTTTTCGTCATGGGCGGGTTCGTCAAAGGCACCATGGGCGTCGGCCTGCCCCTGGTGGTCGTGCCCACGCTCAGTCTTTTGATACCCGCACCGCAGGCCATGGGCTTGCTGGTCATGCCCGTGCTGATCTCCAACCTCTGGCAAGCCATGGAAGGCGGCAACATCCGTTACAGCCTCAAACGCTTTGGCAGCTTGGCCGGCGTCCAACTGGTGGTCACCTTGCTCACGGTCAAATACAGCAGTGGTTTGTCGGTGGCCAGTCTGAACCTGCTGATCGCGTTCAGTTTGCTGGTCGCGGTGCTCTGGATGGGCTTCAAGCCCAACTTGCGTGTTCCGCCGCAATACGAACTCGCGGCGTGCATTCTGGTCGGTGCGCTGGCTGGCTTCATGGGCGGCGTGTCTTCGCTCACCGGCCCCTTCATCATCACCTTGCTGATGGCGCTCAAACTCACGCGCGAACAATTCATTGGCAGCATCAGCATCATTTATCTGGCCGGCAGTCTGCCCATGTACGGCGCCATGCTCTGGTACGAGCGCTTTGGCTGGACCGAAGTTGGTTTGTCGGCATTGGGCCTGCTTCCGATGTTCGTGGGCCTTCAAATGGGCAAAACCGTGCGCCACCGCCTGTCTGAGGAAACCTTCCGGAAAATACTGCTCGCTTACCTTTTTGTGCTGGCCCTCGTGCTGGCTTTAAAATGAACCACCATGGAAAAAACAAGCACCAGCATCCAATGGACCGATGACTTTCTCCTGGGCTATGGGCCCATGGACGAAACGCATCAGGAATTTGTCAACTGCATTGGCGCATTGCAGGACGCAGCGCCCGAAGACTGCCCCGGCTTGATGGACCAACTGCTTGAACACGCCACCGCGCATTTCAAACAGGAAGACGATTGGATGGTGGCCACCGATTTTCCGCCCCGTGGCTGCCACATGGACGAGCACGCGGCCGTGCTGGCCTCCATCACGGGCGTGCGGGAGCTGGCCCTGCAAGGTGCCCCCGAGAAATGCCTGCACCTGGCCAACGAGCTGGCGCGCTGGTTCCCATCCCACGCCGACCACCTGGACTCGGCCTTGTCCCACTGGATGTGCAAAATCAAATACAACGCCAAGCCCCTGGTCTTCAAACGCAGCATCCGGTAAAAAGCGGCTACAGCCAGCCAAGGTGTGGGACACAACCCGCTGATCCAGGCCGGTTGAAACCCGCGCCCATTCGATGCCAGGCATTGCGGCGCTAAGGCCCCAATGCATCCCAAGTTGGCCACCCACGACACGGGGCAGGGTGCAGCCAATTCCCAACGCCGCTGCGGCCTCAAGCGCACACCACGCGGCGTGCCTGGCGGTTCACTTCACAGCCCGCTTTTTCCCCAAATCATCTTCACACCTTGATCCAGAGTCATGCGGCTCGACTTGACAACTTCCCTGCCGGCCGTTTAAATTTACATGTGCCCCTAATTTTTACAGAGAGACAAGCATGAACAACCCCATCCGACGCCGCACAGCTTTGGCCTGCCTGGGCCTGTTGGCCAGTCTGAGCAGCTTCGCTCAAAGCACTGACTGGCCTGCTAAACAGCCCATCCGTTTCATCGTACCGGGACCCGCGGGTGGGGGCATTGACTTGTTTGCAAGACAGCTCCAAGCTACTCTACAACAGACACTGAATCAGACCGTTGTCATGGACTACAAACCAGGGGCCAACAGCATCATCGGAATTGACGCCACAGCCAAGTCTGCACCCGACGGATACACCATCCTGATCGCACCGTCTTCCGCAATCGCCATCAATCCGGTGATCCAGCCCAAACTGCCCTTCAATGTACAAAAAGACCTGACGCCTGTGGCACAGGTTGGCGCAGCAGGTATTTTATTGATGGCATCACCACAAAGTGGCTTCAAAAATCTACAAGATATGGTGAACTACGCCAAAGCCAATCCAGGCAAGTTAGCTTACGGCTCTTGGGGCAACGGCTCAACGGGCCATCTGGTCATGGAAGGCATCAAAGCCCATTACGGCCTGGACATGCCACATGTCCCTTACAAGGGGGCGCCCCAAGCAGTAATGGACTTGCTCGCCAACAATATAAGCGTTTCCTTTACCGACATCGCTTCTCCCATCCCTCACATCCGCTCGGGCAAACTGGTGGCGCTTGGTGCCACCGGTTCAGCAAGGGGACCTGCCCTACCTGATCTACCCACACTGACCGAACAGGGCTACAAATTCGATGCTGATGGTTGGTTTGGCATCTTCGCTCCTGCTGGCACACCCGCGGCAATCTTGATACGCCTGAACCAAGAAATCGGGAAGATTCTGACCACAGAAGAAACGCGACAGAAATTCACCCAGTCCAACATGGGCATCCCTCCTCACAAAAGTGTGCAGCAATTCTCAAACACTGTGCGCTCAGATATAGAACTATGGCAAGGCCTTGCACGCAAGGCCAATCTGAAAATCGACTAAAACCAACACCCCGTACTTCCTTTATGCGGCCTGTTTCAGACAGGCCGTTGCTCTTTTAAAAGACATGTCATGAAACCAGCCCATCCCCACACCAAAGCAGTTCAACAGCAGGCACTGAACGCTTTGAACTTCGCCGACACGCGTGACTTCGACGATGCACAGCACGGCTTCATCGGAACCCTGCCTGATGCCCATTTTGAAACTGCCACCGGCCAGGTGGCTTGGTCTATGAGAGAACATGGATTTTTGAATAGCGAACAGCCCCCAACGGTACACCCGAGCCTATGGCGCTTGTCACGGCTCAATGCCATTCACGGTCTGTTTCGCGTCACTGAACGCATTTACCAAGTGCGGGGTTTCTGCCTGGCCAACATTACCTTCATTGAAGGTGACACCGGCCTGATCGTGGTGGATCCATTGACCTTCGTCGAACATGCACAAGCGGCTTTCGATCTATACAAGAAGCACCGTGGCGATCGGCCAGTGGTTGCCATTGTCTACACCCACAGCCACCGTGATCACTATGGCGGTGCGCGTGGTGTGGCCAGCTTGGAACAGGTACGCGACCAATGCATCTCGATAATTGCACCTGCGGGCTTCACAGAGGAAGCCTTCTCCGAAACGATTCTGGCTGGCGTTCCCATGCGGCGGCGTTCACTCTTTCAGTTCGGAACCACATTGCCTGCAGGCCCCATGGGTCATGTGGACAGTGGACTGGGCAAAGCGGTGGGGCGTGGCACCGATGGCTTCATCGCACCCAATTTATTGATTCATGAATCCCAGGAACTTCACCTGATCGATGGTGTCGAAGTGGTCTTCCAGCTCACCCCCGGTACAGAAGCCCCTGCTGAGATGAATCTTTATTTTCCCGGCTTACGAGCTTTAAATTTGGCAGAAAACGCATGCCACACAATGCACAATCTTTGCCCCTTGCGCGGCGCAAAAACACGCGATGCGTTGCTGTGGTCTCGCTACCTGAATGAAGCCCTAGAAAGTTATGTACCGCATGTGGATGTGGTTTATGCTCAGCACCACTGGCCAGTCTGGGGCGAGGGGCGCATTCAGGAGTTTGTCGCAGGCCAACGTGACCTGTACCGCTACCTACATGACCAGACGCTGCGAATGATGAGCCACGGCATGACACCCGCCGAAATTGGTGAGGCGCTGCTAATGCCCAACGACCTATCGCGACAGTGGTTCGCACGTGGCTATTACGGGGCAGTAGCCCACAATGTGGCAGCAATTTATGCCCATTACCTGGGTCCTTACGACGGTAATCCAGCACATTTGCATCCGCTGACGCCAACCGCCGCCGCTCATAGATACCTGAAGTACATGGGCGGAGCAGATGCGATTGTGCAGAAAGCACAGCAGGATTTCGACGCCGGCGACTTCCGCTGGGTGGTCCAAGTCTTGCAGCATGTGATTTTTTCCGATCCTAGCCACCAAGCAGCACGTCAATTGTCGGCCGATGCCATGGAGCAACTGGCCTACCAATCCGAGTCAGCTACATGGCGCAACGCCTATCTACTCGCGACCCGAGAACTGCGCAACGGTCGCACGAACGCTGCGCACGCGAGCTTGCCCATCGGCTCAGACATGATCGGTCTGTTGTCTCTGGAACGTTTTCTGGAATTTTTAGCTATCCGCATCAATGGACAGCAAGCACAATCGCTTCAGGCTCGCATAGATTGGCAACTGATCGATGAGACAGGCCAGGTTCAAGCACAAAAATCCACATTAACCAACGGAGCACTTAACCACTTGCCCGGACGGCACGGTGAGACCGCCGATGTTGAAGTAAGAATTCATCGCGCCAGTCTTTCATTGTGGCTGAGTGACCCAGCGGCCTTGACAAACGCAATCGATACTGGTGGATTGGATATTCAAGGCAACCGCGTTTTGTTTAGGCAGTTTTTGCAAACTCTTGAAAGCTTTGATCCAATGTTCAACGTGATTGAGCCGTAACCTGCCAATCTGCATTTTGGATGTTCACCTATCACCGTGAGCATAAATCAAGGTAAACCCTGAACACAATCGTCCAATAGTTGCTTGTGAAGCCTGAATCAGAGTGCTAGGATTAAAAAACCTACCGGCCGGCATGTAGAAGAATTTTTTCGAAACACGCCGTAACCAGGCTCTGGTTTCAATTTTCCCAACCCGCTGATATTTTTTATTGGAGACAACCATGAAACGCTTTCCCCAAATGACCGCTGCGGCCTTCGCCGTCTTGCTAACAACTGCGGCTCAGGCCCAAGTTTCTGATGATGTCGTTCGCTTAGGCGTGATGGCCGACATGAACGGCCCATACGCCAGCAATGGTGGCCCGGGTTCCACCCTGGCCGTGCGCATGGCCATCGAAGACTTTGGTGGCAAGGTGCTGGGCAAGCCCGTCGAGCTGCTGGTCGCTGATGACATGAACAAGCCAGACGTCGGCACCAACATCGCCCGCCAGTGGCTGGAGCAGAAGACCGATGCCATCGTCGGTGGTTCCGCGTCCTCAATTGCCCTGTCCGTGAGCAACATGATGAAGGCCGCCAAAAAGCCCTATCTGATCGCCGGCACCGTGGCCTCAGACCTCACCGGCAAAGCCTGCTCGCCGATGAACATCCAGTTCGCAGTCGACACCTATTCCATGCCCAAAGCCGGTGTGCAAAGCATGATGAGCCAGGGCATCAAGTCCTTCTTCTTCATCTCAGTGGACTACGCCTTCGGGGCCGCCTTCCAGGCGGAAGCCACCAAATTCATCGAAGCCGGCGGCGGCAAGGTGGTAGGTTCGGTCAAGCACCCTCTGGGCACCACGGACTTTTCGTCTTACCTGATGCAGGCGCAGGCCAGCAAGGCCCAGGCCATTGTGGTTCTGAACGCGGGTCAGGACCAGACCAACGCCCTCAAGCAAGCCGCCGAATTCCGCATCGCCCGCAACGGTCAGGCGATGGCCGTTTTTGGCATGACCATCAATGCCGTGCATGCCATGGGTTTGGAAGTGGCCCAGGGCCTGCAGTTCACCGACCCGATGTACTGGGACCACACCAACGAAACTCGTGCCTGGTCCAAGCGCTTCATGGACCGCAACAACGGCGTGGCTCCTACATACATCATGGCCAGCGCCTACAGCGCCACCCTGCACTACCTGAAAGCCGTACAGGCCGCTGGCACTGACGAAGGCACTGCCGTCATGGCCAAAATGAAGGCCACGCCCATCAACGACTTTTCCATGAAGAACGTGCGCATCCGTGAAGATGGCCAGACCATGCGTCCGGTGTATTCCGCTCTGGTGAAAACCCCTGCCGAGTCCAAAGGCAAATACGACTACTACACCATCAAGGGCGAAATCGCAGGCGAGCAAGTGTTCCGTCCCCTGGCCGAAGGCGGCTGCGACTTCGTCAAGAAGTGAGTCTGGTTAAAACCCGCGCAGCACGGTCCCTGATCGTGCTGCATGTAATAAGCGCTAGCATGCTAGCGCTTTTTACATTGACGAGTAGCGCGCCGTTCAGACGGCGAGCGTCCCGCCATCCACCGGCAAGGTGACACCATTGACATAGCTGGCCAGATCAGACGCCAAAAAGACAGCGGCCCCGGCGATTTCACGGGGCTCGCCAAGCCGGCCTGAAGGAATGCGCACCATGAACCGCTCCAGCCGCTGCGGGTCAGCCCTGGTTGCATCCGTCATGGGAGTCACGATGACCCCCGGAGCGATGGCATTGACACGGATGCCATCGGCCCCCAAATCAGCAGCCATCGATTGGGTCAACATCTTGACGGCCCCCTTGGAAGCTGAGTAACCCAAAGCACGGGGCTGCCCGAGAAAGGCCGCACCCGACGAAATATTGATGATGCAACCCCGTGAGGCACGCAGTGCAGGCAACCAGGCGTGGATGGTGTTGAAAACACCGAACAGATTGACATCCATGACTTTGCGAACCACCGCATGGGCGTTGGGGCTGTCAATGCCCTCGCGCAAAATCACTCCCGCATTGTTGACCAGGATGTCGATCGGGCCGATCTCTGACTGCACCTGCTGCGCCAGCGCCTGCACCGCCGCCACATCGGTCACATCCAGCGGGAATACCCAAGCCTGCCCTTGCAGGGCGGTGATCTCGCGCATCGTCTCGGCACAGCCTTCGGCGTCCAGGTCCGTGACGATCACACGGGCTCCTTCTCGGGCATAAGCCAAAGCGATGGCCTGACCGATACCGCTGCCCGCACCGGTGACCAGTGCGAGTTTGTCCTTGAGCAAATGGGTCATGGAAGCTTCCTTGAAGATGGATTCAGATCCCTCCAGACAGAGGGTCAATGTTCAGAAGTGGCAGGCGGCAGGTGCGTCGACGACTGACGGGACTTCCACCAGGCCAGCCACTGTCCCACAATGCCTTTGCGAAACAACATCACCACCAGCACAAAGACCAGGCCCTGCACAATTTGCACCAGCTCAGGGACCGACACCAGCATGTGCTCCAGGGCAATCACAAGGACGGCACCGATCAGCGGACCCCACAGGGTCTGCATGCCGCCCACAATGCAAATCAGCAAGGCATCACCTGAGGTGCCCCAACCCACATCGGTCAGCGTGGCCAAACCAAAGGCAATGACCTTGACACTGCCGGCCAGCCCCGCGATGGCCGCCGACAAGGTGAACGCGATGAGTTTGTAGCGGTTGACACGGTAGCCCAGCGACATGGCACGGGGTTCGTTGTCACGTATCGCTGTCAACACCTGTCCAAAAGGTGAATTGACAATGCGCCAGATGAACCAGAAGCCCAGGCCCACAATGGCCAGCACCACAAAATAAAGAGATTGATGGTCAGTGGTCTCCACCAAGCCCAAAAAACTGGGACGCGGCACATTTTGCAGACCATCTTCCCCGCCGGTGAACGGCAACCGCAGCGCCAGAAAATAAATCACCTGCGCAAAGGCGAGGGTGATCATCGAGAAATACACCCCCTGACGACGGATCGCCAGCAAACCCGTGACCCAGCCAATGGCAGCCGACACCAGCACGCCCGCCAGAATCCCGATCAGCCCGTCGCCCGTCCAGGTTTTGAGCACATAGCCGGTGATATAGCCGGCTGAACCAAAAAACATGGCGTGACCAAACGACAGCAGACCGGCATAACCCACCAGAAAATTGACGGATGCAGCCAGCAAGGCAGCACACAAAATTTTGATCATGAAAAGGGGATAGACCACCAACGGGGCCAGCAGCAGGACCAGCCCGACCAGAAGCCACCACAGGTACTTGTACAACATGGACGACATGGGGAACCCCTTCAAGGTTGACGGCCGAAGAGGCCACTCGGACGCACAGCGAGCATCAGGATCATGACAACAAAGATCACGACACTGGCACCTTCCGGATAAAACACTTTGGTCAGGCCTTCGATGACCCCCAGACCAAAACCCGTGAGGATGGAACCCAGGATCGAGCCCATGCCGCCGATCACCACCACAGCAAAGACCACGATGATCAGGTTGCTGCCCATGTAGGGGCTGACCTGGTAAATCGGGGCCGCCATCACACCACTGAAACCCGCCAGCGCCACGGCAAAGGCATAGGTGAGCATGAGCATGCGCGGTACGTTGACGCCAAAAGTGCGCACCAGATTCGGGTTTTCGTTGGCAGCGCGCAGGTAAGCGCCCAACTTGGTACGGTCGATGAAATACCAGGTGCCCAGCGAGACAACCAGCGCCACCCCGATGACCCACAACCGGTACCACGGCACAAAGGTCACCGACAGGTCCACACCGCCGCTCATGGGGTTGGGATAGGGCTGACCGCCAATGCCGAATTTGAACTTGACCAGACCCTCAATGAGGATGCCCATGCCCACGGTGAGCAACAAGGCATAGACATGGTCAAGGTGGTACAGATGGCGCAGGAAAAACCGCTCGATAGCCAGACCCGACAGCCCCACCACCACAGGGGCAATCAGCAGTGCCCACCAATAATTGATGCCCCAGGTGTCCAGCAACACCCAGGCCACCAGCGCACCCAGCATGTACTGCACGCCGTGGGCAAAATTGACCACATGCAACAGGCCGAAGATGATCGCCAGACCCAGACTCATCAGGGAATAAAAGGACCCGTTGATCAGGCCGATCAGGACCTGCCCGATCAAGGCCGCGACGGGAACGCCAAAAAGGGTATCCATGGGTATGCTCCAGTGTGCTCGCAGAGGGTCGGGGCCTCAAAGGCCCAGCAGGCGCTCAATGCGCTCAAGGTTCGGGGTGATTTCATCCTGACGGAAGCTGTCCACCACGGTGCCTTCTTCAATGACATAGAACCGGTCAGCCAGGCGTGAGGCGAAGCGGAAGTTCTGCTCGACCATCAGCACGGTAAAACCGCGCTCACGCAACAAGCGGATGACCTGTCCGATCTTTTCCACGATCACCGGCGCCAGCCCCTCGGTGCACTCATCGAGCAGCAGCAGCTTAGCGCCTGTGCGCAAGATGCGTGCGATGGCCAGCATCTGCTGCTCCCCGCCCGACAGCTTGGTGCCTTGACTGCTGCGGCGGGCCAGCAGGTTCGGAAAGAGTTCGTAAATTTCTTCGACCGTCATGCCGCCTGGCTTGAGCACCGGTGGCAGCAGCAGGTTTTCTTCAGTGCTCAGACTGGCGAAAATCCCGCGCTCTTCGGGGCAATAGGCCACACCGAGGTGCGCAATCGCCTCCGGCGGCAAGCCGATCGTGGATTGGCCGTGAATTTCTATCTTGCCCTGGCAACGCGCCAGCAAGCCCACAATCGCGCGCAGCGTCGTGGTTTTACCCGCACCGTTTCGCCCGAGCAAGCAGACGATTTCGCCCTCACGCACTTCAAGGCTGATGTCATGGAGCGCCTGGGTCTCGCCGTAATGACCCGACAGATGTTGCAACTGCAACACCATCGTGGATGCCGATTCAGTCATGCGCACCTCCCATGTAAGCATCCATCACCCGCGGATCGCGCGAGACTTGTCCGTAGTCACCTTCTGCCAGCACCTGACCGGACTGCAGCACCGTGACCTGATCGCAAAGCTCCGAGATCACCTTCATGTTGTGTTCGACCATCAACACGGTGCGGCCCTGAGCCACCTGCCGGATCAGTTGCATGACCGGCCCGATGTCCTCATGGCCAAGCCCCGCCATGGGTTCATCCAGCAAGATGAGTTCTGGCTCCAGGGCGATGGTGGTGATGAGTTCCAGCACGCGCTTGCGGCCATAAGAAAGGTCTGCAGCTGGCACATCCGTCCACCGCTCCAGGCCCACCATCTGGATGAGTTCATGTGCACGGGCATTCAGATCGTCCAGCACCTTGCGGCTGCGCCAGAAGGTGTAGTGCCAGCGCGTTTTTCGCTGCAGGGCCACCCGCACATTCTCCAGCACACTCATCTGGCCAAACACTGCCGAAATCTGAAACGAACGCACCAGCCCCATGTGCGCCACCGTCGCAGGGTCACTGCCCTCGATCTGATGTCCATTGAAGCGGATGCTGCCCGCGGTGGGCTTGAGAAACGTGGTCAGCAAATTGAAGCAAGTGGTCTTGCCCGCACCATTGGGTCCAATCAAGGCATGGATGCTGTGCCTTTGCACGCGTAAATCCACATCACGGACCGCATAAAACCCACTGAACTGCTTGCTCAGGCCCCGTGCTTCCAGGATGAAGTCATCACTCATCAGGCGCTCCTTCAGGAAAAAATGTCATCACAGAAAGGCATGCGTCACGCCCCCGTCGACTTTGATGCATTCGCCCGTGACCCAGTCACTTTCAGCCGACGCCAAGTAGCATACGGCAGAGGCGATGTCTTGCACGGTGCCCAGGCGTCGCATGGGCGTTTTGGCGATGCGCTTTTCCACCATGCTGGCATCCACATTGATGCTGACGCCTTCCGTGGGCACTGAGCCCGGTGCCACGGCATTGACACGGATGCCCATGGGTCCGAGATCCACCGCCGCAGAACGCGTCAGCCCCAGAACACCGGACTTGACGCCGCAATAAATCATGGCCTGCGGAATGCCCAGAAAAGCTGCCGCTGAAGCGACGTTGACCACGCTGCCGCCCTCGGTCATGTGTTCGCCCGCCACCTGTATGCCCCAAACCACCGAGAAAAACCCCGTTCCCACCATGCGCTGCAAGGCCTCGGCGCTGATGTCCGAGATGGCCCCATAGCGCACCCACATGGCATTGTTGACCAGCACGTCCAGTCGGCCATGACGCGCCTTGATGGCCGCCGCCGCATCGGCCAGCGTGGCTCGCTGAGCCACGTCCCCGCCAAAGGCCATGGCCTGACCACCAGCCGCAATGACCTCGCGGGCAGCCGCCTCGGCCAGGTCGAGCTTGAGGTCAAGGATGCCGACCACGGCACCTTCGCGCGCCAGCTGGTTGACCACGCCTCGCCCAATACCGCGAGCCCCCCCCGTCACCAAGGCCACGCGGCCCTCAAAACGTTTGTTCATCGTGTTGTCTTTCATGTCAGTCAATGCATTCAAAATCTGGGGGCGCAGGCATCAGACCAGCCCGTCCGAATCTGCGAACAGCACTTCGGGAACGCCTGTCGCGTCGACTCCCGAAATGGCCAGCAACGCGCCACTGTCGGAATGATCACTGCGCAGCAAGTTGCCGCTGTCGCGGATGCTGGTCACATAAAGCGTCTGCAAATCCGGCCCGCCAAAACACGGGCACGTCGGGTAAGGCACCGGCAACTGCACAGTGCGCTCGAGTTGGCCATCCGGCCTGAAACAGCCCAGCTGTCCGGTCAGCACCAACGCAACCCAAAGCCGCCCCTGCTCGTCCACCGTGGCACCATCGGGACCGGACCCTAACCCCGAGGTGTCAATGAAAGCCTCGCGTGGCCCGGCCTTACCGGTGACCGGGTCATACCGGTAACGCCAGATTTGACGCGCCAGGCTGTCGGCAAAATACATCCAACGGCCGTCCGGGCTGAAACACGTGGCATTGGACACACAGATACCACGGTCAAGTTCCCTCACCCGGCCTGCGGCATCCAGTTGGTACAGCACGCCATGGGGTTCATGGCGGCCCAACACCAGAGAACCCAGACAGAATCGCCCGGCACGGTCCGTTCGGCCATCGTTGAGCCGCATGCGATCGGCCGGGTGTGTGATGTGCACCAGCGGTGTGAGTTGGCCGCTGCTCAGGTCCAGAAAATGCACATCGGTCTGCAAAGCCACCAGCAGACGGCCGCTTTCACACAAGGCGATCGAGCCGATTTCATGCGGCATCGTCCAATCGCGGGCCACACCGGTCGAGGGCTGCAGACTGTGCACCCGATGGCGTCGGGAATCGATCCAGTACAGGGTTTGCGTGCGCCAGTCCCAGACTGGGGATTCACCCAGCTCGTCGCGCTGCGAAGAAACGATGTCAATCTTCATGGCGGCACCGGTTGATCTCAGGCCACATCGGTGGGCAAGCGATGGTCCCTGAACTGCTCACGCAGCCGGGTCTTGAGCAATTTGCCGGTCGCGGTGTGGGGCAATTCGTCGACAAACACCACATCGTCGGGCAACCACCAGCGCACCACGCGGTCTGACAGAAATTCCATCATCTGAGGCCCAGTCAGCGTCTCGCCGGGCTTGAGCACCACAATCAGCAACGGACGCTCCTGCCATTTGCTGTGCGGCACGCCAATCACCGCCGCCTCGCGCACGCTGGGGTGACCCACGGCCGCGTTTTCCAGGTCGATGGAAGAAATCCATTCCCCACCCGACTTGATCACGTCCTTGGAGCGGTCCGTGATCTGCACAAAGCCATCGGGATCAATGTAGGCCACATCGCCCGTGCTGAACCAGCCCTGCGCATCGAGCGCGGAATCGGGCGCGTTGCCGTAGTAAGCGCACAGCACCCAGGGGCCGCGCACGCGGATTTCCCCGACGGACTTGCCGTCGTGCGGCAAACGCTGGCCATCGGCGCCAAAAACCGCCACTTCGACCCCAAAGATTGCCCGTCCCTGACGCGACTGCACCGCAAAGCGGTCCGACAAGGCTTGTCCGGCATGCTTGGGCAGCAGACTGACCACCGTGGACACAGGACTGGTTTCCGTCATGCCCCAGGACTGGATCACGAACACACCCAGTTTTTCTTCAAATTTTTCAATCAGGGCACGCGGTGCGGCCGAGCCGCCAACCACCACCCGCTGCAAGCGCAAGGCGCGAAGATCGAGCTCAGCGCCTTGCTGGTCGATGTACTGGAAAAACCCCAGCCAGACCGTGGGCACACCGAGGGAAAATGTGCAAGCTTCATTGACCATGTGGGCATACAAACGCTCACCCGACAAACCCGACCCCGGCAGCACCAGCTTGGCACCGCACATCGCTGCAGCATAGGGAACGCCCCATGCATTGACATGGAACATCGGCACCGCCAGCAACACACTGTCGCGCGCACTGAGGGCCATGCCATCGGCTGCACACAGTGCAAATGAATGCAACACGGTAGAGCGATGGCTGTAAAGCACGCCCTTGGGATTGCCCGTGGTGCCCGAGGTGTAGCACATCGAAGAGGCCGTTCCCTCATCCAGATCCGGCCAGTCGTACTGTTGCGGCAAGCCCTCGATCAGTGATTCATAGCTCACCAAATGAGGCAAATCAAGGGCGGGCAACTGATCGGCCCGGCACAAGGCCACAAAACGCTTCACGCCGGTGAGCTGCGGCGCCATTTTGATCAGCAAGTCGGCGAAATCGAGGTCAAAGAAAACAACCCCATCTGCGGCATGGCCGAGGATGTAAGCGATCTGCTCCGGGAACAAGCGCGGATTGACCGTGTGCAAAACTGCACCCGTACCCGCCACAGCGTAGTACAACTCCAGGTGGCGATCGCTGTTCCAGGCCAGCGTGGCCACACGATCGCCCTCAGCGACCCCCAGTGTCGGCAAGGCATGGGCCAGTTGCGCCGCACGGTGTGCCACGGTACGCCAGTTGCTGCGACGCACCTCGCCTGCATGCAGGTGCGAAACAATTTCGACATCGCCGTGGTAAGTGGCGGCATGGGCTAGCAAATCAGAAATCAGCAACGATTGGCGCTGCATCAGGCCAGCAAGGCTCATGTAGTCTCCTTATCGCCCCGCACACTGGCGAGCAATTCATAAACGGGGTCTGCAGGACAACGGTCTCCCGTGGGCTGGCGCAAACCGAAATCGACAGCACGCAAGCCTTGGGTCAGTGGTGTCTGGCGCATCCAGTCGTACACCACGGTGCGGGCGGCAACGCGCCACTCACCGCCACGACGTTCAAAGCGGTCCACATAGCGGCCGCACAACAGCGTCTCCAGTGGCTTGCCTTGCGCATCCATCTCTTCCTGGTAAGCCGTGAAGTAGCTTTCTACGGCGGCCACGTCCCCATGCAACTCGATCAAAATATTGCTGATCTGATGAATCATCCGACCGGCTTTCTGCAGCTTCACCAGCGCCATGTCGATGAAGCCAGCGGCCGACCCCTTGTAAGCACCGTGGTTGTCGGTCGCATCAGGCCAATACGCCGATCGCAGGGCCGCCTCATCCAGTCGGTCAATGCCGCGGCAGTAACGGTAAAGCCCATCGCGGATCGCTTCCCGATCCAGCAAGCTCTGTGGGGTGTATACGTTCATCAAAGACTCCTCTCACAGCGGCGATTCAAGCCTGTAAAGTGATCACGGCATCCAGGCAAAACGCCCCTTGCGTGCGCACCAGAAGCGGGTTGATGTCCACACTCTGCACTCGGTTCGCATGGTCCATGGCGAAGTCGGACAAACGGCACAGTGCATCCACCACAGCCGCCTCATCGCACACCGGCGTACCGCGCCAGCCGCGCAACAGCGCGGTCGAGCGCACGCGGTCCACCAGGGCCTGCGCACGTGCCGGGGTGAGCGGTGCCGAGGCCAGCGCCACATCTCGGTAAAGTTCGACCGCCGTGCCGCCAGCTCCGTACAAAATCATCGGACCAAAAGTCGGGTCGTTCTGCACGCCCAAAATGGTCTCAATGCCACTTTGCGCCATCGGCGTGATCAACACCCCATCCAGGCGGGCCTGTGGCGCATGCGTTCTGGCCCGATCCATCAGGGTGTCAAAAGCGACGCGCACCGCCGCCTCGTCCTTCAAACTCAGCAAGACACCGCCGATCTCGGTCTTGTGCAAAATGTCCGGCGAAGCAATCTTGGCCACCACTGGAAAGCCCATGCTGCAAGCCGCTTGCGCCGCGTCACGGGCCGTTTGGCAGACCTGCTCGGGCAGCACGGGCAGACCGGCCGCGGCCAACACCTGTTTGGCCAATTGTTCGGTGGAAACATCGCCCAAAGGCGGCACTGCCGGACGCTGCTGCGGCAAGGCATACAAAGTACGGCGCTGTCGCGCCATGCGGGCAGCGGCACCCATGGCCAGCATGGCACGGCTGGGGTCTGCAAACACCGGGATGCCCAAGGCTTCGAGCTTTTCAGTCGACTCGGGAGCTGACAACATGACCAGCACCAGGTCTTTGTGCGGGTACTGAAGGCGCAGTTGTGCCAGACGATCTGCCGTGGCTGCAAAACGTGCAGGGGCCAGGCCCGAGTGCGCCAGATACGCGAAGACCGTGCCGTAATCCCCGTGGGCGAGCATGACTTCAATGGTGCTCGGCACACCATCGGGCACCGATGTGACTTGCGCTGTCATGTCCAGTGGATTGGCCGCGACAGCAAACGGTAACAAGGCCTGGGCAGCAGCTACACCAGCGGCAGGCAATGCCGGCATGTGCAGCCCCAGGTCACCTGCATGGTCGGCCATGAGCACGCCGATACCGCCCGAGCCGGTGATGATGCCCAACGCATCATTGGGCGGCAAACGACCCGTGACCGTGCAGTAATAAGCGATGTCTAGCATCTCTTCAATCGACTGCGGACGGTACGCGCCACACTCTGCAAACACGGCATCGAAGACCGCATCATTGCCCGCCAAGGAGCCTGTGTGTGTGCTGGCTGCTGCCGCACCTAACTCGGTACGTCCAACCTTCATGACCAGAACCGGTTTGCCGGCCGCAGCGGCCTTGAGCAGCGCTGCGCGCAGACGTTGCCCGTCGCGGCACGACTCCAAGGCGGCACAAATGACGTGGGTTTGAGGATCTTCCGCCAAGTAGTCGATGCACTCTGCAACGTCGATGTCGGCTTCGTTGCCGGTGGCGATGATTTTGCTCAGCCCCAAGCCACGCAAAGTCGCCATGCCGTAGGCACAAGATCCAAACGCGCCACTTTGCGTGGCCAGCGAGATCGTCCCGCTGCGCGGCTGCAAGCCATACAGCACGGTGGAAAAGGTTGCGAAATAACGGGTATCGACATTCAGCAACCCCAAGGAATTGGGCCCCAACATGCGCACGCCCGCTTCGCGGCACATCGCCGTCAGTCGGTCCTGCTGAGCCCGGCCTTCTGGCCCCAGCTCGGCAAATCCGGAGGTCAGCACCACCACGCATTGAACGCCTTTGGCGATACTTTCACGCACCGCCGTTTCAACACCAGCAACAGGCACCACAATGACCGCCTGATCAATGGTGCCCGGCACATCCAGCACGCTGGCCCATGCGGGTAGACCCTGAATCTCAGCCACCCCGCTTTTGTTGACAGGATAGATTCGACCCTCGAATTTGGCCTCCAGCAAAAAGCGCAAGAGCCGTCCGCCAATGCGGTCGGGATCAGAAGAAGCGCCGACCACGGCCACCGACTGCGGAACAAAAACGGATTGAAGGCTGTGCATATTCAACTCAAAGTAAATCTCAGGCGGCCTCAGCCAATGTTTGTGCGGTGAGCCAGTCCAGACACTCGGCCCGGTCACCATAACGCAAACTGCCCGTCATGGTCTGCACAGCCAGACGGGCTGCCAGCATCTCCCAGGTCATACCCATGCCGCCGTGCAGCTGGATGGACGATTCCGACACCATGCGCGCGACATCGGCCGCATAGAATTTCGCCAAAACCACATCCCGAGCCCTCAACGACTGAGCGTCTTCATCGGCTTGCCGGATCAACCGGCTGACCAGACCACTGATGTTTTCATAGGCCACATACATCTCGACCGTGCGGTGCCGCAAGGCCTGAAAACCGGACAAGGCCACGCCAAACTGCACCCGGGTGTTGAGGTAGTCAATGGTGAGTTCGATCATTGCAGCCGCAGCACCGACCGCTTTAACGCAGGTCAGCAAGCTGCCGGCATGGCGTGCGCGCGTGACCGCATCTGCAGCCGCCGCGCCCCGCAGCAAGACCTGCTGATCGGTCACCTGCAAGCCATCCAAATCAAGGTCGGTGTACTGGTGCTCGTCCACACCGACATGGTGGCGTGCCGCTGCAGCGACTCGCGCCCAATTCAACAACACCAGCACGGACTCCTGCGTGGTCACATCATGTGCGTTCAGCAAGATGTGTGTGGCAGGCTCCGACATGTCCAGTGCGAACAAAGTCCCCATCAAGACACCATCTGCACCCAGGATCGGTCCACGCACGCGGCCCGGTCCTGCCTCACTGACACCCCATGCCGGGCAGACCGATGCTTCGCCCATCGTGATGGCAGACAACAAATCGGCGGCCTCTGGGTGTGCGCGCGCAGCGGTCAACAAAATCGGCGCCACGGCGCAGCGGTCCGCCAACGGCACCGCCTGGCCCTGACGGGCTGCCGCTTCGACGATGGCCGCCACATCCTGCAAACGGGCACCAACGCCACCGTCCTCCTCAGCAACCAGCACACCTTGCCAGCCCAAAGCCAGCATGTGTTGCCATTTATCTCCTGCCTGCGCATGACACTGACCCTGCTGCCGGGGGACATCCGGGCTGGCGGCCAAACGGAGTGCCGAGTCATAAAGATCACCAGAAAAAAGCGGACTTGAGCGAAACGACATGTTCAGGCTCCAAAAAGATCACGGGCAATCACGTTCTTCTGCACTTCGCTGGTGCCGCCAGCGATGGTGCGAGAACGGTAGAACAAATAGGTGTGCACCAACTGGCGTTCGATGTCCAGCTCATCCGAGCCATCCGCTGTCGGCGGCTGCGGCAACAAGCGTGGGGCATAGTGCGGCGCAGCCAGGTCATACGCCAGGCTGGAAATCTGTTGGGACAATTCACTGCAATGGAGCTTGAGGGCCGATGATTTGGATGAGCGCAAAGTTCCATTCATTTCTTCATGGATGGCACTGAGCAGCATTTCCTTGGCACCCTGCGCAGACGCCTGAGCCAAAAACAAGCGCCCCATTGCAGCATGCAGGCTGGGTGTGGCGCCTTGCTGCCGGATGCGTTCGCGGATCAGATCTTCAACCTGCTCCAACTGACGCAACAGGCGCGGCACCGTGGCAGGGGACAAACGCTCACGGTCCAGCAAAAATTTGGCGCATGCCCACCCCCCGCCGTCTTCACCGATGCGATGAGAGACAGGCACACGCACGTCGTTGAGAAAAACCTCGTTCACATGGTGCCACTGGTCAATGGTGTGAATCGGCCGTATCTCAATGCCAGGCGTATTCAAGGGCACCAGCAGCAGCGTGATGCCGGCTTGCTTGCGCCCTTCATTGGACGTGCGCACCAGCGTGTACATGATGTCCGCTTCGTGGGCGTGAGACGTCCAAGTCTTTTGGCCATTGATCACGTATTCGTCACCTTCGAGCACAGCCGAAGTCCTCAGCGATGCCAGGTCTGAACCTGCCCCTGGCTCCGAATAGCCCTGACACCACCATTCCGATCCATCCACAATGCAAGGCAAAAACCGCGCTTGTTGTTCGGGGGTTCCAAAATGCATGATCACGGGTCCGATATGTCCCAACCCATGGTGGTACAGCGGCGGACAATCCAGTTCTGCACTCACTTGCTCAAATAAATACCGCTGCTGCAAATCCCAGCCCGTTCCGCCGCGCTCAACGGGCCAGCCCGGTGCCGACCAGCCCCGACGGTGAAGAATTTGCTGCCATTGCGAGAACTCGGCTCGCCCAAGCTTCTGGTTGCTTCGCACCTTCTCGCGCAAAGCCCCGGGACAATGGGCTTGCATGAATTCCACCAATTCCTGGCGAAATGCCTCGTAGTCGATGTCGGCACGGTCCTGTGATACAGATTCAATTGCATTCATGGGTGGGCAGTCAATTCAAAGAGTGGGTCAGTCCGGACGGATGTTGCGGGCACGGATCACGGGCCCCCAGCGATCCAGTTCGCCTTGTAGGTATGTCGAAAATTCTGTGCGTGTCATGGGGCGCACATCCACACCCGTGCGTGCGAGTGCTTCACGCACATCACGGGTTTCAAGCACACTTCGGATGTCACTGTAAATCCGCTGCTGCAACGGCTCTGGCGTCGCACTGGGAATGAACAAGCCAAACCAGCCGCCGGCCATGAAATTCTGAAGTGCAGGCAAACCGGCCTGACTGATGGCCGGCACTTTGGGAAGACGTGGGTTGGGCCGGTCATAACCATGACCCAATACTTTGAGTTTGCCTGTCGCCACATGCGCCATCGTGGCGGGCGAATCGAACAAGGCATCCACCTGCCCGCCCAGCAGATCGTTGATGGCCGGACCGTTGCCCCGGTAAGGCACATGCAGAATTTTCAGACCGGCCATGTCCGCAAACTGCTCTGCTGCAATGTGCGGACTGGAGGCGTTGCCTGAAGACGCGAATGTGAGCTTGCCGGGGTGGGCTTTGCCGTAAGCGATCAGCTCGTTCAAATTATTGACTGGCAAACTTGCCGACACGTACAGAACGCTTGGGCTGTCGGCCACCATGATCAAAGGTGCCAGCGCCTTGGGGTCGTAGGGCAAGTTGGGCACCATGATCTGATTGCCGATGTAACCAAATGCCGTCATCAGCAAGGTGTGCCCGTCAGCCGGTGCGCGGGCCACTGCGGCCGTGCCGATGGTGGTCCCACCCCCTGCGCGGTTGTCCACCACGACGCTTTGCCCCCACTTTTCTGCAAGGCGCGGGGCCAGCACACGTGCCAGCACATCGGTCAGACCGCCAGCCACATAGGGCACCACCAGGGTCACAGGCTTCGTCGGAAATGGGGGCAGCGGTTGCGCCAGCACGGCTTGTGAACAGGCGATGGACAACCATCCCAACAAGATAAAAAGACGACGTTTCATAAATTCAGTTTGAAAATTCAAGATCGCTGCAGATGTGTTAATTTACTTTACGACCGGTAAGTTTCCAACCCCGTGATAACCCTAGCTTTCCTCTGAACACAGGAATCAAAATGTGTTTTCAGGAATTAACCTGCACGATGCCAAGCATGACGCCAAGGACGTTCAAGCATCCAAGAGATGCCGCAACACCGTCTTGCCAGCCAAAGCTGGCGTACCGACCCCGTCGCGCATGGCCGTTGACGTTAAAACGCCTGCGGCCAGGCACGGCCGACACCGTTGTGCCAATCAGTGGTTACGCAATCCGCCCAGCACAATGTCCACAAACTGCTCCACCACACCCGATGCAGACAACTTCCCTTGTGGCTTGTGCCAGCGGCTCATGCTGTTGATGCTGGCCAACAAGACGCGGCCAGCCATGGACGGATCAACGGCTCTGAAATGCCCTGAGCGAATGCCTTCTTGAATGAAACCGCGCAACAATTTTTCATACTGGTCGCGCAGTTCCAGGGCTTTGGCCTTGGACTCTGACTCTTCGTGGGTTCGAAAAGCATTAGACGAGGCAATCCAAGCCTCACGGTTTTGCTGGTAATTGTCAGCCGTGGTCAGCATGAACACACGCACTTTGTCTTCAGGACTGTCGACCTGGGCGCAGGACTCGCGAGCACGGTTGAGCAAGGTCTCCAATGACTCCAACACAATTTTGGCAAACAGCGCTTCTTTGTTGGGAAAGTGGTAGTACAACGCCGCCTTGGTCACCTTAGCCTCATCGGCAATGTCACGCAGCGAGGTGCCATTGAAGCCGCGCTCAGAGAAAAGTCGGCAAGCAATCTCCAGCAACTGCAGCTGGCGATCTCCCCCCCGAGGCGTTGCAGCCGATGTCTGCAATGGTATCTTGAGCTCTGTTTTCCGCACGGTCCTGGTCGCCATGTTCATTCCTGTCTGACAGTGTGTAAGGGCAGAAATACCGACCCTGTAAAGTGGCGTAGGTTAACCCATGAGCAGTCAACGCCCCACAAACCGTGGCGCACGCTTTTCCAGGAACGCCCGCTGGGCTTCACGTGTGTCTTCGGTTTTGGACAAGGCCACGGTATTGCCTTGCTCGTAGCGATAAGCATCTCGTGTGGGCATGACCTCGGTCATCTTGGCAGCCTCTTTGGCTAGGCGCAGAGCCACTGGACTCTTGCCTGCGATTTCATGGGCCAGTTCCATGCAATAGGGCATCAGCTGATCGGCTGGCACGCAAGCCTCCACCAGTCCCAGGCGGTACATCTCTTGGCCCGAAACTTTCATGCCCGTATAAAACATGCGTCGTGCCGTGGACTGGCTGAAGTACTTGCGGACGAAGGTCATGCCGCCCGCCAGACCGACGTTGATTTCTGGCATGGACACGTAGGCATCTTCTGATGCCACCCAGATATCGCACGCCATCACCAGACCAAAACCCGCCCCCATCGCAGGCCCGTTGATGGCCACAATGATCGGTTTGCTGCATTCCGCCACAGCGTAATAGCTCTCACGCACCAATCGGTTATGGCGACCATAAGCGCCCGGATTTTCTGCAAGATTGGGCCTTTCACGAATATCGGCTCCTGCTGAAAACACCTTGCCAGAGCCCGTCAAAACAATGACCCGCACATCTTCACGATCGGACAAAATATCAAACGCTTCTGTGATTTCAGCGCGAAGTTCTGCGTTCTGGGCGTTCACTGGCGGACGATTGAGCGTCACGGTTGCAATATAGTCGGCAACTTCGACCTTGAGGGTGTTGTATTCCATCGTGTCTCCAAAAATGTGTTTGTACGAAGCTCATTCAAAACGACACCATCGGGCTGCCCCCGAAGGACGTCTATAAATGTAAATTTAGATTACCGGTCGGCAAGTTACCTGTCAAGAAAAAATCAGGCCATGCTGTCGCCTGGGTGCCCCTGCGGCGTCACGAGGAGCTGACCCGAAAGTTCTTTCATCAAGGCCAACAACTTTTCTTTCTGCGGCATGATGCGCTCCAACGTGCCACCCAAACCCAACACCACAGGTCTTCTCTGCGCGGCAATCGGCAGCAATACGCAGACCGTTGCACCGCCCAACAATGGAATATTCTCTGCTAAGGCCCAGCCCTGAATTCGGGCTTCCCGCACACGCTGCATCATAAGTTCCAGAGGCTGACGGACCTGGTCAGGTGGCGTCGCGATATTGGCCCTTCGCACCAAGCGTTCAACCTCCTTGTCAGGGTGCGTGGCCATGAGCATCCAGCCTGTTGCTGACTGGGTCAATGGCCGCATACTTCCTTCTTCCGTCACAAAACGCAAAGGATGCGTGGACTGGATCACGCGGATGTACTGCATATACACATCGTTTTGCAAGGCAATCGAGACGGCTTCACCCGTGGCACTGTGCAAATCCTGCATGACCTCAAACACCTTGCCCTGACCAAACAGGGCATGGCTTATCCAGTCACCCAGGGCAGACACGCGCAGCGTCGGAAAGTACAGCCGCGACGCACGGTCGTAGCTGAGATAGCCCAGTTGGGTGAGATTTTTGAGCAGCACAGTGCCGCTGGACTGCGGGTAATCCAATGCTTCACAAATGTCTTTCAGAACCGCAGGACGCTGATTGCAGCGGAAAAAATCTAGCACCTCCAGAACCCGGACAGCCGACTTCACTGGCGTCACACTCATACTGCCTCCGCTCGAATCGATTCACTTGCGATTGTTACACATGTGCAAAACTTGCCTGCCGGCCGTTTAATTTACATAATAATAAACGCAGCTACCTGCAAGCACTCATACGCATTTTCGCCAACCTTGCGCAAGAGACCTAACCAAAAACAATGGAGATACCGAAATCATGAAAGCCATCATCACTGGCGCCGCTCGCGGCATTGGACGCGCTATTGCTTTGCGCCTCGCACTTGATGCTGCAAGCAGGGGCGGCGCGCACTTGCTATTGAGCGATTTGCACAGCGAGGATCTGAGGAACGTTTCCGAGGAAATTCAAGCCATGGGAAGCCAGGCCATGATCATGGCAGGCGATCTGTCTGACCCGGCTTTTCCTGCGCGATTGGGAATGACTGCACAAGAAAAATTGGGGGGACTGGATGCAGTTGCCAGCAACGCCGGACTGAGCCAGCACGGCCCACTATTAACCTACACCGTGGAAGAATGGGATCGTAATTTCGCAGTCCATACGCGTGCACCTTGGCTACTGGCCCAAGCCTGTCACCCCATGCTTAAAGAAAGCAAGGGCGCTTTCATCATCACCGCATCGGTCTCAGGGGAACATCCTACCCCTCCTGGCGGCGCTTACTCATCAAGCAAGGCAGCCGCACTCATGCTGGCACGTCAACTGGCAGTCGAATGGGGACCTGACGGCATCCGTGTGAATACCGTTTCACCCGGGATGACTCTGACCCCTATGACAAAGGCCGCTTACACCCAACCCGGCGTCATGGAACAACGAGAGGCCCGCATTCCACTGCGCCGCGTTGGCCAGCCCGAAGACATTGCCAATGCAGCAGTATTTCTAATGGGGTCTGATGCAATGTACATCACGGGTGCGGATCTGGTCGTTGACGGAGGCCTCACCAGCACACTGATGGCCTACAACCCAGGCTGGAAACGATGAAACTCAGCGGTGTCCGTTGCTGACTATGCCAAGGTGGGGGGGATGCTCATACGAGCGATCACCCCGTCCCCATAAAAATGCCCACAACGAGCCACCGCCTCTCACCACAGGCAAGCCGCAATCATCAAAAATCACCTCAACTGCGCGTTGCATCAAAACTGAAATTGACTTGATAGTTGCCTTGCGTTGCCAGTGTGCAGTATTCGCGGTACTTCGGAAATCCACCTGTAAACATGCTCAAGCCCTGTGGCTTGTCCTTGACGTTTGCGCCCAGGTACCAGGTCTTCGCCTTGTTCAAAAGCGATCGCTGACTCAGCGCCGCCACGGTTTTCATCCAGCCATCCTCGGCCTCTGTGGTCGGCTCCATCGCCGTTTGTCCGGTGGCCGACATGTGCCGCATCGCATCCGCAATCCAGTCGACATCGTTTTCACTGATGCGGATGATGTTGGCCAGCGCAGCCGGTCCGTTCGGACCGGTCGTCATGAACAAATTCGGAAAGCCTGCCATCATGATTCCCAGATACGAACGCGCACCCTCTGACCATTTCTGGCTAACACGCAATCCGTCACGCCCCTGCACATCCACCGCCAACATGGCCCCCGTGAGACCGTCGTAACCTGTGGCAAAAATCAGCATGTCCAGTTCAACCTCACCACTGCGCGTGCGTACCCCCTTGTCGGTGATTTCCACAATGGGATCCTCGTTGCAATCCATCAGATGCACCGTGGGCAAATTGAAGGTCTCGTAGTAACTGCTGTCCAGACAAGGGCGCCGAGCAAAAATCGGGTATCCGCGGGGTTTGAGTTTTTCGGCTGTCACCGGGTCTTTCACCATCTCACCGATCTTGCCGCGCACAAATTCAGCCACATGCTCATTGGCCTCTTCGTTCACCAGCAGGTCCGAGAACGTCCCCAGCATGGCCAGACCACCCTGCCTCCAGGCATCTTCCATCAGCGACAAGCGCTGTGCCGGCGTGACACTGAAGAACGCACGTGTACTGGCCGGACGGATGCCTCCTGCCGGGCTGTTGCGCGCCGACTCACGCAAACCGGCGTAATTGCGCTTGACCTCAGCCACGTAATCGGGCTCCAGAGGGACGTTGCGCATGGGCATGGTGAAGCTGGGCGTGCGCTGAAAAACGAACAGCTCCCCCGCCTGCGGACCCACCTCTTGCACGATCTGAATGCCTGTGGAACCCGTGCCGATGACCCCAACCCGTTTGCCCGCATAACTGACAGGCTGATGAGGCCAGCGGCCAGCGCGCAAAAGTTCGCCCTTGAAGCGGTCAATCCCGGGAATTTCAGGATCTTTTGGAATCGACAGCGGGCCCGTGGCCATGATGCAATAGGTCGCTTCAACGACATCACCCCGGTCCGTCTTCACCACCCAGACCTGACGCGCATCGTCCCATTCGGCACTCGTCACGCGGGTGTTGAACTGGATATGCCTGCGCAAATCTAAACGGTCCGCCACAAAATTGATGTACCGCAGCAATTCGGGTTGGGCAGCAAACTGCTCAGACCAAGTCCATTCCTGCTCCACTTCTTGTGAAAAGCCAAAGCTGTAATCGATGCTGGGCAAATCAACGCGTGCACCAGGGTAACGGTTCCAATACCAGACGCCACCAACATCGCTGCCCGCCTCATAGCCCTGAATCTTCAGACCCATGGCATTGAATTTATGCACGGCATACATGCCGCCAAAACCGGCCCCCACGATGACCACATCGAGCCGACGGGCGGCCGTACTGGAGTTCTGAGAAATTGAAGTCATACCGAGTTTCCTGGATTGCGCGGCAGTGCCGCTGTGATCGCTTCAAGCGCCAAACACGCCATTCGGAATGGCCGTCAAACGACGGTGAAGCCCATGCGCAAATCATGCCTTACCGTTCGACAAGTTATCAATATTTATTCAACCATACAATTCAATATCACATATGTATTTTCCAAAATGAAACGAGGCGGCATGGCCCCTCGAATTCATGGGTCGGCCATGATGGCGGCCCTGGCCTACGTCCTTTGGCTGCGCGGCCAATGGCCCGAACCGCTCACGCTGGCAGGCATTGCGCTGCTGGTGGCGGGGGTGATTGGCGGGGTCCGGGTCAAGGCGGT
>ERZ1034365.364-NODE-364-length-25339-cov-3.282757_pt1 | contig 25339 bp, 26 predicted proteins | sample MGYA00520615_ERZ1034365 | MGnify/ENA primary metagenome ERZ1034365 (study PRJEB33736, sample SAMEA104284505) | Azolla filiculoides | biome: Urban; feature: Water surface; material: Ditch water | place: Netherlands | collected 2015-10-28 | depth 0-0.1 m ...
CTGGCAGCCCGCCTCCGACATCTGATCAAAGCCATGGCCGCCGTCGGCGGTCAATATGGGTTTGCCGCGCCCTTACGTTGCGGGGGCGATAACATCCGGTGCATGCGCACACCTTCCAACGACCCGATCACCCAGCTGATTCACCATCCGTACCTGCCCCCTGCGGGTTTTGCCGCGCCACAGCCCGGCATTTTCAAGGCGTCCACCGTCATCTTTCCCAACGTTGCGGCCATGCGCAACCGGGAATGGAAGGACAAGTCTGGCTACACCTACGGCCTGCACGGCACCCCCACCACGTTCCTGCTTGAAGAGCGCCTCTGCGCGCTGGAGGGGGGCCTGCAATGCCTGCTGGCGCCCAGCGGGCTTGCGGCCATCGCCAGTGTGGCGCTGGCGCTGCTCAAGAGCGGTGACGAAGTCCTGATCCCCGACAACGCCTATGGTCCGAACAAGGCGCTGGCCGAGGGCGAACTCGCCGCCTGGGGCATCGGCCACCGGCTCTATGACCCCATGAATCCGGCCGACCTGGCCGCAAAGATCAGTGCACGCACGCGGCTGGTCTGGCTGGAGGCGCCGGGCTCGGTGACGATGGAGTTCCCCGATCTGATCGCCTTGGTGCGTGTGTGCCAGGCCCGGGGCGTCACCACCGCGCTGGACAACACGTGGGGCGCCGGCCTCGCGTTCCAGCCCTTTGAACTGCACAGGGAGGCGGCTGGAAGCCTTGGTGTCGATATTTCCGTGCAGGCCCTCACCAAATATCCCAGCGGGGGCGGTGATGTGCTCATGGGCAGTGTCATCACCCGTGACCCGGCGTTGCATCTGAAGCTCAAGCTGACGCACATGCGGCTGGGCCTGGGCGTGGGGGCCAACGATGTCGAGGCGGTACTGCGGTCGCTCCCCAGCATCGCCTTGCGTTACCGGGCCCACGATGTCGCCGCACGCGCGCTGGCCCGTTGGTGCGGTGCGCAGCCCCAGTTCAGCCAGATCCTGCATCCGGCGCTGCCGGGGTCGCCCGGGCACTCGCATTGGCAATCTCTGTGCGCCCCGCAGTCAGGCGGTGACGGCCCGGGGGAATGTGCTGGGGCTGCCGCCGGTCTGTTCAGTGTGGTCGTGGACCCTCGTTTCACCAGTGCGCAGGTCGATGCCTTTTGTGATGCCTTCCGCCTTTTCAAGCTCGGTTACAGCTGGGGCGGCCCCATGAGTCTGGTGGTGCCCTACGAACTGGCGGCCATGCGCCCGGCGTGGCCGTCACAGGTGGCGCGCGGCACCCTGGTGCGGTTTTCGGTCGGCCTGGAGGCGGTGGACGATCTTCGCCGGGACCTGGAGCAGGCCCTTCAGGCGGCGCTGCGATGACGGCAGATGTTTGATCCAGATCAGTGTTTTCCGCACTGGTCAACCGGAGCGTGCGTCGGTAGGCTTGGTCGCTACGTATTTCTGCGGCCCCGCAAGCTCCCATGACAGAACCTCTCCACGTACAAGACGCCACGTCCTCTGCTCCGGCTCCCTATATTCCCCCGCCGCCGGTGGGACCCCGCGCGCTGATGGTGCCGCTGGGATGGGGGGCGCCGTTTCGCTGGCTGGATCTGGGCTGGCATGATCTGCTGGCGCATCCCGGCATTGCGGCGTTTTATGGCGGCTGCTTCTGGTTGATGGCGCTCACGCTGGGCTTTGTGTTTCGTTCCAGGCCGGAATACACGATGTCGATTGCCTCCGGCTGCCTGCTGGTCGGACCTTTCCTTGCGATGGGTCTGTATGAAGTGAGCCGGCGGCGCGAACAGGGACTGGCGCCGGACCTCGGCAGCTCCATCACCTGCTGGGACGCACACTTGCGCAGCATGGGCATGCTGGTGCTGGTGCTGATCGTGCTGGAGTTGCTCTGGGGTCGGGCGTCCCTCGTGGTGTTCGCTGTTTTCTTCAATACCGGCATGCCGTCCACCACCGGTGTGCTCAACGCGGTGTTCAATCCGGAAAACTGGGAATTTGTGGCGGTCTACCTTGCGGTCGGCGGTGTGTTTGCGGCGCTGGTCTACGCCACGGCCGTGGTGTCGATCCCGATGATTCTGGACCGCGACACCGATGCCATCTCGGCGGCCATCACCAGCATCCGCGTGGTCTTCGAGAACACCGGCGTCATGCTGCTTTGGGGGCTGCTGCTGAGCGCCCTGGTGGTGCTGGCGTTGTGGCCCTGGGGGGTGGGGCTGGTGTTGATTGGTCCACTGCTGGGGCATGCGAGCTGGCACGCGTACCGTGGCGCCGTGGCCTGGCAGGAGGAGGCGGGTGAAGCCGCGGCACGCGCCTGAGCCGTTGTCAACAGGGTGCCGGGGAAGACAGGTTGCGCAAACTGTTAAAGTGACCCTCACATTTACCAGAAAGTGAAAGCAGACTTTGGCTACTCCCAACTACGGATACGAAAAGCGTCAGAAAGAACTGGCCAAGAAGCGCAAGAAAGAAGACAAGCTGAAGGCGAAGTCCGAGCGCAAGACCGACGACACCGGTGTGGACCAGGCGCCTGAGGACGGCGAAAGCCGCGTGGAGGCCGGTACCGAGCCCGGCAGTCCCGACACACCCACCCAGCCCTGAGCCCTGCCTTTTTCTCCTGCGGTGTGCCTGCCGCAGGGCAGGGGACCTGCCTGAAGCCGCGAGCCGGCACTGTCAGTTCGTGGGGTGGACCAGGCTGGCAGCCAATTCCCGCATCGCCGCCATCGAATGATCCCGCGCCACAAGTTCCGTGGCGTGTTCGAACTGGACAAAATTGCGCCGGGTGGAGGTCGCATAGCCCGGGTCGTAGTGGCTGAACAGCAATTCACGCACCACCGGCTCCACCTGGCCTGCCCGCACCAGCGCTTTCCAGCCCTCCACCACGACCTTGCCACGCAGCATGGTCAGGGCGTCCAGCCGGTCGCAGAAGTACTCGGCATCGGTCACAAAAAAAGCATAGTCCTCCAGCAGCAGCTTCACGCGCTCGTTGTCGGACAACTGCAGCAGCAGGCAGGGGCTGGCCCGCATGGCGGTGATCAGGCTCTCCGGCACGGCCAGGTTGCCGACCTTCTTGCTTTCAGCTTCAATAAAGACCGGCTGCGTCGCGTCAAATTTCCGCAGCGCATCCCAGACCAGGGTGTCAAAGCGCTTTTGCGTGGGCTGCGGCTGACCGGGCACCACGCCCAGCACCGAGCTGCGGTGGCTGGCCAGCGCCTCCAGGTCCAGCACCTGGGCTCCGGCCTCGGCCAGGGCCTGCAGCAACCGGGTCTTGCCTGAGCCCGTGGGGCCGCAGACCACGCGGAAATGCAGCCTGGCCACCTGCGCCGGAAGGTCAGCCAGCAGGGCTGCGCGAAAGGCCTTGTAGCCCCCTTCAATCAGATACACCTTGAAGCCGATCTGGCCCAGGATCAACGCCAGCGAGTTGCTGCGCTTGCCGCCGCGCCAGCAGTAAATCAGTGGCTGCCAGTTCTTCGGCTTGTCCATGACCTCGCGTTCGATGTGGCCGGCGATGTTGCGGGCGACCAGCGCGGCGCCAATTTTCTGCGCCTCGAACGGGCTGACCTGCTTGTACAGCGTGCCCACACGGATGCGTTCGGCGTTGTTCAGTGACGGCCAGCTCAGTGCGCCGGGCAGGTGGTCCTCGGCGTGTTCACCTTCGCTGCGGGCGTCAATGACGGCGCTGAAGTCGTCCAGCCGGGCGGCGGCCTCGGCCGCGCTGATGAGATGCAGGTTCATGGAATCAGTTTCTTGAGTTCGGGCCAGAGGTTGCCCAGGATGATCGGATGGGCTTCCTGTGTGGGATGGATACGGTCGGCCTGAAACAGGCGGGTCGGGTCCTTGCCATCGGCCACGCCCTTGAGCATGAAGGGCACCACGGCCGCCTTGTGGGCTTTGGCGACGTCGGTGAAGGTGCTGGCAAAGCGGCGGCCGTAGTCCGCGCCGTAGTTGGGCGGCACCTGCATGCCCACCAGCAACACGCGGGCGCCAGCCTTTTGCGCCGCCTGCGTCATCCAGGCCAGGTTGTCGGCGGTCAGCGCCAGCGGCAGGCCGCGCAAGGCATCGTTGCCGCCCAGCTCAATCACCACCACGGCCGGCCGGTGCAGCGCGAGCAAGGCCGCCAGACGCGAACGCCCGCCGGACGTCGTATCGCCGCTGATGCTGGCGTTGACCACCCGCGCCGCGACCTTGTCGCGCGCGAGCTTCTGCTCCAGCAGCGCCACCCAGCCCGTGCCGCGCGGCAGGCCGTATTCGGCGCTCAGCGAATCGCCCAGGACCAGGATGACTTTTTCAGCCGCAGGCTTCGCCCGGGGTGATGGGGCTGCGGCCACCGCCTTGTCCTGCGCGAACGATGCCCCCACATGCAGGGCAACCGCCGCAGTCACGATAAAGTGTCGTCGATTCAAAATACAAAGTCCTTCATGTCATCACCCGCGCCTTCCGCCATCATTTCCGTGGAGCATGTCTTCAAAGCCGTGACCGACTCCACCGGCACACTGGACATTTTGCGCGATATCGATTTCACGCTCGCACCCAGGGAAACGGCGGCCATCGTGGGCGCGTCGGGCTCGGGCAAGAGCACGCTGCTGTCCATCATCGCCGGACTCGACACCCCCACCCGCGGCACCGTGCGGCTGGCGGGGCAGGACATTTTTGCCCTCAACGAGGACGACCGCGCCGCGCTCAGGGCGCAGAAGGTGGGTTTCGTGTTCCAGAGCTTCCAGCTGCTGGGCAATCTGACCGCGCTGGAAAACGTCATGCTGCCGCTGGAACTGGCGGGCCGCAAGGACGCGCGCAAGGCCGCCACCGAGATGCTGGCCCGCGTCGGGCTGGACCAGCGGCTGGGGCATTACCCCAAGGTGCTCTCCGGCGGTGAACAGCAGCGCGTGGCACTGGCCCGGGCCTTTGTGGTGCAGCCGGCCGTGTTGCTGGCCGACGAGCCCACTGGCAGCCTGGATTTCGCCACGGGTGAAAAAATCATGGAACTGATGTTCACCCTGAACCGCGAACTGGGCACGACCCTGGTGCTCGTCACGCACGACCGCGCCATCGCGGCGCGTTGCGAGCACCGCATCACCATCGAGGCCGGTCAGATCGCCAATACATGATCAAAATGGGCTGAACCCAGCGTCGATGGGTCATACCTTGCTATTGATTTGAAGGTTTTTTTAGCGTGACTTCCTGCGCGGCGCGGCTGGCTGGGCCGGCCTGGTGCTCTTGGAGGAGGCTGCAGGACGGGCGGACTTCGCTTGGCGCGGCGGTTTTGCGCTGCGGGTGGACACGGAGGCCCTGGCGGCAGGCGGCGCGTCTTTGGCAGGCTGGTCCCCGATCAGGCGCTTGACCGGGCACACGGAAAACACCGGACATCTGGCGCAGCCGACGGCGATGGCAATGGGGCAAATCTTCATGAAAACCTTTGAGGATGCAAGTGCGTGATGCGGCCAGTATGCACCCCGGCTGCGACGCCCCCTGAAGCCCGGGCGCTGATGGGAGTCTCCAGTCGATAATCGGGGGATGTCTTCTCCCAAAGTTCTTTTCGGCTTCCACGCCGTGGGCGTGCGCCTGAAAACGGCGCCGCGATCCATCATTGAAATCTATTACGAGACCACCCGGCGCGACGCGCGCATGCGCCAGTTCCTGGAGCGGGCCACCGAAGCCGGTGCGCGGTTGATCGAGGCCGACGGCATGCGCCTGGCCAAGCTCTGCGGCAGCCATGGCCACCAGGGCGTGGCCGCGCGGGTGGAACCCCTGCCGCAGATCACCTCGCTCGATGATCTGCTCGACACCATCACCGAGCCGCCGCTGCTGCTGGTGCTGGACGGCATCACCGACCCGCACAACCTGGGCGCCTGCCTGCGCGTGGCCGACGGCGCCGGCGCGCACGCCGTGATCGCCCCCAAGGACCACGCCGCCGGCATCAACGCCACCGTGGCCAAGGTGGCCAGCGGCGCCTCCGAGACCATGCCGTACTTCATGGTGACCAACCTGGCGCGCACACTGAACGAACTCAAGGAACGCAGCATCTGGATCACCGGCACCAGCGACGATGCGCCCAAAACCTTGTACCAGGTCGACCTGCGCGGCCCGACCGCGCTGGTGCTGGGCGCAGAAGGCGATGGCATGCGCCAGCTCACGCGCAAGACCTGCGACGAACTCATCAGCATCCCCATGAAGGGCGCGGTCGAAAGCCTGAACGTCTCGGTGGCCAGCGGCGTATGCCTGTACGAGGCGCTGCGCCAGCGTATCTGAACCATGCCAGGCTGACCGGGCCGGGCGACTGAAAACCAGGAGTTTGTTTTGAACTTGATCGCGCGCAAGAACCTTTTGACGCTGGGCGTCGCCCTGTTTCTCCTGTCAGCCTGCACCCAGGAGCAGCAGAACAAGCTCGGGCGTGAAATCCAGAACTGGACCGGCACCAACGGCGTGCTGGAGGTCTATGCCGGCGACAAACTGGTGCGCCGCTTCATCAAGGTGGACAAGATCAGCACCGCGCTGGGTACCGACGACAGGACGCCGCGTGCCTACCGCTACGGTTACGGCGTGCTTGACGAGAACTTCAATCTGCTGGTGGATCCGGGCGAGAAAAAGGTGTACTTCGAGATCAGCGACTACACCAACGCCGTGTTCTTCGAAAACCCGCGCTGAAACGCGCAGCCCAGGCTACACCAGCCCCAGCGCACCCAGCACCGCCCCGGCGCCAATCAGCCACAGCAGGTGGATTCTGGTGCGCCAGACCACCAGCGCCGCCGTGGCCGTCAGGGCCCATAGCGGCCAGTCGCGCAGCGGGTCGTTCTTGGCCGCAGTCAGCAGCCAGCCCGTGGCCACCAGCAGGGCAATCACGACGGGGGCCATGCCGGTCTTGAAGGCGCGCACCGCGCGCAGTTCCCGGTTGCGGTGGGCCCATTGGGTGGCGGTGTAGGTCAGGATGGACGAGGGCAGCATGATGCCCGTCATCGCCACGATCACTCCCAGCACCGCCAAACCCCAGGCCGACGGCCCGGCGCCCAGGCCGCCGCCGGCATTCAGGCCGACGTTCCAGCCCATCAGTGCCACGAAGAGCACGTTCGGACCCGGTGCGGCCTGCGCCAGGGCGATGCTGGAGGTGAACTGCGGATCACTCAGCCAGTGCACGTCTGACACCAGGTAGCGGTGCATGTCCGGCGCGGTGGTGATGGCGCCACCCACGCCCAGCAGCGAGAGCGCGGCAAAGTGGGTAAAAAAGCTGAACCAGTCGGCCTGGGTCATGACGATGCTCATGCGGCGCCCTTTGAGTTTTTTGCGTTGGCGGCACCCAGCCGGACCCAGGCCCAGACGCAGGCGGCGCCGCCAATGCCCAGCAACACCCACAACAACGGCCAGCGCAGCAGCGCAATCGCCCCGAAGGTCAACGCCACCAGCACCAGGCAGGCTGGCAGGCCCATGGCATTTTTGCCGAGCGCGGACATCAGCTTCAGGCCCGTGGCCGTGATCAGCCCGGCGGCCACCGCCCCCATGCCGCGCAGGGCGCCCTGCGCCATGGCGCTGTCCGCCACCCCGCTGTAGAGCACGGCCAGCAGCAGCACGATCACCAGCGGCACCGTCAGCATGCCCGCCAGCGCGGCCAGCGCGCCAGCCAGACCGAAGTAGCGCCCGCCAATCATCATCGACAGGTTCACCACGTTGGGGCCGGGCATGATCTGCGCGACCGCCCATTCCTCGACGAACTGCTCGCGCGTCATCCAGCGTTTTTTCTCCACCAGTTCCCGCTGCACCACGGCCAGCACGCCGCCAAATCCCTGCAGCGCCAGCCAGGTGAAGGACATGAACAGATCGGTTTTGGAGGCTGGCCGGCTCAGTGCGGGCGGCGGGGTCGTCGAGGCAGGGCATTCAGGAGGCATGGGGGAATTATCCCTGTCCCTGCGCAGGCCCGCATGTGGCTAACCACAGCGGGCTCCTGCCGGGATCCGCGGGATTACTCCTGAATACGTAGCGGGTGAAGACCTTTCTACGCTGGGTTGATGCCATTCTGGCTTGAGAATGAGGGCGTGTGCCTGCGATCCGGGCTGCGGCGGCCCGCAGGGAGCCGCGACAATCTGCACATGTCCTACACCCTGACCCTCACCACCTTTGAAGAAGCCTCCGACGCCGAGCGCCAGGCGGCCGAGCAGCGCTTTCGCGGTGCGCTGGACGCCGCGCTGGGCGACGCCAGTCTGGTCGCGCCGACCTACGCCGCCTTCCTGCACATCATTGCAAACCATGGCGACAGCCCCGACGTGACCGCGCTGACCGACTCCGAGCGCGAAATCGTCGAGCAATGGCAGGCCGCCGAAGCCGCCGCCATGACCGCCGCCTTCGGGCCGCACCGTTACCTGGAAGAACCTCGCTTCGAGATCGGTCTGCCATGAAGCCGTGCGCGCCCCGTGGCGGGCCGCGCACAGGCTGCCGGCACGTCACCCGCATGTCTGCGTTTGATTCCCTGTGCTGAAATAAGGAGTCTGATATGCCTCAACCCAGCGTCCTTCGGTCATTGTTTGCTCTTGTTTTTTATTTGACAGGGTGGCCTGCCATGGCGCAGCCCACGCCGGTCAGCTTCCCCGCGCCGCGCGCCGTCACGGTGGCGCAGGGCCTGGAACACCCCTGGGGCCTGGCCTTTTTGCCTGATGGTCGCGCACTGGTCACCGAGCGCCCGGGCCGCCTGCGCGTGATCGAGGCGGACGGCACGCTGGCACCGCCGGTCAGCGGCCTGCCGGCGGTGGCTGCCAACGGGCAGGGCGGCTTGCTGGACGTGGTGCTCGACAGCGGCTTTGCCGCCAACCGCACGCTGTACTTCTGCTTTGCCGAGCCGGCCGCTGACGGCAGTGGCGCCAACAGCACCGCCCTGGCCCGCGCCCGCCTGTCGGCCGACCGCACGCGGCTGGACGATGTGCGGGTGCTGTTCAGCCAGCGCCCCAAGGTCGCCAGCCGCCTGCATTTCGGCTGCCGCATCGTGGAGGGCATGCAAGACGGTCGCCCCGACGGCACGCTGTTTCTCACACTGGGTGAACGCTATGCGCGCGCGCAGGACGCGCAGACGCTGGACAACCACCACGGCAAGATCGTACGCATCGGCAAGGACGGCAGCGTGCCGAAGGACAACCCCTTTGTCGGCCGATCCGGCGCGCTGCCCGAGATCTGGAGCCTGGGCCACCGCAACCCCCAGGGCGCCACGCTGGGCCCGGACGGGCGCCTGTGGGTGCATGAGCACGGCCCGCAGGGCGGCGACGAACTCAACCGGCCCCAACCCGGCCGCAACTACGGCTGGCCCGTCATCACCCATGGCGAGCAGTACGGCGGCGGCCCCATCGGCGCGGGCATTGCCGCAAAAGAAGGCCTGGAGCCGCCGCTGCACCACTGGACGCCGTCCATCGCCCCCTCTGGCATGGCCTTTCTGACCAGCGACCGCTACGGCCCGGCATGGAGGGGCAACCTGTTCGTCGGCTCGCTCAAGTTCCAGTACCTCGACCGCATCACGCTGGCTGGCGGCAAAGTGGTGCGCGAGGAACGCTTGCTGACCGACGTCGGCGACCGCATCCGCGACGTGCGCCAGGGGCCGGACGGCTACCTGTATCTGCTGACGGACAGCGCGAAGGGGCGGCTGTTGCGGGTGATGCTGCCCTGACGACGGGCCGCCATAGTCCATCACGCGCCTTGCGCCGCCCCAAGGAAGCCCGTGACCGTCAAAGAAGCCACCGCCCGGATCAAGATCAACAAGCTGCTCGAAGCCGCCGGCTGGCGCTTCTTCGCCGAGGGAGGCCAGCCGGCCAACATCCGGCTGGAGCCCGGCGTCACGCTCAAGACCGCCGATCTGGACGCGCTGGGGCAGGACTTTGATCGCGTTGGTCGGCGCAACGATTGCCAAGACTGGACTGCTTAAGTTTGAATCCACGACAAATCAAAACATCGCTGGTGTCTATCTCAAATCTCTGGAGGTGCTGGAGCCGATCTACCTCTTTCATGCAGCACAGCAGCTTTATCCAGAGTTCGTGAAGCTGGGCGAAGGCAAGTTTCGGATGGCAAATTTTTCTTTTGTTCGAGAACAAAAAATCCTCCTCCCACCCCTCGTCACCCAACAAGCCATCGTCGCCGAAATCGAGGCCGAGCAGGCGCTGGTCGCTGCCAACCGCGAACTGATCACCCGCTTCGAGGCCAAGATTCAGGCCACGCTGGCCCGCGTCTGCGGCGAGGCGCCGCCGGCAACGCAGGCCGTGGCGGCTTTGGAGGTGGGTGAGTCCGAAATCTCGCTCGCTTGACCGCTGGAAGGGCTGCCGGCGGCGTTCCCAAGGCGAATCTTGATAAAAAAGGCCTTTTCCCAGCATGGAACGGTCATTGTTAGCTACGGAAAAAATAGTTTGAAAAGGCGCTCGTCGGCTGGATTTGGGCGCTGTACAGTCCCGCCATGTCGTACCCAACTCCAGTTCCTGAAGTCACGCACATCTCAAAGCACGGCTTCTGGTTGCTGCTGGGCGATGAAGAGTTGCTGCTGCCGTTTGAGCCGTTCCCCTGGTTTCGCCGCGCGACCATCGACCAGATTTCGAATGTGCAATGGCCCACGCCGGATCATCTCTACTGGCCCGAGCTGGACGTCGATCTGTCGCTTGCCTCCATCCGGCATCCCGAGGCGTTCCCGCTGGTCTCGACAGCTGCGGGCGAAGTTCCCGTAGGTCGGGTTAGCGCAGCGTAACCCGACATCTGTTGCCGCGTCCGCTGCCTGTCGGGTTACGCCCGCCGCGCTAAACCGACAGGCTGCGGATGCGCCGGGATAGGCAAGCTAGGTTCGATGGGTTGCTGTGCTGTCAGCGGCCGCAATCCTGGATATTTTGAGTAAAAACCGTACCATCCCAGCGTGGAATGGTCATTGTTTGCTATGTAATCAGGATTTTTTCTGGAGTGAGCAGCGACACTCCCGAGTCGCCCGCACGCTTCTCAGCGGGCATTCGACCAGCAGACCGAAGTCCGCGTTGGCCTCTGGCGCGAGGCGGCGCCAGCTGTCGCTGCGTCCGTGACCTTGGAGGCGCCTGCGGATGCCGAACGGGCAGGCACCTGCGCGCCGCAAGCGCCCGACGGGCGTTTTCAGCCTGATTCCGGCCTGCGCCGGGTTCCATCGTTCGGCTGCGGCGGTGCTTTATGCGCAGTGGCGTCCGGCGCGTGCGTCTTCACCAGCTTCTCCAGCCGGAAGCTGACCCAGAAGGTGCTGCCAACGCCGACGGCGCTGTGCACGCCCATTTCGCCGCCCATCATCTCCGCGAGGCGTTTGCTGATGGCCAGGCCCAGCCCGGTGCCGCCGTATTTGCGGGTGAGTGAGCCGTCGGCCTGCTCGAAGGCGGTGAACAGGCGGCCCTGGTCTTCGGACGAGATGCCAATGCCGGTGTCCTGAATCTCCGCACGCAGCAGCACATCGCGGGTCTGTTCGCTGATCTGCTGCAGGCGCACGGTGATGGTGCCCTGGTCGGTGAACTTGATCGCGTTCTCGGTCAGGTGGAGAAAGATCTGGCCCAGTCGCACCGGGTCGCCGATGAAGGGCTGCTGGTGCAACGGCGCCGGCACGTCAATGGTCAGCAGCAAGTTTTTTCTGGCCGCTTGCTGGTTGACCAGATTCAGCAGGTTCTGGAGCACATCGTCCAGGCAGAACACGGATTTTTCGAGCTGCAGGGTGTTGGAGCCGATGCGGGAGATGTCCAGAATGTCATTGATGATCGCAAGCAGTTTGCGCGAGGACTGGATGACTTTGCCCAGCTGGTCTTTCTGTTTGGCATCCGTGGTGCGCCGCAGTACCAGATCGGTCAGTCCCATGATGGCGTTCAGGGGGGTGCGCAGTTCATGGCTCATGTTGGCCAGGAAGATGTCCTTGCTGTGGCTCGCGGCCTCGGCCTCGTGGGCGCGCTGGGCCAGGGAGCGGTTGAGCTCGGCAATGTGCGCCTCGTGGTATTTGCGGGCAGTGATGTCGCTGGAGATGCCGATGTAGTGCTGCAGGTTGCCAGCGGTGTCCCGAAAGGCGGTGATGGTGTTGAGTGAGGTGAAAAGCTTGCCGTCTTTGGCACGGTTGATGATTTCTCCGGTCCAAGAGCCGTGCGCCAGGATCTCCTGCCACATGGCGTCGTAGAAGCCTTTGCCGTGCAGGCCGGAGGATAGCAGCCGGGGGTTTTTGCCGATGACCTCCTCCGGGGGGTAGCCGCAGATGCGGGTGAATCCCGCATTGACCGAGATGATCCGTGCGGTCGCGTCGGTGATGATGATGCTGTCGGAACTGCTTTCAAATACGGTCGAATTCAGTCGCATCAGCCGCCCGGCTTCCGCGCGCTGCGCCACCAGCTGGAGCTGGCGGCGGTAAATGGCGTAGGCCAGCGCCACGATGGAAAGCAGCACGGGCACCAGCACGCTGAGCAGCGTGCGCAGTTCGGCATCCCAGCGCAGCAGTGCGTGTTCGCGGTCCAGCCGGGTCACCACGGCGATGGGATAAAGCCGCGATGCGCGAAACGCAGTCAACTCGGTCCGGTCATGGCGCAGCGCCTCCAGCTGGCCCACTTCCTTCTCCCCTTGGCGCAGCGCCGTGGCGATCCGGGTGTCGATGGCGGCGGGCTGCTCCCTGGGGTCCGAAGACAGCAACAGCGTGCCGTCGTAACGCACCACATCGACATAGCCCTCGCTGGGCGAAAGCTTCTGTTCGAAGCTGTTGATGAAGTAGTCTGGATTGAGGGTGGCGAGCACGGTCACGGTGCCGGCTCCGGTGGGCAGTGTCCGTGTCAACGGCAGGAAGTTGATGCCTTTGGCCGGCACGGGCTCATAGGCCGAAGCGGGGCGACCCCGGGCGAAATCCCGGCCAGACCAGGGGACACCGATGCGCAGAATCTCGGCGCCGGGAGGGGCGATGGGCAGGTAGCTCTCCGTGGACACCGTCAGCCCGATGTTGGCCGGGTTGGAGCTGGCGGTGATGATGCCGCGGGCGTCGATCAGCGAGAACGATCGCAAAATGGGGGTGTGGCGCAGTGTCCCGGCCAGGGTCTTGACGATCTGTGCCTGTGTGACTTCCACGTCCGCGGGCAAGGCGGAGGACAGCGTCAACTCGACCAGGCGCAGGCTCTGTGTCAGGTGGTCCTCGAAGCTGCGCGAATGCATGGCCGCGATTTCAAAGGTCGTGGCGATGGCCTCGGACCGCAAGCGCCACAGGGTGTAGCCGGACACCACCAGGGCGCTGGCGATGAAGAGCGTCAGCGCGCCAAAGACCGCCACCCGCAGGCTGCGGGCCCGGGTCTCCCCGCTGGCGGTCCAGGGATTATTTGGCAACGATGGGCTCCAGCTTGTGCCGGCGTGCTGCCGCCAGCAGGCGGCCATCGCGCTTGATATCGCGCATGAAGCGCTCCACCCGGGTGTGCCAGACGTCGTCGCCCGGCTTCATGGCGTAGGCGTAGGGGGTGGTGTGGTACGTGCTGGTGGGAGACACCAGCCGGGCCCAGTCCGCCCGGGCCAGAAAGCGCTGGCTGTAGGGGTAGTCGGTCATGAACACGTCGGCACGGCCCGCCTCGACTTCCTGTTCGCGGGCAAAGGGCGTGTCCAGCACCAGGAGCTGGGCCGATTTGAGTTTTTCCTTCATCACGGGTTCGTGCAGGGTGCCCTTGGCCACGGCCACGACGGTATCGGGCTGGTCGATGTCGCCCCAGTCCTTGATGCGGCGGTTCGACTTGGTGGTGATGGCGTAGATGTCGCTGGCCAGGTGGGGCTGGGTGAAACGCAGTTTCTCGGCGCGCGTGGGGGTGATGCCGATGGCAAACATCGCGATGTCGCAGCGGTCCTGGGTCACGTCGTCGATCAGCTTGGCAAAGGAGCTGTCCACGAATTTCGCTGATACACCGAGGTCTTTGGCCAGTTCCTGCGCCATGTCGATGTCAATGCCGGACAGCTGCAGCGTCTTGGGGTCCCGGTAGGTGATGCCGTAGTAGTCCGGCCAGATGCACACCCGCAGGATCTTGCTGCCCTGTACGCGCGCGAGGCGGGTGCCCTGCCGTGATTCTGGCGCCACTGGGGAAGCGCCCAGTGCGGAGAAGCAATAACAGCCCGCAAGGACCGTCAGCAGGCAGGACAGAAGGCGGGGGCGTAGCATGGAATGGAACTCTCGGGACGGGCGGATGGATGGATGGGGGAAGGGATGCAAAAAGTAGTCTGACTACCTAAAAACCATTATCCAATGTCCGCCCTGCCTTGCGCCGTCTTTTGACGGCTGCGGCAGACCGCATGCTTCAGGACACGGCCTCCCGTGAAGAAATTCAGGCCTTGTCGGCGCTGGCTTTTTTCAGGATGACGTACAGCTGGTCCTTGAGCAAAAGCTTTTCCTTCTTCAGCGTTTCAATTTCTTCATGGGTGCCGGAGATGACGTGGGTTTCCATGCTCTTGATCCGGTGGTCCAGCGCGTTGTGCTGCTCGAAAAGGCGCGTGAAATGGTGGTCGCTGGTTTTCAGCTGGGTGATCAGGTCTCGGTATTCTGGAAACATGGGGACTCCTCAGGGTCAACAGGGCTACGCGCCCATTGCGCCTTGCCCCGACCCCGTTACTTTAACCTGCGCCGGGCAGGTGCCGGCCTTGCCGGATTCCAGAGACCACATGGACCGCTTGCAGGCCGGATCGTCCGTGACCCATGGTGAAATGGTCATTTTCTGCTATATATTTTGATTCGATCACCCGGGGCTGGCGGCACGCCGACTGCGCGCCTGTCCCTGGAGGTTTCCGGGCTCCCGGGCTCGTGTGCGCCAGCGCTCAGACGCAACAGGGCCAGCCTGCAGGTCGGGCCCCCCCTTTCTGTGGCGCAGCGTCCTGCACGGTGCACGACGGCGCCATTTTTTTCCTTCCGCTGCTGTTCGCGGGCGTGACCGAGGCCGCCGGAAATGGCTGCGCGCTGGCCTGCGCAGTTCCCGCCGTGACCTCCTGAATCCCGGCCAGGCGGCTGCCCGCAGCGACAATCGGGGCATGAACGATACCCTGCGCTATCTGGATTTCGACTGCAGCGAAGACGCCGAAGGCCTGGGCACCTTCGACGCGATGGCCTCCACCGCGCCGGCGCAGGTGGCCGCCGTGCAGGCCGAGATTGCCCGGGTGCTGGACTGGGCGCATGCGACCTTTCCCGGTGCCCGCGCGCCGCTGGACGAGGGCGGCGAGTGGGACTACGACCTGCAGGGGCAGCGCGAGTGGACGGCGCCCGAGACCCTGGACTACGACGCAACCAGCGGGCGTTTCACGGTGCAGGTGGGTCCGGCGGGCACGCCCCGGCACACGGTGAGCTTCACGCTCAGCGGAACGCCCGCTTTCTGCGAGGCGTTCCGGCGCCGCTTTGGCCCACACTGACCGACCGTCGTGGGCTGGCGGGCCTCCAGGTCGAGCATTTTCGATGATTCCCAGGTAAAAATAGCCTCTTCCCAGCGTGGGTGGGTCATTGTCTGCTATCGAAAAGGGACTTTCAACGCTGAACCTGGCACGCGCTGCCGCCGGCTGGCGCTGCGCCTTCGACGTGGGGGCTGCACCGAAACGGCCGCAGGAGAGGGTCAGACGCCCAGCTGCCGCGAGGCCAGCTCCTTCATGATTTCCTCGGTGCCGCCGCCAATCATCATCACCTTGACTTCGCGGTAGATGCGCTCGCAGGCGGTGCCGCGCATGAAGCCCATGCCGCCCAGGATCTGCACGCCCTGGTCGGCGCAGAACTGCATGGTCTGGGTGGCGTGGTTCTTGAGCAGGCAGACCTGCGCCACCCAGTCGGCACCCTGGTCGGCCGGGTTGGCCGAATCGGCCAGGCGGGTGACGGAATTGAGCCAGGCGCGGGTGGATTCGATGCGCATCTTCATGTCCATGAGCTTGTGGCGCACCACCTGGTGCTCGACCAGCGCCGCGCCAAAGGTCTTGCGCTGGCGCGCCCAGCCCAGGGCCTCGTCATAACAGCATTCGGCAAAGCCCAGCGCCATGGCCGACATCGCCAGGCGTTCTCCGTTGAAGTTGGTCATGATCATGCGAAAGCCCGCACCTTCTTCGCCGACGAGGTAGCGCGCCGGCACGCGCACGCCATCAAAGCGGATCTGGGCCGTGTCGGAACACAGCCATCCCATCTTGCGCAGCGGGCTGCGCGACAGGCCGGCCGCATCACCCGGCACGACCAGCATGGAGATGCCGGTGGGGCCTTTGTTGGCCGGATCGGTGCGCACTGCCACGGTCAGCCAGTCGGCCCGCACGCCGGAGGTGATGAAGACCTTTTCACCATCGACCACGTAGTCGTCGCCGTCGCGCCGGGCGGTGGTGCGCAGGGCGGCCACGTCGGTGCCGCCGCCGGGCTCGGTGATGGCCAGGGCGGCGATCTTGTCACCGCGCAGCACGCTGGGAATGATTTCCTGCTGCAGCGCCGCGCTGCCATGGCGCACGATGGGGGGCAGCCCGATGTTGTGGCTGAACAGGCTGGCCATGAGCCCGCCGCTGCCGCCGAACCGCGCCAGGGCGATGGTCATGGCGTTGCGCAACTGCCAGGGGCAAGGGGTGCCGCCCAGCGCCTCGGGGTAGCCCATGGCCAGCCAGCCCAGCGCGGCAGCGCGACGGTACAGCGCGCGCGGCACTTCGCCCGCGTCTTCCCAGGCGCTGAGGTGGGGGGCGACTTCGGTCTGCGCAAAGCGGCGCACCGTGGCTTCGATCAGCGCGGCGTCTTCGGCGAGGGGGTCGGTCTGGTTCATGGGGCAGCCTTGGCGCCTACGGGCGGTTGGAAGGGGGATCGGTTCAGGAGAAGACTTTGGGCGTCGTGGCGCGATGAAACCCGTTGAAGGGCTGGATCGCGTCGCGCTGCTGCGCAGCGGCATCGGCCACGCGCATCGGCCAGCCCATGCGCACCTGCGGGCGGGCGCCATCGATGCGCAGGGTGCTGCCGCTGATGAAGGACGCGGCGGGGCTGAGCAGGAAGACGATGCCGGCTGCCGTTTCGGCTTCCGTGCCAAACCGTCCCAGGGGCACGGTTTGGGCCATCTCGCGCAGCATGGGCGCGGCTTCGGCCGGGTAGTGGTCCATGCCGCTGGAGGCGATGTAGCCGGGGGCCACGGCGTTGACGCGCACGCCGTGGCCCGCCCACTCCAAGGCAGCGGTCTCCGTGAAGCTGACCATGCCGGCCCGCGCCGCGCCGCTGTGCCCCATGCCGGGCATGGAGCCCCACATGTCGGCCACGATGTTGACGATGCTGCCGCCGTGCTGGCGCATGGACTGCAGAAAGCACTCGCGCGCCATCAGGAATCCGCCCGTCAGGTTGGTGTGCACCACGGCCTCCCAGCCCTTGGCGCTGATGGCCTCCAGCGGCGTCATGTACTGGCCACCGGCGTTGTTGACCAGGCCGTCGATGCGGCCATGGGCCGCGACCACGTCGGCCACGGTCTGCTTCACGGCGTCTTCCTGCCGGATGTCGCAGACATGGCCGCTGGCGCTGCCGCCGTCCTGTGTGATTTCATCCACGACGGCCTGCAGCTTGCCGGCATTGCGGCCGACCAGCACCGTGTGCGCGCCGAGTGCGGCCAGTTCGTGCGCCGTGCAGCGCCCGATGCCGGAGCCGCCCCCGGTCACCAGCATCACCCTGCCGGTGAACATCTCTTGTGCAAATACCGAGCGGTAGCCCATGCCAATTCCTTTGTCGTGTGTCTTCGGTCGTCTTCTGGCGCGCGGCCGTGCCGGCGGTGGGGGCGGGTGACGGGCCTTAGCCAGCCGGCCCGGCCTGGAGTTCAATTTCCACCAGCAGCGCGCCGGATTCGACCTGATCGCCAACCTGCGCGTGCACCTGCAGCACGGTGCCATCGGCTTGCGCGGTGAGCCACATCTCCATCTTCATGGCCTCCACGCAGACCAGGGGCTGGCCTTCCTTGACCGCCTCGCCCACAGCGGCCTGGACTTGTGTGACCTTGCCGGCCACCGGCGCGCGGGCGCGGGTGGCATCCATGCGGGCATCTTTCTCCGGGAAGGGAGAGACCTCCTGAAAGACAAGCGAGGTGCCGTCCACGGCCATGTGCAGTTCGTGCGCGTGTAGCAGGGCCACCGCCTGGCGCGTCACGCCGTCGATCTCGTAGCGCAGTGCGCCGTCCTTGAAATGGAGGATCCGGATGGTGTGCGTCTGGCTCCCCAGCGCCACGGTGACCTGGCCCGAGCGATCGGGGTGCACGCGCAGCGTGTGGGTGGTGTCGTCACACCGCAGGGGCAGGCCAAACGCCGCGACGCTGTTGGCGCGCCAGCTGGCGCCGGCGCGCAGGGCCAGGGCGGCCGCCGCCACGCACCAGACGCCCTCACCGGGCACCGGGCGCTGCAGCAGCGCTTCACCTGTGTCCTGCCACTGGTCGATCAGCGTGGTGGTCATGGACGCGCCCCGGAAGGCGGGGTGGTTCACCAGGTCGGCCAGGAAGCGGCCGTTGTTGCGCAGGCCCAGCAGCGGGGCGTTTTCAAGTGCGGCGCGCAGGCGCCGGATGGCGTCAGGGCGGTCCCGGCCGTGCGCGATCACTTTGGCCACCATGGGGTCGTAGTACGGTGTGATGCTGCCCCCTTCGTCAATGCCGTCATCAATGCGAATGCCGCCGTGCAGGGCGAGCTGTGGGCGCCACCAGCGCACGGTGCCGGTCTGTGGGGCAAAGCCGGCGTAGGGGTCTTCGGTGTACAGGCGGGCCTCGATGGCGTGGCCGGTGAAGCGGATGTCGGCCTGCGTGGCGGGCAGGGGCTCGCCTGCAGCCACCAGCAGCTGCCATTCCACCAGGTCGAAACCGGTGATCAACTCTGTGACCGGGTGTTCGACCTGCAGGCGGGTGTTCATTTCCAGAAAGTAGTGCTTCAGGTCGGCATCGACGATGAATTCCACCGTGCCGGCGCCCTGGTAGCCCACCGCCAGCGCGGCGGCCACGGCATCGCGGCCCATGGCCTCACGCATGGCGGGGCTGACCACGGGCGAAGGCGCCTCTTCGACAACTTTCTGGCGCCGGCGTTGGGCGGTGCAGTCGCGCTCGCCCAGGTGCACGGCATGACCGTGGGCATCGGCAAAGACCTGGATCTCGATGTGGCGGCCGTCGTCGATCAGCCGCTCCAGCATCAGCGTGCCGTCGCCAAAGGCGCTTTGGGCCTCGCGCCGCGCACCGGTCAGCGCCTGGGCCATCTCGTCGGCCGCGCGCACCAGCCGCATGCCGCGCCCGCCGCCGCCGGCCACCGCCTTGACCAGCAGGGGGAAACCCAGCTTCAGCGCCTCTTCGGTCAGCCGGGCGTCGTCCTGGTCTGCGCCCAGGTAGCCGGGTGCGCAGGGCACGCCGGCGTCGATCATGCGGCGCTTGGCCAGCGCCTTGTCGCCCATGGCGGTGATGGCACCAGGCGGCGGGCCGATGAAGACCAGCCCGGCGTCGGCACAGGCCTGCGCAAAGGCGGCGTTTTCGCTGAGGAAGCCATAGCCGGGGTGCACGGCATCGGCCCCGGTCTTGTGCGCGGCCTCCAGCAGGGCGGCCACCCGCAGGTAGGAGTCGGCCGCGGCCGCGCTGCCAATGTGCACGGCCTCGTCGGCCTGGCGCACGTGGGGCGCGGCGCAGTCGGCATCGCTGTAGACGGCCACCGTGCGGTAGCCGAGCCGGCGCGCGGTGCGGATCACGCGGCAGGCGATCTCGCCCCGGTTGGCAATCAGGATCTTGGAAAAAGTCATTGCAACGCCCTGTGGTTTGCGTTTTTCGTTCGGAGAAAAGGCAGCGCGGAAAGTGGATGCCTTACATGCGCGCCACGCCGAAGGTGTTGGGGTGCAGCTGGCGCGTGCGGGCTTCGTCGGCCAGCGACAGGCTCAAGCCCAGCAGGCGGCGCGTGTCGCGCGGATCGATGATGCCGTCGTCCCACAGGCGCGCGGTGCCAAACAGCGCGGCCGACTCATCGTCCAGCCGCTGGCGCAGGCCGTCGGACAGGGCCTGCAGGGCGGCTTCATTGGCGGCCACGCCCGAGCGGCCGAGCTTGGCGCGGTTGACGATGTCCATCACCTTGGCGGCCTGTGCGCCGCCCATGACGGCGGTGCGGGCGGTGGGCCAGGCAAAGATGAAGCGCGGGTCGAAGCCCCGGCCGCACATGCCATAGTTGCCGGCACCAAAAGAGCCGCCCAGCACCACGGTGAACTTGGGCACGCGCGCGTTGGCCACTGCCTGGATCATCTTGTCGCCGTGCTTGATGGCGCCGCTGCGCTCGGCCACCGCCCCCACCATGTAGCCGGTGGTGTTCTGCAGAAAGACCAGCGGCGTGCCGCTCTGGTCGCACAACTGGATGAACTGCGCCGCCTTGGTGGAGCCGGCAGGCTGGATCGGCCCGTTGTTGCCCAGGATGCCGACCAGCCGCCCCTGGATGCGGGCGTGGCCGCACAGCATCTCGGCGGCGTAGTCGGCCTTGAACTCCAGAAAGTCGGAGCCGTCGACCAGGCGCGCGATGACCTCGCGCACGTCGTAGGGCTCGCGCTCGTCGGCGGGCACGATGCCCAGCAGCTCCTCCTCGTCATACAGGGGCTCGGCAAAATGGCCTGCGGCGGGCACGGAGTCCCAGTGCAGCTTGTCCATGACCTCACGGGCCATGCCGATGGCGTGGGCGTCGTCCTCGCACAGGTATTCGCCCAGGCCGGTGACCTGCGCATGGGTTTCGGCGCCGCCGAGTTCTTCGTCGGTGCACTCCTCGCCGATCGCGGCCTTGACCAGCGGCGGGCCGGCAAGGTAGATGCTGGAGCGCCCGCGCACCAGGATCACGTAGTCCGACAGGCCCGGCAGGTAGGCGCCACCGGCCGTGGACGACCCATGCACCACGGCAATCTGCGGCAGGCCCATGGCCGACATGCGCGCCTGGTTGGCAAAGGTGCGGCCACCTTCGATGAAGATTTCACTCTGGTACAGCAGGTTGGCACCGCCACTTTCCACCAGGGAGATGATGGGCAGCCTGTTTTCCTGGGCAATCTGCTGCATGCGCAGCGCCTTTTTCAGGCCCATGGGCGCGACCGTGCCGCCCTTGACCGCGCTGTCGTTGGCGGAGATCACGCAGCGTTTGCCGGCCACCACGCCGATGCCGACGATGGAGCCACCACCCATGACCGACTTCTTGCCGTCGTCGTCGTGCATGTTGAGCCCGGCCAGGCGGCTGAGTTCCAGGAAGGGGGTGCCCCGGTCGAGCAGGCGGGCGACGCGCTCGCGCGGCAGCAATTGGCCCCGGCTCTCGAACTTGTCCCGCTTGGATTCGGACTCTGCAATGACCAGCTGCTCCAGCCGCTGAACTTCTGAAAGCAGGTCCGTCATGCGCTGGCTGTTGACGGTAAATGCTTCTGATTTGACGCGGAGCTTTGAACGGATAACAGGCATGGAAGAACATCCTCAGGAGTGCGTCGTATTAGATAATTGGGTGACGTTAACGTCAATCAGGTTTCGTATAGGTGTTTGCCCTTTACCCGACGGCATGGCGCACTGCTAGCATCCGCCACCTGTCCCCGACCGGGCGGACTTGCCCCGCTTTTTTGAAGGAGCGCCATGACCCTTGAAGCCTGCACGCGAGCTATTCCTGCCAACGGCGGCGTGGACTGTGGACGCCAGGTGCCTGTCGGCGGATGGCGTTTGCCTGGGGCTTTGACGTGACGACCGTCCCGACTGTGGCCCTGCCGACCGACGCGCAGGCGTTCGTTGACGCGCACCGCGACGTGGAGGCGGCCGAGCTGTTTGGCATCACCGAACTGTGCCAGGCGTTCGGCATCACCCTGCGCGCCTTGCGCTTCTATGAGGACAAAGGGCTGCTGGCACCGCGGCGCGTCAATGGCGCCCGTGTTTACACCCGCCGCGACCGGGCACGTCTGGCGCTGATCTTGCGGGCCAAGGCGATCGGCTCACCGCTGTCGGAGATCCGGCATTTCCTGGATTTGTACGGCGACCACGGGGAAGGGCGCGCGCAGCAGTTGCGTTACGTGATCGACCGCACCGGCATCGCGATTGCCGAGCTGGAGCAAAAGCGGGCCCAGATCGAGGAGACGCTGGCCGAGTTGCGCGTGATCAATGCCAGTTGCAAGAGGCATCTGGCGGCAAGGCAGCGCGCGGGTGAAGCGCCGGACGGATGACCGGGAGGCGCCGGTGCCTGGCACGCATGCGCCCAGCATCCCCGGTCTTCAGCCGGCACGCCGCGAGGGCAGCGTGGCTTCGACGGCGGGCAGGTCCACCATGACCGGCGTGCCAGGCACGGTGCAGCCGGTGTCACAGCATTTGCCGGGCTGCCGGTTTTGGGTGATGGCGCGAGTGGGGTCGTGCGGCGCCGCAGCGGGGCTGCCGTCAGCGGCCACACCACGCTCCAGCAGACGCTCCACCAGTTCCACTTTCGAGCCGATCGGGTAATTGCGGTAAATCTCCTGCTTCATCGCCGCCGGTGAGCCGCCGCCGTGCAGGCTGATCACGCTGTACCAGCCGCCCTGGTAGCCGGCAGTCAGGTCTTCGATGAAGCGCGCGGTTTCGATACGTTGTTCGTAGGGCACGTCGGGGTTGGCGCGCAACACTTCCGACAGTCTGGCCGCGGTTTCGGGGTTGTGGTCTTCGTCCGGGCCAGGCAGGGTGACGATCAGGCCGCCGCTCACGTAATGGGCGATGCGGTGCATGTCGTAGATCTTGGTCGCCAGCAGCAGCTTGCCGATGTTGGAGAACACCGGGTCGGGCATGAAGGTCTGGCTGTGCGCGTCGGGCTTGGCATACACGCTGGCCGCCACACCGCAGGCAAAAAAGCTCTCGGTGATGGTGATGAGCTCCACCATCTGCTCGCGCAGGTGGGTTTCCCGGCCCGGGTCGAAGCCGTTGGCCTCGCACATCAGCGCGCCCGCGCCGATCAGCAGGTCGCCGAAGCCGGCCCGTGCACCAATGCAGGTGTGGCGGTGGTGCGTGGCGTAGCTGTAGGTCAGGTGGCCGGAATGTTCCCATTCACCGGCATAAAACACGTGCTCCATCGGCACGAATACGCGGTCGAACAGGCACACGCCCGTGCTCTGGCCGTATTTGCGGCTGAACAGCGCGTCGCCATGCTCCAGCGCTTCGCCGGGCCGGCCGGCAGGCCGGGCGACGATGGTCAGGCCGGGTGCGTCGATCGGCACGGCGCAGCAGACGGCGAAGTCGGCGTCCTCTTTACCCATGTTGCGGCAGGGCATGACCAGCAGTTCGTGCATGTAGGGCGCGCCGGTGACGATGGCCTTGGTGCCGCTGATGACGATGCCGCGCTGGCCGTTGTGCAAAGCGCTGCGCTCCACGATGTGCAGGTAGGTGTCCACGTTGGCCTGCTCGTGCGGGCGGCGGCTGCGGTCGCCCTTGGCGTCGGTCATGGCCACGCCCAGCGTCAGGTCTTCGTCCTGCACGCGGTGCAGGTAGTGCAGGAAGCGGGCGGTGTGTTCGGTGGTGCCGCGCGCGTCGTCGATGCGGGCGCTGACCTGACCAATGGCGTTGAGCGCGTCGTGCGTCAGGTAGCGCTGGGCGCAGCCGGTTTCCTGGCAGACCAGGCGCACGGCTTCGAGCTTGTTGAGCAGGTCGCCGCTGCTGGTGTCGATGTGCGACAGGCGGTTGACCCGTTTGCCGCTGGTGTGCTGCACCGCGGTCATCAGGCGGGTGTATTCGGGCTTGAGCGCGTAGTCGTAGGTCAGCGCGATGGCGTTGAGGCCGGGCTGGAAGGCGCGCTCGTCGGCCACGCTGTCCACCCGCCGGCCGTCGACAAACACGGTGGGGCGGTAGCGGCGCAGGGATTCGCGGTAGTCGGCGCCGGACATCAGCGTGGCGGTGGCAGTGGGGGCGGTCGCGGAGGCGTTCATGGCAAGTCCTCTGGATGGGCGTGGAAGGATGGGATCGCTGCGACAATCCGTGCAACATTTTGACCCGAGAACCCAAGGAACTGCCATGATGCTCGACGCCGCTGAATCCCAACTGGTGCTGGTGGACTACCAGACCCGCCTGATGCCCGCCATTTTCGAGAACGACGCCGTGGTGGCGAACGCAGTGCGCCTGGGCCGGCTGGCGCGGCTCATGGGCGTGCCGGTCTGGGGCACCGAGCAGAACCCGTCGAAACTGGGTGAAAACGCGGCGGAAGTGCGGGCGCTGTGCGACCGGACCCTGGCCAAAATGCATTTCAGCGCGGTGGAGGAAGGCCTGGGCGAATGGCTTCGTCCACCCGTCAAGGCGCCGCAGGGCAATGCCCGCAGCCTGCCCAAGCACCTGCAGAAGGCCGCCGACCCCGAGCGCAGCATGATCGTGATTGCCGGCTGCGAAGCCCATGTCTGCCTGCTGCAGACCGCGCTGGACCTGCTCGAAGACGAGTTTGATGTATGGGTCGTCACCGACGCCTGCAGCTCACGCACCGAGCGCAACCGCGACGCCGCGTTCGACCGTCTGGCCGGTGCCGGCGCAGAGCTGGTGACGACCGAGATGGTGGCGTTTGAGTGGCTGCGCACGGCAGAACACCCGGATTTCCGGGCGGCGCAGGCGCTGATCAAGTAAGCGGGCACGCGGTGGCGGTCGCTGGCGGCCGCCACCGTCAGATTCCCGCAAGCACATCATGAATAATTATGAATTCAGAAGTGGGGCCTGCAGCGCCATCGTGTTGCGGGCAGATCCACATCTTGTTGGCTGGGCACCGAGGAGACACGCATGACGAGTTACGCAGACTTTCACCGCCGTTCCATTGAAGACCGCGACGGCTTTTGGGGGGAGCAATCCGCATTGGTGGACTGGCACACGCCGCCCCAGCAGGTCTGCGACTACAGCAACCCGCCGTTTGCCAAATGGTTCGTCGGTGGCACCACCAACCTGTGCCACAACGCGGTGGACCGCCACCTGAAGGACCGCGCTGACCAGGCCGCGCTGATCTTTGTTTCCACCGAAACCGACCAGGAAAAGGTCTATTCCTTCCGCGAACTGCACGCCGAAGTGCAGCGCATGGCCGCCACGCTGCTGGAGCTGGGTGTGCAAAAGGGCGACCGCGTCCTGATCTACATGCCAATGATTGCCGAAGCCGCATTTGCCATGCTGGCCTGCGCGCGCATTGGCGCCATCCACACGGTGGTCTTCGGCGGCTTTGCCTCCGGCGCGCTGGCCTCTCGTATTGAAGACGCCAGCCCCAAGGTCATCGTCAGCGCCGATGCCGGCTCGCGCGGCGGCAAGCCGGTCTCTTACAAGCCGCTGCTCGACGAAGCCATCCGTCTGTCTTCCCACAAGCCGGGCGCTGTGCTGCTGGTGGACCGCCAGCTGGTGCCCATGGAACTGGTCGGCGGGCGTGACCACCTGTGGGCCGCGCTGCGCGACAAGCATCTCCACGCCACCGTGCTCTGTTTTTTTTTTTTTTAGTATAAGGCGAGCTACTAGATCTACAC
>ERZ1034365.365-NODE-365-length-25327-cov-3.401861_pt1 | contig 25327 bp, 23 predicted proteins | sample MGYA00520615_ERZ1034365 | MGnify/ENA primary metagenome ERZ1034365 (study PRJEB33736, sample SAMEA104284505) | Azolla filiculoides | biome: Urban; feature: Water surface; material: Ditch water | place: Netherlands | collected 2015-10-28 | depth 0-0.1 m ...
TTAGTAGCGGGAACAGGACTCGAACCTGTGACCTTCGGGTTATGAGCCCGACGAGCTGCCTACTGCTCTATCCCGCGTTGTTTCGGGTGCAAATGTACAACGAAATTTCACAAATTCAATGAAAATTTTAAAAAATGTTTTATTTCGTCTATTGACTTGATATGTCTACCTTTGCACGATAAATTAGTATAGAAATGTCACATAAAGCAGGTTTTGTAAACATCATAGGGAATCCAAATGTTGGGAAATCAACTCTAATGAATGCCTTTGTTGGAGAAAGATTATCAATTATTACGTCAAAAGCACAAACAACTCGTCATAGAATCCTTGGAATTGTAAATGGAGAAGATTTTCAATTAATCTTATCCGATACGCCGGGAATCATTAAACCTGCTTATGAAATGCAGGAATCGATGATGAATTTTGTAAAGTCTGCTTTTGAAGATGCGGATATTTTGATTTACATGGTAGAAATTGGTGAACAAGAATTGAAAGATGAAGCTTTCTTTAATAAAATCATCCATTCAAAAATTCCAGTTTTGTTGCTATTGAACAAAATTGATAATTCAAACCAAGAACAATTAGAAACCCAAGTGGCGTTTTGGACTGCCAAAGTTCCAAATGCAGAAATTTATCCAATATCTGCGTTGCAGAATTTTAATGTTCCTGAAGTTTTTCAAAGAATAATCGAATTGTTGCCGGAATCTCCAGCGTATTATCCGAAAGATCAATTGACGGATAAACCGGAACGTTTCTTTGTAAATGAGACTATTCGTGAAAAAATATTATTGAATTACAGTAAAGAAATTCCGTATGCGGTTGAAATTGTAACCGAAGAATTTTTTGAAGATGAGAATATCATTCGCATTCGTTCGTTGATTATGGTGGAACGTGATACTCAAAAAGGAATCATTATCGGACATAAAGGAGCTGCTTTGAAGAAAGTAGGAATGGACTCTCGTGCTGATTTAGAGAAATTTTTTGGAAAGCAAATTCATATCGAATTGTACGTGAAAGTAAATAAAAACTGGAGAAGTAACGCGAATATGTTGAAGCGTTTTGGTTATAATCAATAGTTAAACTACGGATTTAAATAATAAATTTCAGATAGGGGTGATCGGTTTTACTGATGCTGCTATCTGATTTTTTTTTAGCCCTGATAGAAGTGGCATCCTTTTGTGCCGGCGTTCGGCGCAAAAGATAGAACGGATAGCAGGAAATAGCTCCCGAAAATAATCAGGATGCTATTATTTCTAGAAATAAGGCTTCTAAATCATTCATTTGTTGATGGCCGTTGCTTCTGATTTGTTTGGCGATAAAGTAAAGCAAAATCCAGGCAATTACCATTAATGTCATGACGATAAGGTCGTTTCGAACGGGTGTTTTCAACACATAATCCGAATAGGCGATTCCGCAAAAAATTAAAAAAGTTCCCCCTATCATAAAGTGCAAAAACATGAAGAAGGTCCATAAAGTTGGGTCTGGGCCAAATAGTCCCCGGATGTGGGTTTCGGTAGTGCTTTTTGGTTCTAATTCTAAATGCAAATGTGGTGACCAATAGGCTTTTTTAGTGCCTTTGATGTTTAGCCAGATGTGATAACCTCTTATTTTTACGAAGTAATCACTGGAGTTTATGGTGGTGTATTTTTCGAACTTTTGGCGTAAAGCATCAACGTTTTCATTGAGGTCTTTATAAAAACGCAGACGAAGTCGGATGTCATTTGTAGTATTCATAAGGGGAAACTTATAAGTATAAAAAAAGTAACGATTAGCTAATATAGCAAAAAAATTGATAATCATGGTTTTAAACACTACCTTTGCAAAATATTTGAATTTAGGATTATGAACAATATTGTTGCGATAGTAGGAAGACCTAATGTAGGGAAATCAACCCTTTTTAATAGGCTGATACAAAGAAGAGAAGCTATTGTGGATTCGGTTTCTGGGGTTACCAGAGATAGAAACTACGGTAAAAGCGAGTGGAACGGAAAAGAGTTTTCTGTAATTGATACAGGTGGATATGTGCGTGGATCGGATGACGTCTTTGAAGGCGAAATTCGTAAACAAGTAGAATTGGCTATCGATGAAGCCGATGTTATTATTTTTGTGGTGGATGTTGAAGAAGGCATTACACCAATGGATGATGCCGTTGCGAGATTGTTACGTAAAGTGACTAAACCTGTTTTACTTGCCGTAAATAAGGTAGATAATGCGATGCGTGAGAAAGATGCAATTGAGTTTTATAACCTTGGTTTAGGAGAATATTTTACGTTTGCCAGTATTTCGGGAAGTGGTACGGGGGATTTATTGGACGCCTTGATTGATGCGTTTCCTATAAAACCAGAACCAACTCAAGAAGAAGTAGTTTTACCTCGTTTTGCAGTTGTGGGTCGTCCTAATGCCGGGAAATCAAGTTTCATTAATGCCTTAATTGGTAAAGACAGATACATAGTTACGGATATTGCCGGAACTACGCGTGATGCTATTGATACTAAATTTGATCGTTTTGGTTTTGAATTTAACTTGGTGGATACTGCGGGAATTCGTCGTAAAGCGAAAGTAAAAGAAGATTTAGAGTTTTATTCAGTTATGCGTTCGGTTCGTGCGATTGAACATGCTGATATTTGTATCTTGATTATTGATGCTACTCGTGGATTTGAAGGGCAGGACCAAAGTATTTTTTGGTTAGCCGAGAAAAACCGAAAAGGAGTTGTAATTCTTGTAAACAAATGGGATTTGGTTGAAAAAGATACCATGTCAACTCGTGATTACGAAGCTAAAATTAGAGAAGAATTAATGCCATTTACAGATGTGCCTATTCTTTTTGTTTCTGCTTTGACTAAACAACGTTTGTTGAAAGCTTTGGAAGCTACCGTTCAAGTTTTTGAAAATAGAAAACAACATATTGCTACTTCAAAATTCAATGAGTTTATGTTGAAAGTGATTGAAGCGTATCCTCCACCGGCAACCAAAGGGAAATATGTGAAAATTAAATATTGTATGCAGTTGCCAACACCAACACCACAATTTGTGTTTTTTGCTAATATGCCACAATATGTTAAAGAGCCTTACAAGCGTTATTTGGAAAATAAAATTAGAGAAAACTGGGACTTTTCAGGAGTGCCAATAGATATTTATATTAGAGAAAAATAAAAAAAAAGTCCCGAGTAATCGGGACTTTTTTTGGTTTAAACTTTCTTGTTCAGTTTTATTTTATGAATAAAACTAAATCGGATAATGTCACGATTGAAAAAATCAATTCCACTGGCTCTTTGTTGAAAACTGTTTAAATAGCCCAGCTCTAAAACAATGTTTTTATTAGCTCCATATTGTAAAGCTGTGTATACTCTATTTTGATCAAAAGTATTTTTGATTATGCTTTTTCCTGCATTAATCAGAATTTCATCTGAAACAATTGCTTTTAAAAATTGGTTTTCTGCTTTCCAAAAAGTATAATCACCTTGCATTCGATATCTAAATCTCCATGAAAAAGTAGTTCCGGGAAGTAGTTCTGTTTTATTGGCATTGTGAATGAATCGTTCTTCTATTTGAAACCGCTGATTTAAGGTAATTTTACCTAAATTTTGTTTCCAAGTAATATCCTGTTGTCCTCGGTATTCGGGAGTGTTAAAATCTGTTGTAGCTTCAGGGTCTTGTGTGGCGACAGAGAAATAGGCGAAACCAGTTCCAGTTTCTAAAGTTTCATTGATTTTATATCGTCCTTGTACACGTATCACATATAGATTTTGGGTGATTGGCTTTAAGAATACTCGATTATCAAATTCAGAATGCAAAGACCATTTGTCATTAATCGTTAATTGGTTATAGTACCGTGTCCAAAGAATGCTTTGATGATCTACATTTTTTTTTGGTTTGTCCATAGGAAAACAAGCATCCGATGAATATAAAAAGTATGGGTGTAATTTTCATGAAAATTTATTCAAATTTTTGCAAATTTAAACAAACTCTATAAAAACGATAGGATAAATTTATTTTTTTATGGTTTGAAATATTTAAAACCAGTTATTACTTCATTTAAAGTTAAAAAAAGAACCCTCAAAACTTAATTTGAAGGCTCTTTTTTTTTAAATAGTTTCTTTTATAATTTCCTATAAAGTATATTTCAAAGTTATACCATACGTACTTGGATCTCCCAATACAGCCGAATAGTGTCCGGCATTTCCAGCAGCAGGTAATAATTGTTCAAAGTAATCTTTATTCAATACGTTGCGTCCCCATATTAAAACAGATAGTCCATTAGTAGCACGGAAACCAACTCTGGCATTCAATAATGCGTAACCTTCAATGTTTAAATATTGCGACGGAGAAGCGCTTGAAGAAAATGTTGAACGAGCATAAGAATCCAAAGCAATAAAATAATTCCCTTTTAAATCTAAGAAATTACCAGATGTATTGTATTCACCACCAAGTGAGCCGGACCATTTTGAAATCCCAGGTAAATCCCCACCGGAAACATCTTTGAAAGCGGATGCTCCTCCAGTTTCTTCCAATGGTACAGGGGCATTTTTGAAGGATACATATTTTCCGTCAGTATAAGAAAGCGCTCCGTTAAATGCGAAATGACTACTTGCTCTTAAACTTCCTTCGACTTCAACACCTTTTACTCTTACTTTTTCAGCATTGGCCAAATAACCTCTGTTTACACCAACTTCAGCCGTTTGAACTTGTGTTTGGTAGTCTTTAATATCAGTATTGTAAAGAGTAATATTTAATATGGATTGAGGAGATGGTTTTGTTTTTACTCCAATTTCATAGTGCGTTACATATTCAGGTTTAACTCTGGCTAATTCAATCAATGTTACACCACTTGCCGTTGGTAAACCTCCTAAGTTAACTCCAACTGGTTTATAACTATTGGCAAAAGTAGCAAATGTGTTTACAGATTTTGTCGGTTTATAGGCTAAAGTTACTTGTCCCGAAAAGTTGTTTTCATTTACACTAAAGTTGAAAGCCTGATTGGTGTAAAGTGCATTTTTTAAGGCTAATAAAGCAGGGTCGGTTGTTTGTAATCCGCCATATGTTTCGCGTTTATAATCCACATCTTTTTTGTCGTAGTTGAAACGAAGACCTGGCAATAAGTGTAAGTTTTCTGTAATTGACCAATCCACTTGACTAAATACTGCTGCGCCTAAAGTTTTAAGTCTTGAAGTAGTTTTTGTTCCAAAACCGTCAAATAATCCTGGAGTTTTCCATAATTCTGAAGTTGTGTTTTGAGCAAATCTCCATTGTGCGGAACCTGATTCTTCGGTTTGAACAGGGTCAGAAGTTAAATCTTGGTCAATCAAGAACACACCAAAAACACCACTTAATTTTTTAGAAAACTCTCCTGCATAACGAATTTCTTGTGTCCATTGATCATGTCTTGAGTTTCCTTGAGATTTTGTTAATACCGGCAAACCAATAAAATCTCTGTCATTTGTTGGATCCCAAATCCAATAACGCCAAGCAGAAGTTGAGGTAAGTGTTCCTTTTCCAATTTTGGCGTCAACATTAATCGAAGCACCTCCAAAATCATTGTTAACGCGTAAAGGGGCATCCGCGTCCGTTATTCTGTCAAATGGATTTGTTGTAGGTAATTTATAACCTAGGTCGGCAATGATGGCATCAAACTGACGATAAGCAGCACGTTTTGTTGTTACAACTCCAGCTACAACTGTTGCATTTCCGTCTGGTCTTTGGCGTGCATTGTCTCCTGCAAAAGTAATATTTACGTTTTCAGATGGGGTATAAAGTAACTGAGCTCTAAAACCTACATTATTCAATGAGTTTGTTGGTTTTAATGTTGTTGTATTGAAAATTGTTCCGTCTCTTTGAGTTCCTGAAAAGGAAATTCTAGCCGCTAAATTTTTACTGATAGGTCCTGTAATAGAAGCTTTAGCTTGAATGTAATTATAATTTCCATAGCTTGTTTCAAAACTTGCTCCAGATGTAAAACTTGGGGCTCTTGTCGTGATGTTAAATGCTCCAGCTGTAGTATTTTTTCCAAAAAGTGTTCCTTGTGGTCCACGAAGTACTTCGATACGTTCAATGTCCACGAAGTCAATTGCTGTTGCTGCCGGTCTTGCATAATAAACACCATCTACATAAAAGCCAACTCCTGGGTCAATCCCGTCATTAGTTAGTCCAAAAGAAGAACCTAAACCACGTATGTTAAGAGTTGTATTTCGTCCATTAGATGAATATAATTGTACGGATGGGATCAATTCTTTTAAACGATTAGGGTTGAATGCTCCTGCTTCCTCAGCTCGTTTTCCGCTTACTACTGAAATCGGAATAGGTACATTTTGTATTTTTTCTATCCTTCTTCTTGATGTAATAACAACTTCAACCAGTTTATTTTCTTCGTTAAGTTTTATTTCTAATGGAATATTTAATTTTTCAGAAAGTACAATAGTTTCCGTTTGATATCCTTCTAATTGTACCTCAATGGTGAGTGGCAATGGATTAGCAACTTCTAAAGTAAATTTCCCTTCTGAATCAGAATTTGTGTTGCGTTTTGTTTCTTTAATTAAAATAGTTGCTCCTTGTAATGGTGTATTTTGAGCGTTGGTTACGATCCCTTCTATTTTGTTCTGTGAAAATAAATAAGAAATTGAAAATAGAAATAGGGTTGTTACAAAGTATTTATTAAGTAATGTTTTCATTATTATGTATAGTATATGTAATTAGTAGAATTAAAATTAAATTTTTTTAACTAACACATGCACATCATTTTATTACTTTGTTTTTCAATGATAATTAGATTTTTCTTTTGAGATAGTGCATTAAATACAAATGACTTACTTCGATACGTTTTCATACGTCTAAATTTTAGATTGTTAATAGTGCGTTAAATTCGAATGCAAATATATATAAATTCTATTAAAGTAATAGGGTTTAAGAAATATTTTTTTATTTTTTTACTAATGAATCAATAGTAATGCTTTCCATTGCAGCCAAAGTCTTTTCTCTAATAGCAATTAATCCTTGTCTAAGGGCGCATTCTGACTCGGTTTTACAATCTAAGCAAGGCTCGTAAAAATTTAGAGAGGCACAAGGTAATAATGCAATTGCACCGTCAAATAATCGATGGATATCGGCTAATGTGATTATGCTTTTTGATTTTATGAGATAATAACCGCCGTATTTTCCTTGTTTACTGCCTACAAAATGACCTCTTTTTAGATCCAATAAGATTTGCTCTAAAAACTTTTTGGGAATATTAGCTCCCTCAGCAATTTCTATAGTTCTGGCAATATGCCCTTCTTCTTGTTGTGCTAAATATAATAATGCTTTAAGAGCGTATTTGGTTTTATGTGAAAGCATTAGTTGGATTAATTTGTTTGTTGAAACTAAGGTTTAAATTAGGCGCGTTCGTAATGTGTTTGTTAACGAAACGAAAACAAATATAAACTATTTTTTATTTCTAATTTAAAAGGAACTCTAATTTTTGACTTTAATGGTCTAATGATAATTACCAATTTCCGCCAGACCCACCGCCAGAGAAACCTCCTCCGCCAAATCCTCCACCGAAGCCACCTCCGCCAAATCCTCCTCCCGAAGAACCTCCAAATCCACCTCCGCCGCCTCTTCCAAGGTTGCTTAAAATGATAACGTCAAGTAAACTTGGACCGCCTCCGCCAGAATTGCCAGAGTTTCCACCACCTTTTTTGTTTCTGGAGATAAGGATTAACAGGATAACAACAATGACAATAAAGGGTAAAATAGGAAAGTCTTTTCCCTTTGCCTGTTTGCGTTCTCCTTTGTATTTTCCTTTGAAAACATCAATAATAGCATCGGTTCCTTTGTCTAATCCTTTGTAGTAGCTTCCAGCTTTAAATTCCGGAATGATAATATTTCGGGTAATTTCACCACCAATTCCAGCGGTCAATCGATCTTCAAGTCCATATCCGGGTGAAATCCATATTTTTCTTTCGGCTTTAGCCAATAAAATAAGAACGCCATTGTCATTTTGTTCTGTGCCGCCAATTCCCCATTGTTGTGCCCATTTTGGAGTCAAAATCCCAATGTCTTCATTCTTTAGGCTTTCAATAGTGATTACTACAATTTGAGTGGTCGTAGAATCAGAATATTTGATGAGTTTTTCTTCTAATTGTGCTTTTTCAGTTTCGCTTAAAACCTTGGCATAATCATATACCGAAGTCTGAAAACTTGGTTTTTCAGGAATAGTAAATTGTGCAAAACCAATTTGTGTAAAGCATAAACAAACAATTAATTTCAGGAATATTCGGGTATTTTTTTGTAGTACGATCATTATCCTTTTGATATTTCGTTTGATAATTCGTTAGTGTCATCTGATGCCCAAGGAAAATGTTTTTTCAGTTGTTCTCCTGCTTTCAAAATTCCATCAACAAGTCCTTGTTTGTATTGATTTTGTTTAAATTGTATGACCATAGCATCACGGGTGCAGTCCCAAAAATCAGCAGGGACAACATCATTTATTCCTTTGTCGCCGCAAATTGCAAAAGTCTTATCGGCAACAGCAAGATAAATCAAAACTCCATTTTGGAGCTGTGTTTCATCCATTTTTAATTCATGAAAAACTTCCAAAGCCCTTTCGTAAGGAATTTTAGAAGTTGATTTTTCGATGTGAATTCTAATCTCGCCAGAAGTATTTTTTTCGGCCACGCGAATAGCTTCAACAATTTCTTGTTCTTCTTCTTGGGTTAAAAAATTTTCTACTTTTGACATACTTTTATTTTTATTAAACCATAAAGTTCACAAAGTTTTCAGTAGTCACTTTTAGTGATTCTGGTAATGGCTTTGTGAACTTTAGGGTTGTTTTTTTAGAATTTTACTTCAACGGGTTTATCAGCTCCTTCAACAGATTTGAAAAATGGTTTTTCTTTATAACTACCTAAGAAAAAGCTTTGTGGCATTCCTAAAACATAACCATTATAGATTTCAACCGATTCGTTAAAACGCGTTCTGGCGGTTAAAATCTGATTTTCTGTGCTGGCTAATTCGTCTTGTAATTTCAAGAAATTGGCGTTCGCTTTTAATTCAGGATATCTTTCAACACTCACTAATAATCGTGACAATGAAGATGATAATCCAGATTGTGCTTGTTGAAATTGAGTTAATTGCTCCGGTGAAATGTTTGTTGGGTCTACCGTTACTGATGTCGCTTTTGCTCTGGCTTCAATTACAGCAGTCAGTGTGCTTTTTTCAAAATCAGCGGCACCTTTGACCGTATTAACAAGATTACCAATCAAATCATTTCTTCTTTGGTAAGCAGCATCAACATTTCCCCACTCTTTTCCCACTGCTTGGTTGTATTTTAAGGCAGTATTTTTTAAGCCCATCACCCAAAAAGCAACGATAATGACTAATCCAATTCCGATAATCCAAGGCAAAAATCTTTTCATGTTTATTTAATTTTAAAGTTGATTTTTAATATTTGTTAATTGTACTCGTATTGATTCCAGTTTGCTGATAATCTCAAATTTATCTAACGTCTTTTTTTGTCCTTCTTTTAAATGGGTTTTGGCACCTTCCAGCGTAAAACCTCTTTCTTTTACCAGATGAAAAATCAATTGTAAATTCTTGATATCTTCTGGCGTAAACATACGGTTTCCTTTGGCATTCTTTTTCGGTTTCAGAATATCAAATTCATTGTCCCAAAAACGAATCAAGGAAGCGTTTACATCAAATGCTTTGGCCACTTCGCCTATACTGTAATATCTTTTCTCTGCGGATAATTCTATATGCATTAGTCTAATGATTGATTTTCTTGGTTAGCCAATTTCGAAATAGCAACATACTCAATTGCCGAAATATTTCCGTAATAAAAATTAAGCGGATTCACCACTTTTCCATCTTTATGTACTTCATAATGTAAATGCGGCCCTTCCGATCTCCCGGTGCTTCCTATATATCCTATAATGTCGCCTCGTTTCACACGTTGTCCCGCTCGGGCTTTGTATTTGCTCAAATGGGCATATAAAGTTTCGTATCCAAATCCATGCCGAATTACAATATGATTTCCAAAACCTGACACTGTATTATCCGCTTTTGATACTACTCCGTCGCCTGTCGCAAAAATAGGAGTTCCCGTTTTTGCTGTAAAATCCATGCCTTCATGCATTTTTCGGGCTTTTGTAAAAGGATCAGAACGGTATCCAAAACCAGATGCCATGCGTTTTAAATTTTCGTTTCGTACTGGCTGAATGGCAGGAATAGCTGCTAATAAGTCATTTTTTGCTTCTGCTAATTTTAAAATGGCATCCAATGATTTTGATTGAATGGCCAATTCCTTACTCAATATATCTATTCTTTTGGTGGTATTAATTACCAGTTGCGAATTGTCATATCCTTGTAACGCTACATATCTGTTGTCGCCAGAAAAACCGGATTTGCGTTCCTCTTTTGCAATTGCCGCTGTATTAAAATAAACGCGGTACAAATTATTATCCCGATCTTCAATATCTTCTAAAACAGCATCAAGCTGATCCATTTTTTTTTCCAAAATAGCATAATTCAATTTCAAATTGTCAATTTCACGTGCTTGCAATCGATCTTTTGGAGTTTCAAAATAAGGAGTGTTTAACAAAACAATAAAACAGATGAATCCAAACAAAGCCGAAGCCAATAAAAACAAGGCAGCGAAACCAAATTTCTTTGTTTTTCGTGTAATTATTTTTCGATACGCTAAATTTTCGGAATCGTAATAATATTTTACTTTCGACATATTTTAAAATACCCTATTTTTGCACACTGTAAAAGTGTTAGACGAACAAATTTAATAAATGTTTCATTTGTTGCATGCTTTTTTCAATAATAAATAAAATAATGTGCCTATTCCAGCTATTCGTTACAAGTTCTCGTTTATAAATCTTTTTTTCTAATGAGCCAGCAGGAGCTTCCTCCGGTCGCTCTGCCACCTCAAGAAAAAATAAATGTATAAATCTCGAAGCTTTTCACTTTTATCTGGGGCAAAAAAATGTTAATTCGTTAATTTGGTTATTCGTTTATGCGATGCAGCCGATTAACCAAATTAACCAATAACCGAACAAACAATAAAAATGAAATCACAAGACGTACGTAAACAATTTCTGGATTTTTTCGCATCAAATGGACATTTAATCGTTCCATCGGCGCCCATAGTTCTTAAAGATGATCCAACACTGATGTTCAACAACTCAGGAATGGCCCAATTCAAAGAATATTTTCTAGGGAATGCCACACCAAAAAGCAATAGAATTGCCGATACGCAAAAATGTCTTCGTGTTTCAGGAAAACATAATGATCTGGAAGATGTAGGTTTTGATACCTACCACCATACCATGTTTGAAATGCTTGGAAACTGGTCTTTTGGTGATTATTTCAAAAAAGAAGCCATCAACTGGGCTTGGCAACTTTTGACAGAAGTCTATAAAATTCCAAAGGAAAATTTATACGTTTCCGTTTTTGAAGGAAATCCGGATGAAAACGTACCTTTCGATCAAGAAGCTTGGGATATTTGGAAGGAATTGATTGACGAATACCGAATCATTCTTGGAAACAAGAAAGACTATTTCTGGGAAATGGGAGACCAAGGGCCTTGTGGACCTTGTTCAGAAATTCACGTTGATTTACGCCCAGAAGAAGAAAAAGCTTTAGTTTCAGGAAAAAGTTTAGTAAACAATGACCATCCGCAAGTAGTGGAAATTTGGAACAACGTATTTATGGAATTCAACCGTAAAGCCGATGGTTCTTTAGAAAAATTACCAGCGCAACACGTGGATACCGGAATGGGTTTCGAACGTTTGTGTATGGCATTACAAGGAAAAACTTCGAATTATGACACCGATGTTTTTACGCCACTTATTGAAAAAGTAGAGCAAATTACAGGATTAAAATATACTTCAAACGAAGTTTTAAATAGCAGCGAAGAGCAAAACAAAACTAATATCGCCATTCGTGTAGTGGTCGATCACGTTCGTGCAGTGGCTTTTGCTATTGCCGACGGACAATTGCCTTCAAACACAGGTGCTGGTTATGTAATTCGTAGAATTTTGCGTCGTGCCATTCGTTACGGATTTACGTTCTTGAATACCAAAGAACCATTCATCAATCAATTGGTTGCTGTTTTGGCGAATCAAATGGGTGAATTTTTCCCGGAAATCAAATCGCAACAACAATTGGTTACGAATGTAATTCGTGAAGAAGAATCCTCTTTTTTGAGAACATTAGACCAAGGATTGCAATTATTAGAAAATGTAGTTGCCGAAACCAAAGGTTCAACCGTTTCAGGAGCAAAAGCATTTGAATTGTATGATACTTTCGGATTTCCAATTGACTTAACGGCTTTAATCCTGAGAGAAAAAGGATTCGAACTGGACGAAGCTGGTTTTAACGCTGCTATGCAAGAGCAAAAAGCGCGTTCCCGTGCTGCATCAGAAGTTTCTACCGAAGATTGGTCTGTGTTGATTCCCGGAAATGTAGAAACATTCGTAGGCTACGATCAAACTGAAAGTGACGTGAAAATCACTCGCATCCGTAAAGTGGACAGTAAAAAAGATGGGATTTTATACCAAATCGTTTTAGATAACACGCCATTCTATCCAGAAGGTGGAGGTCAAGTTGGTGATAAAGGAACGTTGGTTTCTGCAAATGAAACTATTGAAATCATCGATACTAAAAAAGAAAATAACCTGATTTTGCATTTTGCAAAACAATTACCAGAGAATGTTAATGCTGGTTTTGTGGCTAAAGTGAATCAGGATTTGAGAAGTTTATCTTCCAGAAATCACTCGGCTACGCACTTGATGCACCAAGCATTGAGAAGTATTCTTGGAACTCACGTAGAACAAAAAGGTTCGTTAGTAAATCCAAACTATTTGCGTTTTGACTTTTCACATTTTGCTAAAATGACGGAAACCGAATTGCAACAAGTGGAAGATTTTGTAAATGCAAGAATTCAAGAGCAATTACCACTAATTGAAAGGCGAAATATTCCTTTTGCGCAAGCAGTTCAAGAAGGAGCAATGGCGCTTTTTGGAGAGAAATATGGCGATGAGGTTCGCGCGATTAAATTTGGTGAAAGCATGGAATTATGCGGTGGAATTCATGTGAAAAATACAGCTGAAATCTGGCATTTCAAAATCGTTTCAGAAGGAGCGGTTGCTGCAGGAATTCGTCGTATCGAAGCGATTACAAGTGATGCCGTAAAAGCACATTTTGCTTCGTATGAAAACACATTGAATGAAGTAAAATTAGCCTTGAAAAATCCTCAGGATATTCTGAAAGCCGTTCATTCGATGCAAGAAGAAAATACCAAATTGGCGAAACAAATAGAAGCTTTGGTAAAAGATAAAGTCAAAAATTTGAAAGCGAGTTTAATTGCTGAAATTCAGGAAATAAACGGCGTGCAATTCTTAGCCAAACAAGTCGATTTAAATCCGGAAGGAGCAAAAGATTTAGCTTATGAGTTAGGGAATTTAGGGAATAACTTGTTTTTAGTTTTGGCTACAGCCGAAGAAGGAAAACCAATGTTAACGTGTTATATTTCTAAAGAATTAGTTGCCGATAAAGGATTGAATGCCGGTCAAGTTGTTCGCGAATTAGGAAAATATATTCAAGGTGGAGGAGGAGGACAGCCGTTCTTTGCTACTGCCGGAGGTAAAAACGCTGAAGGAATTCAGGAAGCTTTGACTAAAGCCGTCGACTTTTTAAAATAGATAGCGAAGCTCTTAAATAGTAGTCTCGCAAAGACTCAGAAGATGCAAAGTGTTTGTGTGAATTTTTATAATATCCATTAACTGTAGCTTTGTGACGCTGTGACTTTGCGAGATTTTTTTTAATATTAGCAAAAAATAAAGATGAATTTTAGAACTCAAATTCCTATTCCCCCAAATTTAAATCCTATAGATTACAATTCTAAAATTGTTTCTTTGGGCTCTTGTTTTGCGGTTAATATGGCGGAGAAATTCGAGTATTATAAATTTCAGAATTCGGTAAATCCTTTCGGAATTATTTTTAATCCTGTTTCGATTGAAAAACTGATTTATCGTATTGTAAATCAAGTTTTTTTTACGGAAAAAGATATTTTTTTTCATAATGAACGCTGGCATTGTTTTGAGGTTCATTCTGATTTGAGCTATGCAAATAAAGAAGAATTTCTTGAAAATTTGAACGTTATTTTAAAACATTCATTAATCCAACTATTCCAGGCTTCTCATGTTATTATCACTTTTGGAACATCTTGGGTATATCGCAATTTTGAAAGTAATACTATCGTTGCCAATTGCCATAAATTGCCACAAAATCAATTTCAAAAAGAAATTTTGTCGGTGGAAACAATTGGGAATTCTATTAAAAATACCATTGATTTAATCCAAAAAATTAATCCGGATTGTAATTTTATTTTTACTGTTTCACCAGTTCGTCATCTCAAAGATGGTTTTGTCGAAAATCAAAGAAGTAAATCTCATTTAATTACAGCAATTCATGATGTCATTAAGCCTCAATTACCCGCTGTTAATTATTTTCCCAGCTACGAAATCATGATGGACGAACTTCGCGATTATCGATTTTATGCCGAGGATATGTTGCATCCAAGTGCAGTAGCCATTGATTACATTTGGTCTAAATTCAAGGAAAGCACGATTGCAGAAAGTGATTTCCCGGTTATGGAGCAAGTCGACAGTATCCAGAAAAGTTTGTCGCATAAACCATTTAATCCAAATTCTGAAAGTCACTTGAAATTTGAATCCAAATTGAAACAAAAAATGACTAACTTACAGTTTCAGTATTCATTTATGAAATTTTAATTATGCAAAAAAGGATTTTAGTTTTTGTTGGAGTAATAATAGCGATCGTCTTAGCATTTAAATATTGTGATTTCAAAAAAGAAGAGGATTCGGATTTAAATTACAATACGAATCTTATTCAGCAGCAAATTGTCAATGTGGGAAAATTAGTGGTTACCGAAGGCCATTTCTCCGAGGTAGTGACGTATAAGAATCAGCAAAAATACATGATGGATATTCTTTCTTTCGAGAAAAAAGCATTAATTGTTGTCAATGCCGATGTGACTGTGTCGTATGATTTGCATCAAATGAAGTATGATATCGACGAGAAAAACAAAACGATTACAATACTAAGTATTCCAAAAGAAGAAATTAAAATCAGTCCCGATATTCAGTTTTATGATGTAGAACAAAGCAAACTCAATCCGTTTACGGGAGATGATTACAACAAAATAAATAAATCGGTTAAAGCGAATCTGGCTAAGAAAATAGAAAAATCTTCCTTAAAATCGAATGCTCAAAATCGTTTAATCAGTGAGTTATCTAAAATATTGATTTTGACTAATACTATGGGTTGGAAATTACAATATGAAGGCAAAGTAATTGAAAGCGAAAAAGATTTTAATCAGAATATAAAATTATAATTTAAAATTTCATCCCGGAATTTACTTGTTTTAAATGTAGAATTCCGGCATGAAAGTTTCATTGATTTTTACCAAAAAATCAAGCCCAAACCTCCAGTAATTAAATGTGCGACTTCGGGTCTGGTTTCTTTTAATTGTTCAAGATAAAGTAGAATTTCGTCTAATAATTGTGGTTCATTTCTGTCTTTCAAGACTTCGGTAATTTCAACTGCCAATAACCAATCGTTAGGATGATTTTCCTTTAAATCTTTGAAAATTGGTTCTAATGACGTTGTGGTATCTTTAGTTTCTCTTATTTTTCGAACACTGTGATACAATAGCTCTAAATCATCCCGTTCTGCAGTATGTTTTGCTTTAATGGTTTTGCTGGAAGGCACATGCGAAATCAAATCAAAACTGTTTACATCTGCCGGACCCGAGAACGCTGAAACTACTTTTTTGCCTACCGCCATATCATAATTTCCCCATTCTGGTCGGAATAGTATGTTTTCTCCATGAGTTACGGTACAGTTTTTAAGACTAATCAAAATAATTTCTCCGTGAAGGTTTCTGGAGCCGGTTATGATTTCTCCTTTTACAGTAATATCGCCTTCAAATTCCATGATAACACTTTCACTTTCATAAATGGCATAAGCTCTCAAATCTCGTGGACTCATGTCTTCGATGGCGAGATTGATCCCTTTGAGTTTTCCTATCGGACTGCCAAAACCTTCGGAATGTTTGTTTGTGCCATGACCTACTAATTCTTTTTCTCGGTAAGACAAAGCTGTTTTTCCCGAAGTCTGTATGTAAATTGGTTTTCCTTCTTGCTCAATCACAGCAGTAAAAATACCTGAAATTTGTAATCCTGTACTCAATTCGATTGTTCCTAAAGCATTAGAATGAATCAGTTTTTGTATGCCGGATAAACCTCCTGTGCGAAGCGCCATTTTATTGGCAAATTCTTCTAAAACTAAACTTAAATAAGCAAAATTTGGTGTTACATATAATTGTGGCTGTGGTTTTGTAATGTCAAAGCTCTGATTCGCTACCGAAATATCATACGGTAGTTTCTTCACATTTTCGGTCATGCACCAAGCACTTTCGCCAATAGAAGAAAGTAAACCGGCGCCGTAAATTTTAGGATTTTCTACAGTTCCAATCAGGCCATATTCTACTGTCCACCAATGCAGGTTTCTGATTTGTGCCATTTCGGACAATTCGCCCATATTATTTTGCAAATCGGCTACGGCTTTTTCGGCACTATCAATCTCATATTGTGGTGTGTCTTCTGCTTCTTTTAAGATAGAAAGTAACCGGATCGCTTCATACATTTCATAATCTTTACCCGATGAAATGGCTTTGCAGCCAATTTCTCCAAAACGACGCAAATATTCTGCATATTCCGGATTGGCAATAATTGGAGCGTGACCGGCACCTTCGTGAATAATATCTGGAGCTGGCGTATATTCGATGTGTTCTAATTGTCGAATATCCGAAGCAATAACGAGTACATTATACGCCTGAAATTCCATGAACGCATTTGGAGGAATAAATCCATCAACAGCAACGGCTGCCCAGCCTATTTCGGCAAGAATACGGTTCATGCCATACATACTGGGAATGTGGTCGATTTCTATACCTGTTTTTTTAAGTCCATCCAAGTAAGAACTGTGTGCTACTTTCGAAAGATAATTGACATTTTTGCGCATCACATAACGCCAAACCGCTTGATTTATAGGAGTGTAATCGCTATAATCTTGGGGTTTTATAAACTGTTTTAAATGCTTGGGCAAACGGTCTAATAAAGGATTACTTTCTATAGTTGTATTCATAACGAAATCGTTGTAGATTTACCGTAAAAGTACAATTTTAGAAAGCTGTTTTTAGTCTTTTGTCTAAAATTATTTCTCTACTTTCTCTAAATCTTCTAATTTTGTCTTGGTTAAATTGAGCTTGTTGAACTCCGGATTGTTAGGAATTTTAAGTTCAAAATCTGAAATAGAATCCACCGCGATTTGAAAATCAGTACCGGATAAATCCAAAACGTGGCCTCCCGATATTTTATCATCTGCAATAAAATGAAAATGATATCCCATAACATTAAGTCCTTTCATATATTCCGGAAAACGAAACCCCACTAAAGTTCCTTTTACATTTTTCAATTCAAAAACAGATTGTTTTTTGACAGCGTCAACCATCAACGGATACGGTTTGATTTGTTTAGAAACACTTCTGGTTTTAATCGTGTTGAATTGTGCTTTAATTTTATAAGCGAAATACAGATTTTTATTTGGCGTCAGGCTGTCCAAAAGGGAGTAGAGGTTTTTTAGCCGTAAATTTTTCGAAGAAGTATATTCTTTGTCAGACGCAAAATCAGTGACAACTGCAAAAGGAGTTTGCTGGTTCTTGCTCACAGGATATACTTTTCCATCTGATTTTATTTGATAAAAATGGTTGTTTAAACCAATCATTTCGCCGTCTAATTCATTAAAAGTTCCAATGCCAAAAGAACCTTTTTTTTGAAGCGCTTTCATTTTTAATTCCCCATCGTATGCGCTTTCCATTAAGGCGTTTATGGTTGCGTATTGATATACTTTTGTGTTTTTATCGGATTGTGTTTTACAGGAATTAAGCAGTAAAAACAAGCATAACGAACTAATGATTTTAAGATGATATTGCATTTTAATAGCTGGTGTTAGTTTTTTTGCATAAAGCAAAAGTAATGCAAATTTCAGTCTCTAATTCACCAACTCAAATACTAATAGTTGTGTTTTTTGTTTGTCTGAAAAATTATTGTCAGAAACAAAAAGTAAAGATTGGTTTCCATTACTGAGTTTTGGTCCAAAAGTAAGTCCTTCGATATTATCAATAAAAATTCCCAAATCATCCATGTTGAGCAACAGTTTTTTGGAGGCAATTTTAAAATTTTTATTTTTTAATGAAGCATATTTTTTAACATTAGTCGCTTTCTTCAGGTTACAGAGGAATATTTTTATGGTACAGGCTTGTGTACCGGTAGAATAAGAGCGCTCCACCACCAGCAGTTGGTTTTTCTTGTAATATTGAATCGCCGAAATTCCGTTAACGGCAAAAGCATTTTTTGGATTCGCTTCGTGAGCAATTGGCTCTAATGTGTAGGCGTATTGTGCAGTATTCTTTTTTGTTTTTTCATTGAATTTGTAAAATCGTACCAATCCACCTTTTTCAATTGTTGCGGAATTATCGTCTTCAAATAAAGGTTCTTCAATATTGGTGTAAATAGTTTTGTATTTTTTGTCGAAAGTAATTCCTTCTAAAGTCCCATTATTTCTCGGTCCAGCCTCTTGTTTCTGCATTTTTAAATTTTCAGGAACGGTTACGGCATTCAAAAAAATACCATTCAAGTCCATAAAATTTATTGCAGGATTTTGCAAAACTAATTTGTCTGCGCTAAGCACACGAGCACCTTCACTGCTCCAAATTAAGGAATTGTTTTTAGGATTAAATCGAATGTCTTCTGGATCTGCAGACGTGTTTGGACTTGTATTCCAATTGTCATACCCTTTTCCTGCTTCGTTTTTTAAAGTGGTGACGGTTTGAAAATCGATACTTTTTAATTTATTTTCGACCAAATGAATTTTTGCTGTATAAAATCTCGAATCGTTAAATACAGCTCTATCGTCGCTTATTAAATAATACAGATCTTGTTTTGCGTCATAATCAATCCCGGATAAACCACCAATTTTTGTGTTTTGAAAAGGTTCGTCATAAGGAATTTCTAAAGAACTGATTAGTTTTAAACTGGGAATTCGTTGGTTTTCATTGGTTTGTTTTAAATTCGAACACGAAAGAAAAACCATTTGTAAAACAACAAGAAAGAAAAATTTACGCATACTATTTTGGTTAAAACGATTCAAATGCAATTGATGTATTTTAGTTAGCAATTAAAGATGTTTACGATTTGAAAAGTTTTAGTTTTTTTCGGCATTTCTGAAATACTCAATTTTATAATTGAACATTTCGGCCATGTTCTGCGCTCGGAGTTTTGCTTCTTCGGCTAATGGACCTTTAAATAAACTATTTGTCGTTTCGGTGAAAATTTCCATCCAGCGTTGAAAATGTTCTTTTGCAACGGGCAATTGTTTGTGCGGCGGAAACGGACTTCCGGAATAACTGTGTACTTCGAGTAAAATAGTTTGCCAAAAGCGATACATTTTTTCTAAATGTTCCGGCCAGCGGTTGCCTATTTTCTCATTAAAAATGGGTCCGATAAATTCGTCTTTTTGCACTTTGGCATAAAAAGTATTTACCAATAATTTGATGTCTTCTAAGTCTGTAATATCTTTTGTTGGGGTCATAATTGGGAATAAAAAAGCCTACACAAAGGTAGGCGATTCTGTTTGAAAATGTGTTAAAATTATTTTTTAACAGGTGGATATTGCGCTAATATTTTACCCACAAATTCTGTAATACGTTCGTCTTTTTTTGTTGTGTTTTTAGTCAAAGTTCCGTTTCCTTCTCCCTGCCAAATCATTTCTTTCTTTTTAGCATCAATAAAATCAATGTATAAAGTTCCTTCGGTAGATGTGGATACATTAGTTTGGCTACCGCCCATCATGTAAGGATTCCATCCAAATCCCCATCCGTAACCCCAACCGGCATTAAATTGATTTACGTTAACTTGTTCGCGGGATTTAGTAAAAATATTGATTAATAAATCAGGATTTTCACTTTTTGTAAAACCTTTGGCCGCCATTTGTTCATCGATGGCATGTAGAATTCTTCTTTTGTCTAAATCAGAAATTTCTACTTTATCAATTCCAGCTTTAAAAAAAGCATATGTTTTATAAGACGAAAAATCTACATTTTTGTCATAGTCTGAGTTGACACTTACAGAACTACAAGATGCTACAATAAAAAGCAGCAATAAGGGCAATAGTTTGGTTGTTTTCATATTTCAATCTTTTTTAAAAGGTTAAGGTATAAATAGTTTGTGCTACAATAACTGTTCATTAACGCTGTTTGGAAGAGTCACTTTCAATAAAGGTTCTGATTCCATGGCTCTTTTTATGGCAAAAATTGCTCCGTCATTTCGAGCCCAACTTCTTCTGGAAATTCCGTTGTTGACATCCCAGAAAAGCATTGATGCTAAACGCTTTGAAGCTTCTTTTGAACCATCAAGAACCATACCAAAACCGCCGTTAATTACCTCTCCCCAGCCCACGCCACCGCCATTGTGAATGGATACCCAAGTGGCGCCACGGAAACTGTCTCCAATGACGTTTTGTATCGCCATATCGGCAGTAAAGCGAGAGCCGTCATAAATATTAGACGTTTCTCTGTATGGAGAATCAGTGCCGGAAACATCATGGTGATCGCGACCTAAAATTACGGTTTCTATTTCACCTTTGGCTATAGCCTGATTAAAAGCTTCGGCAATTTTCACACGCCCTTCTGCATCTGCATAAAGGATTCGGGCTTGAGAACCCACCACTAATTTGTTGTCTTGAGCGCCTTTTATCCATTTGATGTTATCCTGCATTTGTTGCTGAATTTCGCTTGGCGCAGTTCTTGTCATTTCTTCAAGAACTTGACAGGCAATTGCATCCGTTTTGGCTAAATCTTCTGGTTTTCCCGAAGCACAAACCCATCGGAATGGACCAAAACCGTAATCAAAACACATGGGCCCCATAATGTCCTGCACATAACTCGGATACCTGAAATCAATATGGTTTTCGGCCATAATGTCTGCGCCAGCTCGCGAAGCTTCCAGTAAAAAAGCATTTCCGTAATCAAAAAAATAGGTTCCTTTGGCGGTATGTTTGTTTATTGCGGCAGTATGACGGCGCAAAGTCTCTTGTACTTTTTCTTTGAATAATTGTGGATTTGAAGCCATCATTTGATTAGCTTTTTCAAAAGTGATTCCAACCGGATAATATCCTCCGGCCCAAGGATTATGTAACGAAGTTTGGTCGGAACCCAAATCAATATAAAGATTTTCTTGATAGAAGCGTTCCCAAACATCCACGACATTTCCTAGATATCCGATAGAAACAATTTCTTGATTGGCTTTTGCCAAAGTGACTCTTTCTACTAATTCATCAAGGTTTTCAATGACTTCATTTATCCAGCCTTGACTGTGACGAATATGGGTGATTTTTGGATTGACTTCGGCACAAACGGTGATGCAACCCGCAATATTTCCGGCTTTTGGTTGTGCGCCACTCATACCTCCTAATCCCGATGTGACAAATAATCCTCCTGTTGGACTGCGTTTTATTTTTCGGAAACCATTCAAAACGGTAATTGTAGTTCCGTGAACAATACCTTGCGGACCAATGTACATGTAGCTTCCGGCAGTCATTTGACCGTATTGTGAAACACCGAGTGCATTCATTTTTTCCCAATCGTCGGGTTTCGAATAATTAGGAATTACCATTCCGTTGGTTACAACCACCCGAGGAGCTTCTTTATGGGAAGGAAATAATCCCATAGGATGTCCGGAATACATGGTGAGGGTTTGCTCATCGGTCATTTCGGATAAGTATTGCAGGGTCAAAAGATATTGTGCCCAGTTCTGAAAAACTGCTCCGTTGCCGCCATAAGTGATTAATTCATGCGGATGTTGTGCTACAGCAGTATCCAAATTGTTTTGAATCATCAACATGATTGCTTTGGCTTGTTCAGATTTTCCAGGATATTCAGAAATAGCTCTGGCATATATTTTATAATCCGGACGAAAACGGTACATATAAATACGTCCGTATGTTTCTAGTTCTGATCTAAATTCAGGTAGTAATTCAGTATGATGTTGCGGTTCAAAATAGCGTAAGGCATTGCGCAAAGCCAATTTTTTTTCCTCTGGAGAAAGAATTTCTTTTCGCTTTGGGGCATGATTAATTTCTGTATCAAATGGCTTTGGCAGCGGTAAAATAGTTGGGATTCCTTGCTGTATTTGTTCTTGGAAAGTCATTTTAATTTAAAATTAAAGGATTGAAAATAGTTGAGAATTGCTGCCAGAAACTTGAAATTTACTTGTATTACTTTTTTATTTCACCTGTTTTTTTATCGTATCCATACGGGCAATGGCGACAACCACTTTTGCAACAATAGCCTCGTTTCAGATGGTATTTTTCGGTGAAGCACTTGTAGCCTTCTGGGGTATAATAAAAATCTTCTTCTTCGAACGATTTATTTTCATTACTTTGCTCAATCATATAGCTGATGGTATTCTAATTTAAGTTTGTTATGAAGATTTTGCTACTCTTTAGTATTGTGTTTTTCTCTAAATTAAGCTGTTATCTCTTTACAAATTTATAAATTTTATAGTGAATGTTTCTTATAGTTGCTAAATATTTAATTCCAAACGGATATCGCGGTTGGGCTGCTTATCCTTTTGTATTCGTAAAATACCAATCGGATAAAGGAAATCCAGTTTTTGTGAATCATGAAAAAATACATTTGCGTCAGCAATTAGAATTGTTGATTCTTCCTTTTTTTATTTGGTATTTTTTAGAATATTTCGTGCGATTGTTACACTATAAAAATACTAATTTAGCCTATAGAAATATCAGTTTTGAACGTGAAGCCTATTCAAACGAAAAGGATTTATCGTATTTGAAAAAGAGACCTTTTTTTAGATTTTTAAACTATTTGAATATAAAATAATAATTTTGAACCAATCCATTTCTATAGAATTTCCTAACGCAATAACGCTTACCATCAAACGGGAAGATTTGATTCATCCTTTTATTTCGGGAAATAAGTTCAGAAAGCTAAAGTATAATTTGCTTCAGGCAAAATCCGAAAAGCAAGAAACGCTACTGACTTTTGGCGGCGCATTTTCAAATCATATTGCAGCTGTGGCATATGCCGGAAAAGAGCAGGGATTTAAAACCATCGGGATTATTCGAGGCGATGAATTGCGGGAGAAAATTGTTGAGAATCCTACATTGCTTTTTGCTCAAGAATGTGGAATGGAATTCGAGTTTGTCACCAGAGAAGTCTATCGATTAAAAAATGAACCTTTGTTTATTGCTGATTTAAAACAAAAATTCGGGCAATTTTATCTGGTTCCCGAAGGAGGTACGAATGAATTAGCGGTAAAAGGATGTGAAGAAATTCTAACCGAAGATGATGCTGTGTTCGATTTTGTGTGTTGTTCTCTAGGAACTGGCGGAACTATTTCGGGGATTATAAACAGTATCTTGCCGCATCAGAAAGTTTTAGGATTTCCGTCCTTAAAAGGTGATTTTTTAAAAGAGGAAATTCGTAATTTTGTGCGCATCAATACGAATTGGGAGCTAATCACCGATTATCATTTTGGCGGTTACGGAAAAATTAGTCCTGAATTAATTGATTTTATAAATCAGTTTTATGCGACAACTAAAATTCCATTGGATCCCATTTATACCGGAAAGATGGTTTTTGGCGTTATAGATTTGATTAAAAGAAATTATTTTCCGGAAAATTCAAAAATTTTACTCATTCATACCGGCGGAATTCAAGGGGTTAAAGGAATGAATATCAAATTAAAAAATAAAAAATTACCAATAATCAATATTTATGATTAAAAAAATCCTACTACTTTTTATATTGATCATTTTGGCCAGTTGTAATGCCTCGAAACCGATTATTGTCACCAAAAAAACGACGACTCATTCTTCGAAAAAAGTAGCTGTTAAAACACCTAAAAAGTCAAGTTCTTCTTCTAAATTTTCAAAAAAAGAGCAAAACAATTCAGCTGTCGAAACAATAGAATCTACTTCAAAAACCGTTGTGACAAGTGATTTAGTTAATGATTATATTTTTCAATTTAAGGGTGTTGCCATGAGTAACATGAAAAATTATGGTATTCCGGCAAGTATTATTTTGGCTCAAGGAATTTTAGAATCTGGAGCGGGAAGAGGACGTTTGGCAGTGAATGCAAATAATCATTTTGGGATAAAATGCCATAAAGAATGGACTGGTGACAGTGTAAAACAAGATGATGATGCTGAGCAGGAATGTTTTCGAAAGTATAATGACCCATCGGAATCCTTTAAAGATCATGCGGTTTTTTTATCTGGCAGAAGCCGATATGCAGTATTATTTGAATTACCAAAAGATGATTATAAGGCTTGGGCCAAAGGACTTCGTGCAGCAGGTTATGCGACCGATCCGAGATATCCTGAAAAATTAATCAGTTATATAGAACGCTATAATTTGCACCAATATGACAATCAGGTTTTGGGTAAGGAATATGTTATAAATGAAAACCAAACCATAAGACCGGCAGCTAAAAAGGAAGTTGTAGATGTTGACTCCTATGAAGTTAAAAAAGGAGATACATTGTATTCTATTTCTAAAAAATTCAATGTGTTAGTTGAAGATTTAAAACAAAAAAACAATCTTGCAGACTTTTCCATTTCAATTGGTCAAAAATTAATAGTCAAGTAAAACAAAAAAGAGGACATTCTGAAAAGAGTGTAGTCGATTATAAAAACATAAATCAGAATCATAAAAAATGATGTATCAAAGAAGTAGTCAGCTATTTGCTGAAGCAGAAAAAGTAATTCCCGGAGGTGTAAATTCACCAGTTCGCGCCTTTAAAGCAGTAGGTGGAACTCCAATTTTTGTTAAAAGTGCAAAAGGAGCCTATTTGTATGATGAGGATGGAAACCGTTTGATTGATTACATTAATTCGTGGGGACCCATGATTTTGGGTCACGCCTTTTCACCTGTAGTTGAAGCGGTAATTGAAAAAGCTAAACTAGGAACTTCTTTTGGAATGCCAACAGAATTAGAAACTCAAATTGCAGCTTTGGCTGTTTCAATGGTTCCAAATATTGACAAAATACGATTTGTGAATTCAGGAACAGAAGCTTGTATGAGCGCTGTTAGATTAGCTCGTGGTTTTACCAAAAAAGATAAAATAATTAAATTCGCAGGATGTTACCATGGACATTCTGATTCCTTTTTGATTCAAGC
>ERZ1034365.366-NODE-366-length-25319-cov-7.689208_pt1 | contig 25319 bp, 24 predicted proteins | sample MGYA00520615_ERZ1034365 | MGnify/ENA primary metagenome ERZ1034365 (study PRJEB33736, sample SAMEA104284505) | Azolla filiculoides | biome: Urban; feature: Water surface; material: Ditch water | place: Netherlands | collected 2015-10-28 | depth 0-0.1 m ...
TCTGAGCCATTTGCATGCAAATCTCAACAGCCAGCTTTAAGTTTTTCAGCCAAAAGTGCTAGATAGTTTGCATGCAGGACTTTGACTTGTTGCCGAATCTTTGTCCGCTCGCCATCGTTGAGCACGACATCGTCGGCGACAGCGAGCCGTTGCTGGCGCGTCGCCTGCGCCGCCATGATCGCCCCGACCTGCTCTGCGGAGAGCCCGTTGCGCGCCATGACCCGCTCCATTTGCAGGCTTTCCGGACAATCGACCACGACGATGCGGTCACAGCGCTCGCGGTAGTTTCCGGATTCGACGAGCAATGGAACGGCCAGGATGACGTAGGGTGAACCAGCATCCCGGCAGCGCTCGCCAGATATCTGGCGAATCAGAGGATGGAGGATGCCTTCAAGCCTTCGGCGCGCCGAAGGGTCGGCAAAAGCCAGCTGGCGCATGGCCGCCCGGTCGAGGGCGCCATCCGCCGCCCGGATTGCCGGGCCGAACTCGGCGATCAGTGCAGGCATGGCCAGCCCCTCGGCAACCGTCAACTCATGGGCAATGGCATCGGTGTCGACCAGGCCAGCACCCTGCTCGACGAACAGATCGGCGACAGTGCTTTTGCCGCTGCCTACCCCGCCTGTCAGCCCGACGACAAACCGGCTCATTTACAGGCCAGCGCCTCGGCCTTGGGCAAGGCCTGGCCGACCGCACCAAGCAGGGCTGCCTTTTCGCTGGCCGGCCCCCTGGCCAGCACCGTCACCTGCGCGTCCTTGCCGGGGCGAGGCGAGACCGCCGCTGACCGGACACCCTTGGCCTTCAACTCGGCCAACCGCTCCTGCCCGCCTTTTTCTGTCGAAAAGACGCCGAGTGAAATGGCGAAGCGATTGGGCGCATCCGGCACGACAAAAAAGTCCGTCACCCCGAGCTCGCGCAGCTCCTGCGCTTTCTTGTCGGCATCGGGCTTGCCCGGCAAGGGCGGAATGTACACCCACCAGCCGTTGCTTTCCGAGGCTTGCACCTTGCGGCTCAGCTTGAAGCTGGCAAAGCGCTTGACCAGCAAGGTGGACAAGCGATCCGCGTCGGCTGCGGGAAGTGGGCGCCAGCTCAGGCAGACGGGCGCCTTGTCCAGCTTCTCGACCCTGGCTTCGGGTTCGGGCTCGGCCGGCTTGTTGTCGACCTCGACTTTTTCTGCCGCAGCCTTTTCTGGCGCGTCCTTTTCGGCGAGGGGCGGCGCCTCGGCCGGCTTGATTTCCGGCGCCACATGCTCGGTGCGAACCGGCATCGCCGGTGCCTCGCCTCGGGCAGCGATGCGCATGCGCTCAGGCCGGACCTGCTGCTCGAGCCGCCCGGCATCCGGATTGTCCGGATGCCCGAAGTAACCGGCGCCGAATGCGTAGAACAGCAGATTGGCAAGAACCAGCAGGAAGACCAGAACTTTCACGGGATCAGCCTACCTTGGGCAAGTGCTTGAGCGACTCGGCGATGGCCGCTTCCGGGTAGTCATAGTCTTCAAGTTTGCCGGAGAAGAATTTGTCATAGGAGGCCATGTCGAAGTGGCCGTGGCCGGTCAGGCTGAAGAGGATGGTCTTCGCCTCGCCGGTGACCTTGCACTTGAGTGCCTCGTCGATGGCCGCGCGAATGGCATGGCAGGATTCCGGCGCCGGGATGATGCCTTCAGCCCGGGCGAACTGCACGCCCGCCTCGAAGGTCGCCACCTGCGGCACGGCCAGGGCTTCGATCTGCCCCTCATGCAGCAACTGCGAAACGAGCGGTGAATCGCCGTGGTAACGCAGACCGCCGGCGTGGATGCCGGGCGGCATGAAGTCGTGGCCGAGCGTGTACATCTTCATGATCGGCGTGTAGCCCGAAACGTCGCCGTAATCATAGGCATAGTGGCCCTTGGTCAGCGTCGGGCAGGAGGTCGGTTCGACCGCGACGCAGCGCAGGTTGGTCGCCCGCTTGTCGCCGGCCGCCTTGTCGGCGAGGAAGGGAAAGGCAATGCCGCCGAAGCTCGAACCGCCACCACATGGCCCGAAGATCACATCCGGATAGAGGCCGATCTTGTCGAACTGCTTCTTGGCCTCGAGGCCGATGACCGACTGGTGCAGGAGCACGTGATTGAGCACGGAACCCAGCGTATAACAGGTGCCGGGCTGGGAGGCTGCTTCCTCCACGGCCTCCGAAATGGCCAGGCCGAGCGAGCCCTGGTTGTCCGGGTCAGCGGCCAGCGCAGCACGACCGGCGTTGGTCAGATTGCTTGGGCTGGCAAAGACGTCGGCGCCCCAGGTCTGCATCATCGAGCGGCGGAACGGCTTCTGCTCGTAGCTGACCTTGACCATGAAGACACGCACCGGCAGGCCGAACATCTGGCCGGCAAAGGCGATCGACGAACCCCACTGACCGGCCCCCGTTTCGGTCGTCAGCCGCTTGGTTCCGGCGATCTTGTTGAAATAGGCCTGCGGCACGGCGGAGTTCGGCTTGTGCGAACCGGCCGGCGAGACGCCTTCATATTTGTAGAAAATCTTGGCCGGCGTGCCCAGCATCTGCTCCAGACGCAGCGCCCTGCACAACGGCGCCGGGCGCCACAGCGCGTAGATCTGGCGCACTTCTTCGGGAATGGCGATCCAGCGTTCGGCCGACATTTCCTGTTCGAGAATCGGCCCCGGGAAAATCGCCCCCATGGCTTCCGGCGGCACCGGATTGCCATCCGGCCCGAGCGGCGGCGCCGGTGGATTGGCCATGTCGGCCACGACGTTGTACCAGTGGGTCGGAATATCTTCTTGTTCTAGGTTGATCCGCAGTGGCGTCACTTTTCTCTCCCGGAAAGTGTTTTCTGAAAGCCGGTAACTTACTCCAAAAGACTTAAGCGACCAAGGGCAGGACTGGATTTTGGCCCTTATTTCGGCTTCTACACGACATCCTCGGAAACAAGCAGTTAAAGTACCGTTTGCCCAACATTTTTATCCGCCATCACTGCCGTGCCCAGCCACAACATCGCCGCCCTGATCTGCCACCCGGCCACCGCCTGCGCGGTACCGCTCAGCCTCACTGTTACCGCGACAACGATGCCCGATGGCGGGCTCAGCCTGCACTACCGCATCACCGGCGAGGCTATCCGCCTGCCATCGCGACAGCCCGCCGGCCCCGCCGACGGACTGTGGCAGCACACCTGCGTCGAAGCCTTCGTGGCGGAAGATGGCCGCGGCTATCGCGAATTCAATTTCTCGCCCTCCGGCCAGTGGGCAGCCTACCGCTTTGGCGACTACCGGGAGCGCGATACCGGCTTTACCCCTGCCGGCGAACCACAATGCACCGTCACCCCGCGGCCCGAAGGCTTCGAGCTGCAAGCGACGCTCGCGGCCGCTCTGCTGCCCCCTGGCAATACGCTGCATATCGGCCTGACGGCCGTCATCGAAGCCGCCGATGGCAGCAAGACCTACTGGGCGCTGGCGCATTGCGCGGCCCAGCCCGACTTCCATCTCCGTCAGAGCTTTGCGCTGACCCTGAACCGACCCACACCATGACACCAGCCATCCAGTTCGGCATCGACCGCCTGCTCGCCGACCCCGCCCTGCGCCAACCGCTGGCCGGCAAACGACTCGCCCTGCTCGCCCACCCGGCCTCGGTCACCGCCGATCTGACCCACTCGCTCGATGCGCTAGCGGCCCAGCCCGACCTCAACATGACCGCCGCCTTCGGCCCCCAGCATGGTCTGCGCGGCGACAAGCAGGACAACATGGTCGAATCGCCCGACTTCCTCGACCCGCAACTGGGCATCCCGGTCTTCAGCCTCTACGGCGAAGTCCGCCGGCCGACCGACGCGATGATGGACACTTTCGATGTGCTGCTCGTTGATTTGCAGGACCTTGGCTGCCGCATCTACACCTTCATCACGACGCTGCGCTACGTTCTCGAAGCTGCAGCCAGGCACGGCAAGAGTGTCTGGGTACTCGACCGTCCCAACCCGGCCGGTCGCCCCGTTGAAGGCCTGAGCCTGCGCCCGGGCTGGGAAAGTTTCGTCGGCGCCGGTGCCATGCCGATGCGCCACGGCCTGACCATGGGCGAACTCGGCCAGTGGTTCATCGCCACGCTCAAACTCGAGGTCGATTACCACGTCGTCACCATGCACGGCTGGCAGCCCGATGCCGCGCCCGGCTACGGCTGGCCGCTGGGCGAGCGGACCTGGATCAACCCCAGCCCGAACGCGCCCAACCTGTCGATGGCCCGCGCCTATGCCGGCACCGTCATGCTCGAAGGCGCGACGCTGTCCGAAGGGCGCGGCACGACCCGCCCACTCGAACTGTTCGGCGCCCCTGATATTGACGCTCGCGCCGTCATGACCGAAATGCAGACTTTCGCACCACAATGGCTGAAGGGCTGCAAATTGCGCGAAATCTGGTTCGAGCCGACCTTCCACAAGCACGTCGGCAAGCTTTGTCACGGCATCCAGATCCACTGCGAAGGGCCGTACTACGATCACGCGGCCTTCAAGCCCTGGCGCATTCAGGCCCTTGCCTTCAAGGCCATCCGCCGCCTCTACCCGGACTATCCGCTGTGGCGCGATTTTGCCTACGAATACGAGCACGACCGTCTGGCCATCGACCTCATCAACGGCTCACCGCTCCTGCGCGAATGGGTCGATGCACCGGCTACCCGGGCCGCTGACCTGGAGCATCTTTGCTACAGCGATGAAACGGCCTGGCAGGACGAAACTCGGGCCTTTCTTCTCTACTGAACGCGCCATCCGGATCGACCGACCGGGCAGAAAAAATGCCAAACGTCTAACGAACTGCTAATATCTAGCAATCCGTTGCAAAATATCAAATCCGACCGGAGTTCGTGTGTGCGCATGCTGCCAGGTTCCAGGAAGCCATTGGCTCCATAAGGGCTTGGCTGCACTGTGCCTGTTCGTCGGACTATCGGCCGCCGGCGCCGACCCTCTGCCGGCTGCCCCGACAACCGCGCAAGCCGTCAATGCAGCCCGGGGCGACGAAAAAAAGACCGCAAAATTCGCCATCCTCGCCGTTCGCCCCAAAGCCGAAACCGAAGCGCGCTGGAAATCCCTGATCGATTACCTCAATCGGGCGAACCCCGAGAAACCGCTCGAACTCCTCGCGCTGACCTATCCGGAACTTGAATCCGCCATCCGCGAAAAACGGGTCGATTTCGTCCTCACCCAGCCCGCTCACTACATCGCGCTAACCCAGCGCGAAGGCCTGCTGTCGCCGCTCGCCTCGCTGATCGAGACGCAGGATGGCAAACCCGTCACGGCGCTGGCCGGGCTCATCCTGACGCGCAGCGATCATAAAACCATCCAGAGCCTTGGCGATCTTGCCGGGAAGCGCATCGCCGCCAGCAGCGTGACATCACTCGGCAGCTATCAGGCGCAGGCCTACGAATTGCAGTTGCGCGGCATCAACCTGGCGACCGATGCCACGGTCATCGAAACCGGGCAACCACAGGATCTGGCCATCGAACAACTGCTCGCCGGCAAGGTTGATGTTGCCTTCGTCCGCACCGGCCTGCTCGAAGCCATGGCGCGCGAGAAGAAACTGGACAAGAGTCACCTGCGCATCATCAATCCTCGCGACGAAGGCTTCCCCCTGGCCCACTCGACCCGCCTCTACCCGCAATGGCCGGTGGCCGCCATGCCGTGGACCGAGGAAACTTTCGCCCGCAATGTCGCCGCCGCCATCCTGACCTTGCCGCATGGCGGCGACACAGCCCGCGCCGCCGACATCCACGGCTTCGGCATTCCCGGCGACTATCGCCTGGTCGAGGAACTGCTGCGCAATTTGCGCCTGCCCCCCTTCGATGCGGCGCCCGAAGTTACCGTTGACGACATCGTCAAACAGTACGCCTGGGTCATCGCCATTGTCGGACTGGGCTTCATTGGCGGCGGCATGCTCTTCATCGTCACGCTGGCCCGCTCGAATCGGCGACTCAAGCGGGAGCGTGCGCGAACCGCGCTGGCGATGTCCGAGTTGTCGGCTACCGAAGCCCGTTTTCGGGCCATTTTCGAGAATGTCGACGCCCTTTCCATCAAGGGCTACCTGGCCGACGGCACCCTGGCCTACTGGAATCAAGCCTCCCAGACGCTGTATGGATACAGCGCCGACGAAGCCATCGGCCAGTCGATGATCGAGCTGATCATTCCGTCACCCTTGCAGCAGCGGGTGCGTGGTGCCATGCAGTGGATGTTCGCCAACAAGACGGGCATGCCGGCCGGACGATTGACCCTGCGCCACAAGGACGGCCATCCGGTGGAAGTCTATTCAAGCCACACGGTCGTCGAGACGGCAGATCGCGGCCCGATGATCTTCGGGCTGGACATCGACCTCAAGGATCTGGTCAGCGCCGAGCAGGCCCTGCGCGACAGCGAGGCACGGCAACGGATGATCCTCGAAACCCTGGGCGAAGGGGTTTTCGGCACCGACATCGACGGCATCTGTACCTTCATGAACCCGGCCGGGCTGGCCCAGCTCGGTTTCAGCGAGAGCGAAGTACTCGGCCACAGTGTGCATAGCCTCTTCCACCACCATCACACGGATGGCACGCCTTACCCGGCAGAGGAATGCCCGATGCGGCTGACGGCGAGCGATGGCCGGGCCCGCCGGAGCGAGGAAATTTTCTGGCGCAAGAATCGCGACATGCTCCCGGTGCGCGTGACCGTCACGCCGATCCGGCATGAGGGCGAGGTCAGCGGCATCGTCGTCGCCTTCTCTGACATCAGCGAAGTCCAGCAGCACGCGAGGGAACTGGAAAGACACCGCCAGAATCTCGAGACCGAGGTCAAGCAGCGCACCGAACAACTCGAGATTGCCCGCCTCGCCGCCGAAACGGCCAGCCGCTCGAAGAGCGCCTTCCTGGCCAACATGAGCCACGAAATCCGGACCCCGCTCAATGCCGTTCTCGGCATGGTCCACCTGCTCCGCCGCGACAATCCGACACAGATCCAGGTTGACCGGCTCGACAAGATCGACGCCGCTTCCCAGCACCTGCTCGCCGTCATCAATGACATCCTCGACATTTCCAAGATCGAAGCCGGCAAGCTGCAGCTGGATGCCACGACCGTCGATATCAATACCATCCTCAAGCGGGTCGTTTCCGTACTGGGCGAGCGCGCCCGCGAAAAGAAGCTGGTCTTGCGCACCGAAACGGACAACTTCACGCAGTCGATGATCGGCGACCCGACGCGCATCACCCAGTGCCTGATCAATTACACCGCCAACGCCATCAAGTTCACCGAGCAGGGCAGCATTACGATCAGGGCTAGACGCTACTCGGAAAATGGCGACGAAATCCTGCTCCGCTTCGAAGTCGAGGACACCGGCATCGGCATCGCTGAGGAGTCGATTCCCCGGCTGTTCGGCATTTTCGAGCAGGCCGATACCTCGACCACCCGCAAATTCGGCGGCACCGGCCTGGGGCTGGCCATAACCCGCCGCCTCGCCGAGCTGATGGGCGGCGAGGTGGGCGTCAACAGCCAGTTGGGGAGCGGTAGCTGCTTCTGGTTCACCGCCCGCCTGAAACCCGGCGACGAGGCCAGGTCGCTCGTCAATTCGAGCTTGGCCGGCATGCTGCCGCAGGCCGTCCAGGATTCACTCGCCGGGCGCCACCTGCTGATCGTCGAGGATGAGCCGATCAACCGCGAAATCGCCCTCGAACTGATCCAGGAATTCGGCACCACGGCCGACACGGCAGAAAACGGCATCCAGGCACTCGAGATGTTGCGCCAGCGTACCTATGACCTCATCCTCATGGACATGCAGATGCCGGAAATGGACGGCCTGGAAGCCACCCGCCGGATCCGCGCCGAGTCGCAATACACCTTGCTGCCGATCATCGCCATGACGGCCAACGCCTTCGCCGAAGATCGCGAACGCTGCATCGAGGCCGGCATGAACGACTTCATCGTCAAACCAGTCGACCCTGACGAGTTGAAGATGCAGTTGCTGCGCTACCTCGCGACCTGAGGCTGCAACACCCGCCCGGCGGCCAGAATTCCGCGATACTGCGCTTCTTCAAAGAGCGAGAAGCCCGACAGATCGGCATGCGCCAGCGTCAGGCGCGCGCTTTGAAAGCCGGCCAGTTTTTCCCGTTGCCCTGAAAACAGGCTGCCCGGTACCGGACGACGCATGGCATGGCCATTGCGGAAGACGTCGAGACGCGTCGTCAGCTGACGAATATCAGGATGGACCTGCTCAAGCTCGGCCAATATGCCTTCGGCCCAGGCTTCGCGCGGCGTTTCCATGAGCAGTCGGCGCCCGTCGGCCGGCGCCAGCTCGTGCAGGGCCCGGTAATAGGTCAGGACCGTGCCGCCCGGACGACGCCGGATCAGCTGATGCGTGGCTGTGACGTAGCCCAGCCCCGGACTGTCGTAGAACACGTTGTCCCACGCTGCCGGCGCCCCGTAGCGCTCTTCCGGCATGGCCGAAAGATGCAGGTTGGCGGTCAGCCAGGGGGCATAGTCTCCGGCCAGCGCCGCTGCTTTGAGATCGCCTGGAATGGCCGGCCAAACGCGCGGCAAGACGAACACAGGCGCCGCCCAGATGACTTGCTGCGCGATGAAACGGACGCTTTTTTCGCCCATGAGGACATCAACCGAAACCGCCGACTTGCCTTCCTCGATGCGCCAGACAAGCGCCCCGGTCAGAATTCGCCCTCCCGCCTTGCGGGCCAGCCCGCGGACCAGCCAGGCATTGCCTTCGGGGGCCGTCAAGACAGTGTCACCCGAGGCATTGGCCGACTCGCCGTTGCGACAGGCGAAATAATGCAGCCCGGCCCAGGCCGAAACCTGATCGCAGGCCATGCCGTAATCGTCACGACAGGCATAGTCAGCCAGCCAGCGCAGCGTCGGCGCCGTAAAGCCGTTGTCGCTCAGCCACCGGGCAAAGGAAATCCGGTCAAGGGCCAGCCATTCGGGGTCACGGCTGGACAGCGCCATCGGGATGGCGAACAGCCGGCGGCCGTCGCGACCACGGGCCTGTTTGAGGGCGTCCATTCGTTCGTGAAAACGGCGTTGCTGCGCCCGTTCCCCGGCATCGATGCCACGTTGCGGCAGCAGCCCTTCGTCCCACAAACCATTGCGATAAACACGCTCCTGCGGCGTCGCACACAGGTAGCGCTCGTCGTAGATCGGCTTTGGGGCGGCCGGATCGCCCTGCAACACGCCGAGCTCGGACAGCAATTCGCGGACATGCACCGACTCGCGGCTGGGCAAGGGCAGGTAGTGCGCGCCCCAGGGGTAGGCAACGAGCGGGGATAGTCCGGCGCGCGAATTGCCGCCGAATTCACTTTCCATCTCCAGCACGAGAAAATCGTCGCGCCCGGACCTGGCCAATTGCCAGGCCGCCGACAAACCGGACACTCCGCCGCCGACGATCAACACACCGGTTTTTTGAACTTCGGAAGGCGCCGGGAAACGGCCGTCGCGCAACCGATGGCCGAGTTCCTGATTCATCCCGAGCAATTCACCGGGTGGCAGGGCTGGCCTCCCCGCCGGCGTGCAAGCGGCGAGGGCTGCTGCCCCCACCGTACCGAGAAACTCGCGTCGGCTAATCAAGCTTTCGCAGCGACAGGCTGACCGACAACTGGGCGCCCAGCCAGCCCAGGAAGGCGCCGAGCCCGGCCAGTCCGGCTATTTCAACAAGACCCGGCGGACGCAGGCTGAAAGTGCCGCCATAAAGGGCAGCCAGTTCCCCTACCGGCCCGGCCAGCAGACGCAATGCCGCCAGCACGAGTGCCGCCGCGAGCAGGCCGCCAAGGGCACCCTGCAAGGCACCAAAATAGTAGAAGGGCCGACGAATGAAGGCATCCGTTGCACCGATCATGCGCGCCACTTCGATTTCGGCCGACTGGGCCATGACCTGCAGGCGAATGGTGTTGAAGGTCACCGCTACCAGCCCGGCCCCGAACAGGCCGGCGAGCAGCCACAAGGCCAGCTTGCCCAGACGCAGGAAGGCATCGAAGCGCTTGACCCAGGCCGAATCGAGCTGGACATGGGCGACCTTCGGCCAACCGGCGAGTTCCTTGCGCAGGATTTCCAGCGCCTCCGGCTCGGTGTTGGCCGGCTCGATGATGAAGGCGTCAGGTAGCGGATTGCGCGGCAGGCTGGCGACGATTTCAGCCATGCCCTCGCTTGCCTGCATGCGCTTGAGCGCCTCCTCTTTCGGCACGAAACGCCATTTGGCGTTGGCTGCCTGACGCAGCCGGCTTTCGATCTCGCCAACATCCTTCTTGCTCGCCTCGAGGCTCATGAACAGGCTGATCTGCTGCACACCGGAGGCATTGCGACCCAGATCGCGCAGATTGTCGAGGGCGACATAGCCAAAGGCCGGCAAGGTCAGCGCAATGCCGATGACCAGCAGCGACAGCAGGGTGTTGAGCGGTGTCGCCCACAGGCGGCGGAAAGCAGCGGCCAGGGCGGCACGGTGCTGGGTCAGCCAGGCACTCATGAAACCACCCTCCCGTGGTCCAGGCGCAGCACATTCGGGTGATAACGCTCGACCCAGCTCTGATCGTGCGTGGCAACGACAACCGTCACGCCGACGCGGTGGAAGTCAGCAAAGATATCGAGAATGGCCATCCCCGACTCGACATCCAGATTGCCGGTCGGCTCATCGGCGATCAGGATGTTCGGCCGGTTGACGACGGCACGGGCAATCGCCAGCCGCTGCTGCTCGCCGCCGGACAGGGCGATGGGATTGGCTTTTTCACGGGCGAGCAGACCGACCTTGTCGAGCGCTGCCCGGGCCCGACGAATCGCCTCGCGACGCGGCTGGCCGGCGATTTCCAGGGGAAGCAGCACATTGTTGAGGGCGTTTCGGTCAAATAGCAGCTTTTGATCCTGAAATACCAGCCCGAAGTGCCGGCGCACATGCGGGATGGCGCTACGCCCAAGGGCCGAGAGGTTCTGACCATTGACCACCAGGCTGCCAGAGGTCGGCCGCTCGATGGTCGAGATGAGCTTGACCAGTGTCGTCTTGCCGGCACCGGAATGCCCGGTGATCAAGACCATCTGCCCGGCATCGATAGAAAAACTCGCATCCTTGACGGCCTCGAAGCCGCCGGGGTAGCGTTTGGTCAGATTGCTCGCTTCAATCATTGTTCAAACATGGCATCCACAAAGTCCCGCGCCGAGAAGGGACGCAGGTCGTCGATCTGTTCGCCGACGCCGATGAAGCGGATAGGTTTCGGGCATTGCCGGGCGATGGCCGTGACGACGCCGCCCTTGGCCGTGCCGTCGAGCTTGGTCAGGACCAGGCCGGTGACCTTGATCGCCTTGTCGAAGGCCTTGACCTGCTGCAGGGCGTTCTGGCCGATGTTGGCGTCGAGGACGAGGAGGGTTTCATGCGGGCCTTCCGGGTCGATTTTCTGGATGACGCGGCGGACCTTGGCGATTTCTTCCATGAGGTGCAGTTGCGTCGGCAGGCGGCCGGCCGTGTCGGCCAGCACGATGTCGATGCCGCGCGCCTTGGCGGCCGAAATGGCGTCGAAGACGACAGCCGCCGGATCGCCCTTGTCCTGGGCGATGACGGTGACATTGTTGCGCTCACCCCAGGTCTCGAGTTGTTCGCGCGCTGCGGCACGGAAAGTATCACCGGCGGCGAGCAGCACGCTCTTGCCCTGGCTCTGGAAATACTTGGCGAGCTTGCCGATCGAGGTCGTCTTGCCGGCGCCGTTAACCCCGGCGATCATGATCACGAAGGGCTTGTGCGTCGATACATCGAGTGGCTTTTCGAGCGGCTGCAGGGTTTCGAGCAGGGCGTCGTGGAGGGCCTTCTGGATGGCTTCGGGCGTTTCCAGCTTGTCGCGCTTGGCCGCCTTTTTCAGTTCGTCGAGCAGGTGGGTGGTCGCCTCGATGCCGCAGTCGCTCGTCAGCAGCAGGGTTTCCAGTTCTTCGAGCAGTTCGTCATCGACCTTGCCGCGCGAAAAAATGGTCTTGAGTTTGCCGCCCCACTGGGCGCGGGTCTTGGCCAGGCCCTTGAAGAGGCGCTCGCGCCACGAAGGGGCGGCGGCCGGGACGTCGGCCTTGCTTTCGGCTTTACTGTCGGTGCCGGATTTTTTCAGGAAACTGAACATGGGGATGGTGGTCTCAAGCCTTGCTGACAGGCGGGCGGCAAGCCGTTAAGATGCCGTCCGGTTCGATGCAAAATCAGCCCCGAATTCTAGCAGAAAGCCCAGCCCCCCCATGCGCCTCAAATCCCTGCTCACCGCTTTGCTTGTTGCCGGCCTGTCGTCCGCAGCTTTTGCCAACCCTTACGAAACCACGCTCAAGAACGGCCTGCGCATCATCGTCAAGGAAGACCACCGGGCGCCGACGGCCGTCCAGATGGTCTGGTACCGCATCGGCAGCACCGACGAGGTCGACGGCGCCTCCGGTGTCGCCCATGTGCTTGAGCACATGATGTTCAAGGGCACGCCCAAGGTCGGCCCCGGCGAATTCAACAAGCGCGTCGCCGCTGCCGGCGGGCGCGACAATGCCTTCACGAGCCGCGACTACACCGCCTACTTCCAGCAGGTGCCGAAGGAAAAACTGCCCGACATGATGCAGCTCGAAGCTGACCGCATGCGCCACCTCAATGTGGATGCCAAGGAATTCGCGCAGGAAATCAAGGTCGTCATGGAAGAGCGCCGCATGCGTACCGATGACAATCCGCAATCCAAGCTGTTCGAGCAGATGAACGCCGTCGCCTTCCAGGCACACCCGTATCGCCGGCCCATCATCGGCTGGATGAACGATCTCGAAACCATGACCGCGGCCGATGCCAAGGCCTGGTATGACACCTGGTATGTGCCAAACAACGCCTACGTCATCATCACCGGCGACGTTGAGCACAAGGAAGTCTTCGCCCTGGCCGAGAAACACTATGGCCCGCTCGAAGGTCGCCCCTTGCCGCTGCGCAAGCAGCAGATCGAACCGGCCCAGGAAGGCACACGCAAGCTCACCGTCAAGGCCCCGGCCGAACTGCCGGTGCTGATCATGGGCTACAAGGCGCCCATCCTGCGCGACATCGACAAGGACAACGATCCCTACGCGCTGGAAATGCTCGCCTCCATCCTCGACGGCCATGATGCCGCCCGCTTCAACCGCAAACTGGTGCGCGAGGACAAGGTCGCCCTCTCCGCCGGCATCGACTACGACAATACGGCGCGCGGCCCCGGCATGCTCTACCTGCATGGCACACCGTCGGAGGGCAAGACAGTGGCCGACCTCGAAGCCGCCCTGCGCGCCGAAATCGTCCGCGTCCAGAAAGACGGCGTCAGCGAGCAGGAACTCAAGCGGGCCAAGGCGCAACTGATCGCCGGCCAGGTCTACAAGCTCGACTCGATGTTCGGTCAGGCCATGGAAATCGGCCAGATCGAAGCGGTCGGACTGCCCTACCAGAAGCTCGATCACATGCTGGACAAGCTGCAGAAGGTCACGGCCACGGAAATCCAGGCCGTGGCGAAAAAGTATTTCAACGACGATGCGCTGACCATTGGCGTCCTCGACCCGCAAGCGCTGGACGGCAAGCCCCGCCGCCCGGCTGTTGCGACGCGTCACTGAGTCCGGGAACGCCATGTCCCTACTCTGGAAAACCATCCTGACCAACGTGCCGTGGAGCGACGTGCTCGGCAAGGCACCCGTCATCGCCGAGGGTGCCAAGAAACTTTGGCAGGGGCTGGGCCGCAAGAATGGCGAGGCTGCCGTGGCCGAGGCCGAGGCCTTCATTGCCCCCGACGCCGATCACGCCACACGGCTGACCGGGCTGGAAGCCGCCCAGCGAAAACTGCGTACGCAGTTGCTCGCCTCCGGCGAACTGATCCAGGCGCTCAGCGAACAGAATACCCAACTGGTCGCTCAGGTCGAAACCCTGCGTCGCCGCGCCCATTATCAGGGCTGGGGCCTGGCCGCGACCGCACTGCTCGCCACCCTTGCCCTCCTGCTTGTCTGGCAACCCCGCTTAACGGAGTTTTTTGCATGAAAAAACTGCTGACTGCAGCACTCGCCCTGCTTATCTCCCAGGCCGCGCTGGCCGGCGTCAATATCGAACACTGGGTGACGGCCTCCGGCGCCCGTGTCCAGTTTGTCGAAAGTCGCGTCTTGCCGATGCTCGACGTACAGGTCGATTTCGCAGCCGGTTCAATGTTCGACCCGGCGGGCAAATCCGGCCTCGCTGCCCTGACCCGTGGCGCCCTCGACCTCGGCACCGGCAAGTTCGATGAAACCGCCATCGCCGAACAGATGGCCGATATCGGCGCCAGCCTGGCCGGCGGCGCTGACACCGACCGCGCCAGCGTCGCCCTGCGCACGCTGTCCGCCAAGGACAAGCGCGAACCGGCGCTGACCATTCTGAAAAGCGTGCTGCACGCCCCACTCTTTGATGCCGCCATTTTCGAGCGCGAAAAGACGCGCACCATCGCCGGCCTCAAGGAGGCCATGACCCGCCCGGACAGCATCGCCGGCAAAGCCTTCTGGGCCGCCATGTATCCAAACCACCCCTACGGCCGCCAGGCCACGCCGGAAAGTGTTGCTGCGCTGAGCCGCGACGATCTCGCCGCCTTCCACGCCCGCTACTACGTTGCGGCCAACGCCAGCATCACGCTGGTCGGCGACCTTTCCCGCGCCGAAGCCGAGCAGATCGCCGAAGCCATCGCCAGCGGACTGCCCAAAGGCGAGGCGGCGACCCTGCCCGACGCACCGGAAAAGCCGAAGTGGTCGATCACCCAGCTGCCTCATCCGGCCAGCCAGGCGCACATCTACATCGGCCTGCCGGCCATCGAACGCGGCAACCCCGACTTCTTCCCGCTCCTCGTCGGCAACTACACGCTGGGCGGCGGCGGCTTCGTCTCGCGGCTCATGAAGGAAGTCCGCGACCAGCGCGGCTACGCCTACAGCGTCTATAGCTACTTCGCCCCGCTCAAGCAGACCGGCCCCTTCCAGATCGGCCTGCAGACCAAGCGTTCGCAAGCCAAGGACGCCCTCAAGGTGACCCGCGAAGTCCTCACCGGCTTCCTCAAAAACGGCCCGAGCGAAGAGGAGCTGGCGGCAGCCAAGGCCAACCTGACCGGCAGCTTCCCGCTGCGCCTGGACAGCAACAAGAAGATTCTCGAAAACGTCGCCAACATCGGCTTCTACGGTCTGCCCTTCGATTACCTTGACCGGTACCAGGCCAAGGTTCAGGCCGTGACGACGGAAGACGTCCGGCAGGCCTTCGCCCGCCGCATCCGTCCGGAAAACCTCATCACCGTCACGGTGGCCGCGGATTGAATTCGGTTCGCATCATCGGCGGCGACTATCGCCGCCGTGTCCTCCAGTTCCCCGACAGCGAAGGACTGCGCCCGACGCCGGACCGGGTGCGCGAAACCCTGTTCAACTGGCTCGGCCAGGAACTCGATGGCTGGCATTGCCTCGACCTCTTTGCCGGCAGCGGCGCCCTCGGTTTCGAGGCTGCCTCACGCGGGGCGGAGCGAGTTGTGCTTGTCGAGCAAGCGCCCAAAGTCCTGGCGGCGTTGCGCGAAAACCACGAAATGTTGCAAAAACCCGCAGCAATGACGATCATCCGTGCGGATGCGCTACAATATTTGGCCTCGACGAACGCAAAATTCGACCTGATCTTCCTCGATCCGCCCTTCAAGAAAGGCTGGATTGCCCGCCTGGAGCCACTCCTTCCCGGCGTACTGAACGAAGATGCAGCGATTTACGTCGAAGCAGAACAGAAAATCGAATCGCTTGGCGATTGGCGCACCGTGCGTCATGGCCGGGCGGGCGAAGTCCACTATCACTTGTTGCGGCGAGACACAGGCGGGAAAGCAGCTTGAGCAAACTCAATCATCGTGTGGCGATCTACCCAGGCACCTTCGACCCGATCACCCGGGGCCACGAGGACCTCGTCCGGCGCGCCTCGACGCTCTTCGACAAGCTGATCCTGGCCATTGCCGAAAGCCCGTCGAAGCAGCCCCGCTTCCCGCTGGCGGAACGTGTCGCCATGGCCACCGAAATTCTCGGCGACCTCAACAATGTCGAAATTGTCGGCTTCAATTCGCTGCTCATGGACTTCGTCCACGAGAAGCAAGCCAAGGTTGTCGTCCGCGGCCTGCGCGCCGTTTCCGACTTCGAATACGAATTTCAGATGGCGGGAATGAACCGCAGCGTCTATCCGGAGGTCGAAACCGTGTTTCTGACGCCGGGCGAGCAGTACATGTTCATCTCCGCTACCATGGTGCGTGAAATTGCGCGTCTGGGCGGCGATGTCAGCAAATTTGTGCAACCTTGTGTCGAAAAGCGCCTGCGGGCGAAAACCACAGCTTAACCGAGAGAGGAACAACAGCTATGTCTCTGATTATTACCGACGAGTGCATCAATTGCGACGTGTGCGAACCGGAGTGCCCTAACGAGGCGATCTCCCAGGGCGAGGAAATTTACGTCATCGACCCGAACAAGTGCACCGAGTGCGTCGGCCACTACGACGAACCGCAGTGCGTGCAGGTCTGCCCGGTCGACTGTATCCCCAAGGATGCCGGCAATGTCGAGAGCGAAGACATGCTGTGGGTCAAGTATGAAAAGCTGACGGGCAACAAGCGCGCCTGAGTTTTTCTTCGCCCCAACAAAAAACCCGCGAATTTCGCGGGTTTTTTGTTGGCTGGCGGGCGCTTCAGGCTGCCTGCAATTCCCGGACATCGACCGGGACCAGCATATCCTGGACACGCCCGACAATTTCTTCGAGCGCCTCGATTTGCTGCAGCAGGTTTTTCTCGACACCGTCGAGTTCGGCAATCCGGTCTTCCAGCGTATCGGTTGCCTGGTGGATGCGCTTGATGCTTTCCAGACGGCGCTTGAGCTGGATCTGGTGTTCGCGCACCTGCGTTTCCATCGGCGCCATGATGGCGCGCAACCAGACTTCGGCATCGCGGTTGGCATGCTCGAAGGCGCGCCGGACCTGGGTCGCTACCTCCTCGAAGAATTTCTGCGTGATGTTCTTCTTGTCGTGCGTGAGCAGGCTGACCATCGTGTTGAGGTGATCGTCACACCAGGCCTGCAGGCGATCCAGTTCCTTCTCGTAACGAAGCAGCGAGAAGGGCGTCGGCGAGCCCAGCTTGAGGCCGTGCTCGATGGAGAACTTCTTGTATACCGCCTCCATCATGGCCAGAATTTCGCCGATTTCGCCGTTCGACTTGGACAAGGCCTCGCGCGAACCGGCGAAGAAAGCTGCCATGGCATGCGACAAGGTTTTTGAAAAAGCCGCATCGAGCATCGTGTCGCGGGTTTCCTGCGTCAACTGGCGGAGAACGTCGAGACCGAGGTGACCGAAGAGGTTGTTGGTCAAGGTTGAAAAGACACTGCGCACGGCGTAATAGCGCTGCAGGCCGGACTCGAACTCATCCTTTTCAGCCCGCACCTTGCCCATCATGTATTCGACGACACCCTTGTTCTTGCCGCGCAATTCGGTCAGTTCCGTCAATTGCTCGCGCAGGCCAAGCAGACGGGCATCGAGCAGGCCGCGCACGCGCCGGCTGACATCGCCGAATTCACCTTCGGTACTCTCACAGACGATATCGCGCTTGGCCGGGATCAGCTCTTCGGAGAGGGCAGCTTCGAGCAGGGGCAGGCGGCTCTTTTCGAGCAGCGCCGCGTCACCGTTGATTTTAGCGACCAGACCCTTCTGCGCCGACACCGGGAAAACCTGGCTGACCGGCAAGTCGAGAATGGCGGCGCTGGTATCGGCCTGACGCTGGATTTCGGCGTCGATTTCCTCGGTCGATTTCAGTTCGTCCCACTGGCCGTCGATCTTGTTGAGGACGACCATACGGCCGCGCTTGGCCATGCCGCCGCCGCAGATATGCTCGCGCCAGATCGCCAGGTCGGATTGCGTCACACCGGTATCGGCCGCCAGGATGAAGAGCACGGCATGGGCATTGGGGAGCAGGGAAAGGGTCAGTTCCGGTTCGGCACCGATGGCATTGAGGCCCGGCGTATCGAGAATGACGAGGCCCTGCTTGAGCAGCGGATGCGGAAAATTGATCATGGCGTGACGCCAGCGCGGCACCTCGACCAGCCCGTCATCACCCACCACGTAGAGATCGATCTGTCCTTCGCCGACCTGGAAACCCAGTCGTCCCGCCTCCTCCGGCGTGACCCGCGTCGTTTCGCTGACGTGGCGCAAGGCATCCTGCATGGCTTCCGGCGATTCTGTATCGAGCGACACCTTGGTCCACTCGTCGGCAAAGCGCTTGTATTCGCTGACACTGGAACTCGAAGCCCGCGTCTGGATCGGCAACAGTTCGATGCACGGCAGCTTGTTGCCGTCGAACAGCAGTTCGGTCGGACACATGGTCGTCCGGCCGGCCGACGAAGGCAGCATCCGGTTGCCGTAGTCGGCAAAGAAAATGGCGTTGATCAGCTCCGACTTGCCGCGCGAAAACTCGGCGACAAAAGCGACATTGAGGCGATCTTCGCGCAGCCGATCAAGCAGTTGCGTCAGGCGCAGGTCGCTTTGGGCATCGGAAAGCTCGTTCTGGCCCAGCCAGCCCTGCAGCTCGGCAATATGGGCGGCAAGGCGGGAGCGCCAGGTGGTATAGGCAGCAAATTGGTTGGCTAGCGACATGAGGCGTCCTTCCCGAATCCAAGCGGAAACATCAATTTAGCATAAAAACAGGGGCTTGCAGATAGATTTTAATGCTGGCAGCCGGGGCAGTAATAGGTGCTACGCCCAGCCTGCCGAATTTGCCGGACCTGCCCGCCACAACGCAGGCAGGGCAGCCCGGCCCTGTCGTAGACGCCGGCCTGGATTTGAAAGCACCCCGCCCCGCCATCGCTGTGCACGTAATCGCGGATACTGCTGCCGCCTGCCGCGATAGCATCCGACAGCGTTTCGCGGATGGCCGGCACGAGCCGCGCATAGCGTGTCCGGCTGATCCGGTTGGCCGCCCGCAGCGGCGAAATACCGGCGCGAAAAAGGCTTTCCGAGGCATAGATATTGCCGATACCGACGACCAGATGGCTATCCATGAGGGTTGGCTTGATCGGGCCGCTACGTTTCGCAATCGCCGCATGAATCCAGTCGACCGTAAAGGCATCCGACAAGGGCTCGAGGCCCTGCGTCGCCAGCAAGGGGTGCTGCTCCGCCGCCGCGGGCGGGCCGGGCTGCCAGAGCACGACGCCAAAGCGGCGCGGATCGGCCAGGCGCAGGATCTGGCCGGCCATGACCAGGTCGAAATGGTCGTGCTTGCCCGGCGGCAGGTGGCGCGGCACAAAGCGCAGATTGCCCGACATCCCGAGATGGATGATCAGACTCCCCTCGACCCCCGCCCGACTGCAGTCGATGAGCAGATACTTGCCACGCCGCCGAACGGCGCTGATGCGGCAACCGGGCAGCAGTTCGAGCAAGGCGTGCGGAATCTCGTGGCGCAGCTTCGGCGCACGAATTTCCACCGCCTCGATGAGCGCCCCTTCCAGCTCCGGCGCCAGGCCGCGACGACACACCTCTACTTCCGGCAATTCCGGCATTGCTTGTTCCTCCGGGCAAACCCCAATAACATCCCAAACTTATCGGATTCTATGCGTTCCAATAAAGCAATTCTTGCGCAAACCTCGATCGAAAGCTGTCCATGCAACTGAAGCACATCGCTGCCGCCCTGACTCTGGCCCTGGGACTGACCCACGGCGGCTACAGCCTGGCTGCCGGCGAAGCCGCCGCCAAACCGGGTGGCAAGCGCCAAAATACGCAAGCAGCCTCCGAAGACATGGTGGCACGCACGGTCTTCCAGGCGCTGGTCGGTGAATTTGCCCTGCTGCGCGGCGACACCAAGCTCGGCTCCGATGCCTGGACCGATCTCGCCCAGCGTACCCGCGATCCGAAAGTGCTGGCCCGCGCCACCGAAGTCGCCGGCCTGGCCCGCCAGTTCGACCGCGCCCTCGAGTTGTCCCGGCTGTGGCTCGAAGTCGAACCGGACTCGACCAAGGCGCAGCAGTCTCAATCCTCGCTCTTGATCCTGTCCAAGCGCCTCGATGAGCTTGCCCCGCAACTGAGCCAGTTGCTCGAGCAGGACAAGGCCAATCTCGGCAACAACCTCCTGCATCTCAACCGCATGCTGGCCCGCCACGACGACAAAAAAGCCGTGCAGTCGCTGGTCGATCGTGTCGCCACGCCTTATTCCAATGTACCCGAAGCCCATTTTGCGATGGCCCAGGCGGCGGCCAATGCCAATGACCATCTGCGCGCCCTCAACGAAACCGAAAAGGCCCTGCAGCTGCGCCCCGACTGGGAAACCGCCGCCCTCGCCCGGGCCCAGCTGCAATCCCGGCTTTCCGTCCAGACGGCGCTCGACAGCCTGTCCAGTTTCGTCAACGCCAACCCGGCCGCCCGCGATGCCAGGCTGGCCCTGGCCCGGCTGCTCATCAGCGAAAAGCGCTACGACGAGGCGCGCCGCCATTTCGACCGCCTGATCCAGGACAACCCGGACAGTCCCGAGGTCATTTATCCGGTCGCCATGCTCGCCCTGCAACACGGCGACACGAACACCGGCCGCAAGCAGCTTGAACGCCTGCTGGGCACCGACTTCGCGGACAAGAGCAGCATCCACTTCTTCCTCGGCCAGCTCGACCAGGAGCAGAACAAGGCCGACGCCGCGGCCGAGCATTTCCGCCAGGTCACGGTTGGCGAACAATACATCGCGGCCCGCTCGCGGCTGGCCCAGATCCTCCTCCAGCAGGGCAAGCTCAATGAAGCCGTTGAACTGCTGCGCGACACACGCGGCGGAACGCCCGGTGAGCGCACCCAGCTGATCCTCGCCGAATCGCAGATCCTGCGTGAAGCCGGCCGCCACAAGGATGCCTATGCCGTTCTCGAAGCCGCCCTCAAGAGCCAGCCGGACAACCCGGAACTGCTCTACGAAACGGCCCTGACCGCCGAGCGCATCGGCCAGCCGGAAGTGCTCGAAACCCATCTCAGGCACCTGCTCAGCCTCAAGCCGGATCATGCCCATGCCCTGAACGCCCTCGGCTACTCATGGACCGAGCGCAACATCCGCCTGCCAGAAGCCCGCGACCTGATTGCCAAGGCACTGAGCCTGACGCCGGAAGACCCCTTCATCATGGACAGCATGGGCTGGGTGCTCTACCGCCAGGGCAAGCTGCCGGAAGCCCTGAAAACCCTGGAGCAAGCCTATCGCATCAAGGCCGACCCGGAAATCGCCGCCCACCTCGGCGAAGTCTTGTGGACACTGAATCGCAAGGACGAAGCCCGCCGCCTCCTGACCGAGGCCGCCAAGGCCAATCCGGACAATGAAGTCCTGAGCGCCGCCCTCAAGAAATTCCTGCCTTGACCTTGCGCTTTGCCCTGCTCTTCGCTGTCAGCCTGCTGAGCGGCTGCGCCAGCCTGCCGCCGGCCCAGCCGCTACAGCGCGATGCGCTGCGCAGCTTCGTGCTTGAAGGGCGTTTTGCCCTGCGCGTCACCCTGCCCGGCCAGGCCGCACAAAACTCCGGTGGCCGCCTGACCTGGACGCACGAGAAAACCGGCGACCGCGTCCTGCTCTCCAGTCCGCTCGGCTACGGCCTGGCCGAAATCGAGACGACGCCGGAAATTTCACGGCTGCGCATGGCCGACGGCAAGACACGCGAATCCAGCGATCCCGATGCCCTGACCGAAGACGTCACCGGCCAGCGCCTGCCGGTCAGTCGCCTCCCCGCCTGGTTGCTCGGCCGTTCGCACAGCTCGGCACAGATCACCGCGGATGCCCTCGGCCGCCCGAGCCGCCTGCTCGAGGATGGCTGGCAAATCGATTACAGCTTCGAGGATGACGACCCGCAGGCGCTGCCCGCCCGAGTCAACCTGTCGCGCCTGGGCGAAATCGAACTGCGCCTGCGCATCGAAGCATGGAAGGAAGCACCATGAGCGACTGGAACTGGCACAGCGCCTGGCCGGCCCCGGCCAAGCTCAACCTTTTCCTGCACGTTGTCGGTCGGCGGGCTGACGGCTATCACCTGCTGCAAACCGTCTTCCGTTTCATCGACCGCGCCGACACGTTACGTTTCGCCCCCCGCGACGATGATCAAATCGTCCTCGCCACACCGATTCCCGGCGTGCCCGCCGACACCGACCTGACCGTGCGCGCCGCCCGCCTGCTGCAACAGGCCTCCGGCTGCCGGCAGGGCGCCACCATCCATCTCGACAAGCAATTGCCGATGGGCGGCGGCCTCGGTGGCGGCTCCTCCGATGCCGCCACCGTCCTGCTCGCCCTGAACCATCTGTGGCAGACGGACCTCGACCGGGCCGCCCTGGAAAAGATCGGGCTCGGCCTCGGCGCCGATGTCCCGGTCTTCGTCCATGGCCGCAACACCTTTGCCGAAGGCGTCGGCGAAGCATTCACCGATGTCGAGCTGCCGCCGGCCAGCTACCTCGTCCTGCATCCCGAGGTCCACGTGCCGACCGCGGCCATTTTCGGCGCCACCGACCTCAAACGCGACAGTGCCGCCATAAGCCCGGCTGACTGGCAACCCGGACAAGGCCACAACGATCTGGAACCCGTCGCCTGCGCCCGCTTCCCCGCCGTCGCCGAGCACCTGGCCTGGCTCAAGAGCCACGCCCCGCAAGCCATGATGACCGGATCCGGGGCCTGCGTCTTTGCCGGCTTTGCCCGACGCAGCGAGGCGGAAGCCGTGCTGGCCAGGTGCCCGCCCGGCATGCGGGCCTGGATTGCCGACGGCTTGGCCGAACACCCGCTCGCAAAAATTCGCTAAAGGGCTGGATTTCCCGTCGGAGCTACTGTATTATTCGCGCCTCGCTCGGACGCGAACCCGTTCGAGCAACCGCTGGGGAGTCGCCAAGTTGGTCAAGGCACCGGATTTTGATTCCGGCATTCGAAGGTTCGAATCCTTCTTCCCCAGCCAAGTTTCCTTCGGGCAGGTCACAAGCCTGCCCGATTTTCATTGTGGCGGGCAAATGCACGTAAGCATGCAAAAAGTCCGGAGGAACGTGGGAATGGCCTACAACAGCTTGATGGTCTTCACCGGCAATGCCAATCCGAAACTGGCTGCCGACGTCGCAACGCAACTCAATGTCGATCTCGGTCGCGCCAATGTCGGTCGTTTTTCCGATGGCGAAGTCAGCGTCGAACTGCAGGAACACGTTCGCGGCCGTGACATCTTCGTGCTGCAATCCACCTGCGCCCCGTGCAACGACAACCTGATGGAACTGCTGGTCATCGTCGATTCGCTCAAGCGCGCCTCGGCCGGCCGCATCACTGCCGCCATCCCCTACTTCGGCTACGCCCGCCAGGATCGCCGTTCGCGCTCCTCGCGCGTGCCCATCGCCGCCAAGCTGGTCGCCAACATGCTCGTCGCCTCCGGCGTCGACCGCGTCCTGACCATGGACCTCCACGCCGAACAGATCCAGGGCTTCTTCGACATTCCCGTCGATAACATCTACGCCCTGCCCATCCTGCTCGAAGACATCCAGAAGCAGCATTACGAAAACCCGATGGTCGTTTCGCCCGACCACGGCGGCGTCGTCCGCGCCCGTTCGCTGGCCAAGCGTCTCGAATGCGACCTGGCCATCATCGACAAGCGCCGCCCGAAAGCCAACGTTTCCGAAGTAATGAACATCATCGGTGAAGTCGACGGCCGCACCTGCATCATCATGGACGACATGGTCGATACCGCCGGCACCCTGTGCAAGGCTGCCACCGCGCTGAAAGCCAATGGCGCCAAGAAGGTCGTCGCCTACTGTACGCACCCGGTGCTCTCCGGCCCGGCGATCGAACGCGTCAACAGTTCCGACCTCGACGCCCTGGTTGTCACCGATACCATTCCGCTGCGCGACGATGCCGCTGCCTGCCCGCGCATCCGCCAGCTCTCCGTGGCCGAAATCATGGCCGAAACCATACGCCGCATCAGCAACGACGACTCTGTTTCGTCGCTGTTCATCGACTAAGTTTTTTCAACCTTCCCGAACTGGTCGCGGTCCGGGAAACCTACTGGAGTATCACCATGCAATTTGAACTTATCGCCCAAGCGCGTACGCTGCAGGGAACGGGTGCGAGCCGCCGCCTGCGTCGCGCTGGCACCGTCCCGGGTATCGTCTACGGTGGCGAAGCTGCCCCGGTTTCGATCGAAACCAGCCACAACGAACTGCTCCTCAAGCTGAAGAAGGAAGCCTTCCATTCTTCCGTCATCGACCTCGTTCTCGATGGCAAAAAAGAGCAGGTCCTGCTCCGTGATTACCAGATGCACGCTTACCGTCCGCTGGTTCTGCACATCGACTTCCAGCGCGTCGACGCCACGCATGAACTGCACGTCAAGGTGCCGTTCCACTTCATCAATGAAGAAATCGCTCCGGGCGTCAAGCTCAACGGCGGTCTGGTGAATCACGTCATGACCGAAATCGACGTTCAGTGTCTGGCTGCCGATCTGCCGGGCTTCATCGAAGTCGACCTGAGCGCCCTGAAAATTGGCGACAGCATCCACCTCTCCCAGCTCAAGCTGCCGAAGGGCGTCAAGATCGTCCATCACACGGCTGATGACTCCGTCGTTGTCGGCGTAGTTGGCAAGGGTGGTTCGACCGAAGCCGCCGAAGGCGAAGCTGCTGCTGCCGAGTAATATCCGGCTCCACGCTGTGATGGCCGCCGCTGGCATTTTGCCGCCGGCGGCTTTTTCATTTGGCTGCTCATGAACCCACCCCGCCTGATCGTCGGCCTTGGCAACCCCGGCCCGGAATACGAAGCGACCCGACACAATGTCGGCTTCTGGTTTGTCGACCATCTGGCCGACAAACTGAAGACTGCGCTCACCCCGCAGGCCAAGTTCCATGGCAAGGCTGCGCGTAGCGGCGAAACCTGGCTGCTCCAGCCAAGCACCTTCATGAACCGTTCCGGCCAGTCGGTCGCCGCACTGGCCAATTTCTACAAGATTCCGCCCGAAGAAATTCTCGTCATCCACGACGAACTCGACCTGCCGCCCGGCGGCATCCGCTTGAAACAAGGCGGCGGCAACGGCGGCCACAACGGCCTCAAGGACATCCAGGCCAAACTCGGCACGCCGGACTTCTGGCGCCTGCGCCTCGGCATCGGCCACCCGCGCAGCCTCGGCCTGGCGCAAGAGGTCGTCGATTTCGTCCTGCACCAGCCACGCAAGGAAGAACTGCCTGATATCGAACACGCCCTCGCCCGCTGCCTGCTGGCCTGGCCCAAACTTGCCGCCGGCGACTTTGCCGGCGCCCAACAACAGTTGCACGGCAAAGCCGTTTAGTAGCCACCACCTCAGGAAAACCCATGTCTTTGAAATGCGGCATCGTCGGCCTGCCCAACGTCGGCAAATCCACCCTCTTCAACGCCCTGACCAAGTCGGGCATCGCGGC
>ERZ1034365.367-NODE-367-length-25216-cov-18.233223_pt1 | contig 25216 bp, 16 predicted proteins | sample MGYA00520615_ERZ1034365 | MGnify/ENA primary metagenome ERZ1034365 (study PRJEB33736, sample SAMEA104284505) | Azolla filiculoides | biome: Urban; feature: Water surface; material: Ditch water | place: Netherlands | collected 2015-10-28 | depth 0-0.1 m ...
TATTTAATATTTTCATTACGCGTAAAAAGGTTAAACGACATTTTATCAATTCCGTTTACATTTCTTCTTAAATGTTCGTATTCTTCATAAGTTACATCCGGAAATTGCTCACGTTTCCATCGAGGTACATCAGACGGACCAAAAGAAAAACGCATTAAATAAACCGTATTCATGTCCATATCACTCAAGTCTTCCTTGATTTTTTTATCCATAGAATCTACTGCAGCCAACACCGCAATAATGGAAAAAATACCAATAGTTACACCTAACAACGACAAAAGCGTACGCAATTTATTGTTGCGCAACGCATTGATGGCAAAACTGAAACTTTCTGAAAGTAATCGTAAATATAAAAGCATAATACTGAGCTATAACTATAAGTAGAGCAATGAGGGAAAATGTTACAGTTAGAGGGAATTTATTTATATTTGAGAAAAAAAAGAAAAAAAAAAAAACAATGCTAAATGAAAATCTAATTTTAAGCATTCTATTTGGTCTAGCCGCCATTCTGTATCACCGAATTCATAAATGGTGGTTATCAGGTCGTGATAAAAATCCAATTTTTCTCAAATTAGAAACAAATACGAAATCATTTGAGAATTGGGTTATCATTATTTTTTTAGCAATTACTTCTTTAGGCTTTTTGATAAAATCAATAATCTAATTTAAAAAAATATAAAACAATAAAGTTTGACTATTTTAAGAAGTATAACTACTTTTGCACCACGAAAACAACAACACTTATCTGAGACTATTCAGATACAACAACACAACACCATGAACACAACAAAAAAAATTGCTTCGGCATTGATTTCTGTATTTGACAAAAACGGTTTAGAACCTATTGTTAAAGCGCTTCACCAAAACAATGTAACCATTTATTCTACTGGCGGAACTGAAACTTTCATCAAAGATTTAGGCATTCCTGTTGTCGCTGTAGAAGATATTACAGCTTTTCCTGAAATTTTAGGCGGAAGAGTAAAAACCTTACATCCAAAAATCTTCGGTGGTATTTTAAACCGTCAAGACCATGCAGGTGATGTGGAGCAAATGAAAGAATTCAACATTCCGCAAATCGATTTAGTGATTGTGGATTTGTATCCGTTTGAAAAAACCGTTGCTTCTGGCGCTAGCGAACAAGATATTATCGAGAAAATCGACATCGGTGGAATTTCGTTAATTAGAGCAGCTGCTAAAAACTTCAAAGACACGGTAATTGTTCCTTCTGTAGAGCAATATGCACCATTTTTGAATTTCTATACTGAAAATAACGGGGCTACTACTTTAGAAAACAGAAAGTTATTAGCTTCAAGAGCTTTTAATGTTTCTTCACATTATGATTCGGCGATATTCAACTACTTCAACCAAGTTTTTGAAGAACCAGTTTTGAAAATCAGCGAGCAAAACGGAAATATATTACGTTATGGCGAAAATCCTCACCAAAAAGGATTTTTCTATGGCGATTTCGATAAAATGTTTACCAAAGTGCACGGAAAAGAATTGTCATACAACAATTTATTAGACGTTGATGCAGCAGTAAATTTAATGAACGAATTCAAAAATGATAATCCAACTTTCGCGATTTTAAAACACAACAACGCTTGTGGTTTAGCAACTAGAAATACAATGAAAGAAGCATATTTAGATGCTTTAGCAGGTGACCCAACTTCGGCTTTTGGAGGTGTTTTAATTGCGAATGGAAAAATTGATGTTGCTACAGCTAACGAAATCAACCAATTGTTCTGCGAAGTAGTAATTGCTCCGTCTTATGACCAAGAAGCAATTGATATTTTAGAGGAAAAGAAAAATAGAATTATCTTAATTCAAAACGACGTTGAGTTGCCTCAAACAACTGTTAGAACTTGTTTAAATGGAGTTTTAGTTCAAGATAAAGACAATGTTACCGATTCAAAAGACCATTTAAAAACAGTTACAACGGCTGTTCCTACAGAAGAAGAAATCGAAGATTTATTATTCGCTTCAAAAATTTGTAAACACACAAAATCGAACACAATTGTATTTGCAAAAAATAAACAATTATGTGCTTCAGGAACTGGACAAACTTCAAGAGTTGACGCTTTACGTCATGCAATTGAGAAAGCAACTTCATTTGAATTTGATTTAACTGGAGCTGTTATGGCAAGTGACGCTTTCTTTCCTTTCCCAGACTGTGTAGAAATTGCAAATAAAGCAGGAATTACGGCTGTAATTCAGCCAGGAGGTTCTATAAAAGACGAATTAAGCATCAATTATTGTAATGCAAATAATATGGCGATGGTGTTCACGGGAATTCGTCATTTCAAACATTAAAATTCCACTTACAAAATATATTTCACAAGCGCATTAAAATATTTTATTTAATGCGCTTTTTATTTGTATTTATTCCAGATTATTTTTATAATTTTGCGAGTTGAATACAATTATACAAAAAACGCTAAACCCTTATCAAACTTATGGGATTTTTTGATTTCATGACCGAGGATATCGCAATCGACCTTGGTACCGCAAATACTCTAATCATTCACAACGATAAAGTCGTGATTGATAGTCCATCTATCGTTGCAAGAGACCGAATTACTGGCAAAATTATTGCTGTAGGTAAAGAGGCCAACATGATGCAAGGTAAAACGCATGAAAACATCAAGACCATTCGTCCTTTGAAAGATGGTGTTATTGCTGATTTTGATGCATCGGAACAAATGATAAAAATGTTTATCAAAAGTATTCCTGCATTAAAGAAGAAATTGTTTACACCAGCGCTTCGCATGGTTATTTGTATTCCTTCAGGTATCACAGAAGTGGAAATGCGTGCCGTAAAAGAATCGGCTGAGCGTGTTAATGGAAAAGAAGTATATTTGATTCACGAACCTATGGCAGCAGCAATAGGTATCGGTGTAGATATCATGCAACCAAAAGGAAACATGATTGTTGATATAGGTGGTGGAACAACAGAAATTGCAGTTATAGCTCTTGGAGGAATTGTTTGCGACAAATCGGTTAAAATTGCCGGTGACGTTTTTACAAATGATATCATTTACTACATGAGAACGCAACATAACTTATTTGTAGGAGAAACAACCGCTGAAAAAATCAAAATTCAAATTGGAGCTGCTATGGAAGAATTAGACAATGCTCCTGAAGACATGTCAGTTCAAGGTAGAGATTTGCTTACAGGTAAACCAAAACAAGTTGATGTTTCATATAGAGAAATAGCAAAAGCATTGGACAAATCTATTCAACGCGTTGAAGATGCTGTAATGGAAACATTATCTCAAACACCGCCAGAATTAGCAGCCGATATTTATAATACAGGTATTTATCTTGCAGGTGGTGGTTCAATGTTGAGAGGTTTAGATAAAAGAATTTCATTAAAAACAGATTTACCAGTATATATTGCAGAAGACCCTTTAAGAGCTGTAGTGAGAGGAACAGGGATGGCTCTAAAAAACATCAACAAGTACAAAGGAATACTGATTAAATAAAAAATAATCCATGCAGCAAATAATTAATTTTATCATAAAAAACAGCTATCGATTGCTGTTTTTGCTGCTTTTGGGCATATCGCTCACTCTTACCATAAAATCACACTCCTATCACAGAAGCGAATATGTAAATTCTGCCAATAGTATTACAGGTGCTGTGTATAAAAAAGTAAATGAAGTCAACGAATATCTGAGTCTTAAAGAAAAAAATAAAGATTTAGCTTCAGAAAACGCCTTACTTAAAGAATTGTTATTTAATAAAAAAGACACTTTAATTACTTCAAAAACGCTTTTTAGAAACGACCTTAACAATTATAAAGTTATGGTAGGCAAAGTCGTGAAAAATTCTTTTAACGTAAGAGAAAATTATATCACCATAAATGCTGGAAGTGATAAAGGCTTAAAAACCGATATGGGTGTAATTAACGATAAAGGTATTGTTGGAATTGTAGAAAAAACATCGGCAAATTATGCAACCATACAAAGTGTTTTAAACATCAAATCAAAGATTAATGCCAAATTAAAAAATTCAAATCATTTTGGCTCATTAGTCTGGGACGGAAGAAATGTTGGATATGCACAATTAATTGACGTCCCTCGTTTGGCTTCATTAAGAAAAGGCGATTCAATTGTAACAGGTGGAAATTCAGATATTTTCCCTGAAAATATTCCAATTGGAAAAATAGATAAGATTTTCATAGATCGTAAAACAAATTATTATACAATTAATATTCGATTATTTAATGATATGACATCTTTAGGCTATGTATATGTCATAGAAAACAAAAAGAAAAAAGAAAAACAACAATTAGAAGCAATAACAACAGCACCAAAAAAATAAGTGAACAATAGCGTATTAAATAGCATTCGATTTATCGTTTTTTTATCATTACAAGTTTTGATATTTAACAACATCAACTTGTTTGGATACTTAAACCCATATCCGTATGTTTTATTTATTCTTTTGTATCCAGTGAATAGCAACAAAAGTGTTTTATTACTTGGAAGTTTTGCTCTCGGTATTTTATTGGATATGTTTTGCAATTCTGGAGGAATTCACACTACGGCATCTTTAATTTTAGCCTTCATTAGACCGACACTATTTAAATTTTCTTTTGGACTAAGTTATGAATACCAAACGGTCAAAATAGCAGATAAAATTTCACCAGAAAGAATTACGCTTTTATTATTAGCTATTTTCATTCATCACTTTATATTATTTTATTTAGAATATTTTAGAATTGGATTGCTTTTTACAATTCTTTCTCGAACATTATTAAGCACACTTTTTACTTTTACCATTTGCTTGCTCATAATCTATTTAATTAAGCCAAATAAACGATGAGAAAAATTGTATTACCAGCCGTAATTATTATAAGTTCAATTATTTTAATTGCGCGTATATTTTATTTGCAGGTAATTGATGAATCGTTAAAACTAAAATCTGAAAATAATGCTATTAAAAAGATTTTTGATTTTCCAGAACGAGGCTATATTTATGATAGAAACGGTAAACTTTTAGTAGCAAACCAACCTTCATATGACATTATGGTGGTTCCAAGAGAGATAAAAAAGATTGACACCTTAGAATTTTGCAAGCTACTTCATATTTCAAAAGCAGATTTTATTAAAAAAATAGAAAAAGCTAAAGTATATAGCCCTATGCTTCCTTCCGTTTTTTTAGCGCAATTAAACAAAGCAGAATATGCGGCTTTCCAAGAAAAAGAGCGAAAGTTTGAAGGTTTCTATGCTCAAAAAAGAGCACTACGCGATTATCAAGTAAAAGATTGTGCCAATATCTTTGGATTCATCACGCAAGTAAACGATGCAATTTTAGAAAAAAACCCATATTATAACAGTGGTGATTTAATTGGAAAACAAGGGGTTGAACAAGAATACGAAGAAATCCTTAGAGGAATTAAAGGTGTAAAATATTTATTAAGAGACAAACACAACAAAATAATTGGTCCTTATAAAGAAGGTCAATTTGATACAATTGCACAACAAGGAAAAGACTTAACACTTACCATTGATCACGAAATTCAGAAATATGGCACAGAATTAATGGTAAATAAAAGAGGTGGAATTGTTGCTATTGAACCAAAAACTGGTGAAATTTTAGCCTTAGTTACTGCGCCTACTTTTGACCCTGCTTTATTAGTAGGCAGACAGCGTTCAAAAAACTATATCGCTTTAAACAATGATTCTATAGCCAAACCACTTTATGATAGAGGTTTACAAGCTACCTATCCGCCTGGTTCTCCGTTTAAAATTGTGACTGGACTTATAGGTTTACAAGAACAAGTTATAGATGAACAAACAGTGGTTTATTGTAATCATGGTGGTTATTTTGGTCGATTTATTAAATGTCATTGTGGTCAACATACGCTGGTACTAAACAATGGTATCTACAAATCATGCAATACCTACTTTGAAACCGCTTTTAAACGTTCAATTGATAAATACAAAATACCATCACAAAGTATTGACGTATGGTCAAAACATGTTAAAAGTTTTGGGCTAGGACAATTTCTAGGGACTGATATGCCAATTGGAGCTAAAGGATTAGTTCCAACTTCAAAAACATACAAAAGAGCATATCCAAATGGAGGATGGAGAAGCAATACCATTATTTCAAATTCAATTGGTCAAGGAGAAATATTAACTTCACCAATTCAACTTGCTAATATGATGGCTGTAGTGGCAAATAGAGGCTATTATTACACACCACATATCGTAAAAAAAATAAAAGGTCAAGCGTTAGATAAAAAATATACTACTAAACATTATTCAACTATTGATAAAAAATATTTTCCACCTGTCATCCAAGGATTAGCAGATGTTTATAATGTAGGTACAGCCTACAATTTAAAAGTTGAAGGTTTAGAAATCTGTGGAAAAACAGGTACAGCTGAAAACAAAATTAGAGTCGCTGGAAAAACTTATCAACTAAAAGACCATTCCATTTTTGTAGCATTTGCACCTAGAGAAAATCCTACCATAGCAATCGCTGTTTTTGTTGAAAATGGATATTGGGGAAATAGATGGGCTGGACCAATTGCAACATTAATGATCGAAAAATATGTAAATGGGAAAATTTCTAGAACTGATTTAGAAAACACAATGCTAAATGGAAGTTTATTACCCGAATACAACAAAATAGAAAACATAATATACCAGCGATTTCCAGAGAGAACATCGGAGAAAGCAAATGATTCTATTGCAAAAAGAGAAATACAAATAGGAGAAGCAAAAAAAGAAGAAGAAACAAACTAAAATGAGAAATCAAAGCATCGGATCAAGCATTGACTGGATTACCTTATTACTTTATATAGCTTTAGTAATTATGGGATGGATGACTATTTATTCTGCTTCACTACCATTAGAAGAAACATCAATTTTTGATTTATCTCAAATTTATGGAAGACAAATGCTTTTTATTGGGCTAACAATTCCTATTATTTTTATTATCTTATTTACAGAAGCTAAGCTTTTTGAACGATTTTCCTTTGTGTTTTATGGCATTGGAATAGTTTTATTATTAGGATTATTTGTTTTTGGAAAAACAATTAAAGGACAAACCAATTGGTATCAATTTGGCGGATTTGGTTTTCAACCTTCAGAATTTGTAAAGACTGCTACTGCCTTACTTTTGGCAAAATATTTGAGCTATTCGCAAATCAATTTAAAACACACAAAAGACCAACTAATAGGACTAGCAATAGTTGGATTACCCGTCTTCTTGATACTTTTACAACCTGATGCTGGTAGTGCAATGATTTTTATTTCTTTAATTTTTGTACTCAACAGAGAAGGTTTACCTAGTTGGTATTTTATATCTGGAATTATTGCAATAGCTTTATTTTTCTTGTCTCTTTTAATTCAGCCACTATATATTATTATTGCAATTTTAATAATAATGATAGTTCATTATGTTTTAAATCGAAAAATATCAAGGAATCCAATTGTATATGGCTTAATTTATTTGGTAATTGTTGCCTTTTCATTTTCTGTAAATTATGTTTATAATAACGTTTTAGAATCACATCAAAAAGACCGAATAAACGTTCTTATTGGAGATGATGTCGACATGAAAAAAGAAGGCTACAACTTAAACCAATCAATGATTGCAATTGGTTCAGGAGGATTGCTTGGAAAAGGATATCTTGAAGGAACGCAAACCAAAGGAGGATTTGTACCCGAACAACACACAGATTACATTTTTACTACGGTAGGAGAAGAATGGGGATTTTTTGGTTCAACATTAGTAATTTTATTGTTTGTAACTCTTTTCTTGCGCATAATTTATCTGGCTGAAAACCAAAAAACAAAATTCAGTAGAGTTTATGGTTATTGTGTAGCAACTTACTTATTTACACACTTTTTTGTAAATATTGCAATGCTTATTAAACTATTCCCTACTATTGGAGTACCATTGCCTTTCTTTTCTTATGGAGGTTCGAGTTTATGGGCATTTACAATATTATTATTCATTTTCATCAAGCTTGACGCTAATAAGGTAAACGAATGGTAACAAAAAATCCCGAAAAACGGGATTTAATTGTATTAGTTTAGTTTGTCTAATTTATTTTGTGCTTTTTCAAGATCTAATTGAAGTTCTAAAAATTTATTTTCTTGTTTAAGGATTTTTTCTCTCCATTTTAATTCATCTTCTGTAGATAATTTTCCTTTACGTTTTAACTTTTCAAATTTTTCTTTATCTTTTTCTAGATCATTTTTAGCATCTTTGATTTTCTCCTTTGCCTTTTCAACACGAGCAACTGCTTTTTCTCTTTGTGCTTTTTCTTTTTCAATTTTTTTCAGCTCTTTTTCAGCTTTTTTCTGTTCCCTTTCAGCTGCTTTTTTTTCTTTTTCAGCCTTATCCAATTCTTTCAGGCGTTCTTTTTCTAGCTTTTGTTCTGTCTTAAGAATTTCTTCTTTTTCCTTTAATTTATTTTTTTCAATCAATACTTTTTCAGTAGCGGTACTTAAGGTGTCTTTTACTTTCTCTTGCCCAAAACTAAATTGCATTACAAACAAAACAATTATAGGGATTATTTTTGTCTTCATCTTTTCAAATTATTAAATTACTTTTACAAAGATAACAAAAACTAAGCCACGATAGATTATGAGAAAATTCATTTGTTTAAATATAGTCCTAATGCTATTTTCATGTATAGAAAACAAACCTGAAATAGAAAATCAAGAAGAACATAAAACAATTGGTAATCCATTGACCTCAAGTTTTGATTATTTACCGACCTCCACTACAAATACAATATACAAACATGACGGTTATACATTTTCTTATTCAGAAGATCACGAACAAAGTGAATGGGTAGCTTATAGTTTAAATAAAGATGACATCACTTTTTCAAAATTTGATAGGCCTTTTTTTGAACAAGATCCAATTGTGAAAACTGCATCAGCAGATTGGAGAAACTACAAAAAATCAGGCTACAACAAAGGTCATTTATGTCCCGCAGGAGATAGAAAAAGTTCATATTCAGCATATAAAGAAACTTTTTATACCTCAAATATTTCGCCTCAGTTATACGAATTTAATGCTGGAATATGGAATCGTTTAGAAGAAAAAACAAGGTATTGGGCAGAAAAATATAATGGTATTTATGTAATAACCGGTGGTGTTTTAAGTAATGATTTAGAAACAATAGGAAAAGAAGAAGTATCTGTTCCAAAATATTTTTATAAAATTTTAATTACTAAAGATGGTACAAAAATGATAGGTTTTTTGGTTCCACATGAAGCATCGGAAAAACCATTATATGAATTTGTCGTCAGCGTAGATGAAATTGAAAAAAGAACGGGAATTGATTTTTTTCCAAAACTAGATAATAACATAGAAAAAACATTAGAATCAGCTACAGAATATAAAAAATGGAGTTTTTAAAAAACAAAAAGTCCCGATAAATCGGGACTTTTTTTATTAAATAATTTAGATTATTCAACAACAATCTTTTTAGTTACTTCGCTAGAACCATCTTGAATTGTTACAAGATAAATGCCTGCTTGTACACCGTTTAATTGTAAATTTTCATTAAACAATCCGTTATTTGTATATGATTTTGTGAAAATTTCTCTTCCTCTCATATCATGTACACCAACTTTAATTTCATTACCTGAATTTGAAGTAAATTGAATATTAAAGTTTCCATTATTTGGATTAGGGTAGATTGCTAAATCGTTGATTGAGAAACTTTCATTTGACAATGGCGTTTGTGCCATACACAAATTAATTGACCAGTTTCCTATAGATCCAGTATCACCATTATACCAATCTGTAGCTCTTAACGTCCACGTTCCACTAGCTGTTTTTCCATTTAAAGCTGAAAGTGGTGAATCTGGCGAAAAAGTTCCTGTAGAAATTGTACATCCAGATGATGGAATTGCAGGATTACCATCTGAAAAAGTAATATTAACATTATCGAATTCTTCATCGCAATTTCTATTCCATAGAGAAACAATAGTTCCGTCTGGATGAACTAACTCAATAACTAAATCTTCAATATAAGTATGAGTAAATGCTAATCCAACATTAACTTCGTTAATATTTCCTGTAACTGTCCCTGGAACAACTATTGTTTTCGTAGCTGTTGTTCCTGCTGTATTAGCACCTGCACCATCACCTACAGCTAAAACAGTATTATTAGAATAATTAAACGTACAATTAGATTCGCCAGTAGTAAATTTATATGAAGAACTAAATGTTCCTGAACAACCAGAATTTTTAGGCTTAACTCTCCAGAAATAATCTGTTATTTCATTTAATCCAGAAATAGTTGTAGAAGTTCCTGTTATAGTTCCTGTTGCAATAATATTTGTAAAAGCAGCATCTGTTGCAACTTCAACATCATAAGAAGTAGCTGCTGCATTTGCAGGCCAAGATAAAACAGTAGAAGTAGCTTGACCAGTAGTTAAATTTGCTGGAGAAGTTAAATTTTGAATACCAAAACTTCCATTAACAACAGTTAAATACAAATTAACTGTTCTTGTTGTAGCGCCTGATGTTCCGGTAACAACAATTGTATAAGTACCAGTTGCAACTGCCGCAGTTGAAGTAAGATTTACGGTAACTGCACTACTTGCAGTTGTTGAAGCAGGAGAAAAACTTACAGAAGTATTAGCAGGATTTCCAGTAGCACTAAAAGTAGTTGTTCCAGAAAAACCCGCTAATGGTGTATATTGTAAATTATATGAAGCTGAATTTCCTTGACAAATTGTCGCAGTTTGAGCGCCTATAGCTCCAGCATAAGACAATGAAAAAGATGATGTTGGAGCTGCGATTGTAAAGTTAACATTTGAAATATCATAAAAAATGTGATTATTTCCTTTCACCATAATCCTATTTGTAGTACCAATATTATTTGGAACTGTAATATTCTCAGAACCATCATTTGGAACCCCAGAAGCCAAAGTTATAGGATATGTGTAACCTCCATCTGTGGATAAAAATATATCAACATTTGCACAATTAACACCATTTGTTGTTGTCCCTGAAACATTCCATGTTACATTTTGATTAGTCCCTACTTGCCATGAAATTGCTGTATTTGGTGCTGTCACTGCAAAAGGTCCTGCTGTTCCATTTACAGTAACAACCATTGCATCAGTATTTGTTAAGCCTCCATTTGCAACGTTATCTCTAACTGTAAGTGCAAAATTTAATGTTCTTGCTACTGAACTTAATGCCTCAACGACAATTACATCGTTACCAGTACCGTTGGTTGTAGTAGAATTTGCTATAACTCTATCAATTGGAGGGAAATATCTTGAAGTTGAACTAACTGGATCATATGATCTCCAGTTTGGTCCTGATGCTTTTGTTGCAGAAGCTGCTGAGGCAGCATTTGTTTGAGTTGAACCCGCATTGTCAATTTGTTCCCAGCAATATGTTAATGGATTCCCATTTGGATCAGTAGCACTTCCTGTCAAAATAAAAGGTGTGCTTTTTGGAATGGTATAATTTAACCCTGCATTTACAACTGGAGCCTCATTAGCTATAGGTGTTCTCACAGGACAAGTTTTACCTTCCATATTAGTTTCTACTTGAAAAATAGATGCAAAGTGAAAATAATCATCTGAATGAGGCTGAACATCTCTTGATGTAATTCCTGCATAACCCATTATAGTTGAGCCAGAACCAACTTCCATATTGACTCCAGTTCCTTCATTACTGTGTGAAAAAGTATGATTTGCACCAAATTGATGTCCCATTTCATGAGCAACATAATCAATATCAAAATTATCCCCTGAAGGTATTCCATCAGCAGGAGATGTAAAACCGCTTCCTTTTGAGCCATCCTCACAAACACATCCAATGCATCCAGCATTACCACCACCACCTGAGGCACCAAACAAATGTCCAACATCATAATTAGCCTCTGTGATAACACTTGTTAATGTGCTTTGTAATTCAGTATTCCAAGCTCCTCCAGAACCAGCTGCAGCTGCGGAATATGGATCAGTCCCTGCATTGTAATAAATTACATTTGTAGTTGAAGCGATAATATTCATGTGAATTGTAAAATCTTTTTCAAAGACTCCATTAACTCTAGTCATTGTTGCGTTAAATGCAGCTAAAACATTTGCCACTTGAGCAGCACTAGTTGCTCCAAAATAATTTGAATATTCCGCTGTACAAGATAATGCCAATCTGAAAGTTAATAATTCAGAAGTACTTGAACGCAATAAATTTGAATCATCTTTAGAAACTTTATCACCTAATCTATTTGTTAAACTTTGTTCTTGAGTTGAACAAGTAAATGGCAATTTCCCTTTTAATCTTTCAGAAGAATATACCGCATAAATTTTTCCATCTTCAGAATAAGGCTCCATGAATTCATTTCGCTTATCTGTTCTAAAAACCATTGTTTGAATTCCTCTTGGATCAACACTCATTCTTAATTGAGCATGTTTATCATCTATACCAATTCCTACATAAGAACGAATTTCAGGAAATTGAGTTTGTAATTCCTTGTCAAAATTTGAAGATTCAAATATTGAAAAACGTTCTAATTGTCCGTTAGCATTAGGAATTGAAATAATTATGTTTGATTTATTACTAACAAACCTATTTGGAGCTCCAAGTAAAGCCTGTTTGATTGTTACTAAATCAAGCTGCATCAATTTAAAATCTTGGGGAAAAGATTCTCTTTGAGCTGACTTAGAAACTTTGATTACTTGATCATTATAGCTTGACCAAGCTTTTTCCGTTTGTGAAAAACCAAAAGAGGTCATCAATAACGAAAAAGATAAAAGCAGTAAAGTTTTTTTCATTTTGGGTTAAGATTATGATTAATAGACAAATATAATATTTTTATTGAGTATGTAATTTTTTAAAGCAAAAAAAAGAGGTAGCTCTCACTACCTCTTTTTTATTATATTTATAACTAATTATTCAACAACAATCTTTTTAGTTACTTCGCTAGAACCATCTTGAATTGTTACAAGATAAATACCTGCTTGTACACCGCTTAATTGTAAATTTTCATTAAATAATCCGTTATTTGTATATGATTTTGTAAAAATCTCTCTTCCTCTCATATCATGTACACCAACTTTAATTTCATTTCCTGAATTTGAAGTAAATTGAATATTAAAGTTTCCATTATTTGGATTAGGGTAGATTGCTAAATCGTTGATTGAGAAACTTTCTGTAGCTAAAGCAATTTGTTGATAACAAAGCTCTATTGACCACGAACTAATACTACCTGTATCACCATTATAATAATCTGCGGCCAACAATGTCCATGTTCCATTAGTTACTTTACCATTATAAGCTGCTAAAGAAGTATTAGGTGCAAATGTACCTGTTGTTGCAGTACATCCAGTTGTTGGAACTGTTGGATTTCCATCAGAAAAAACATAAGTTAATGATCCTGGTGCATTATCACAATTTCTATTCCACAACACAACTTGAGTATTATCAGGGTGATTCATAGCAATAACTAAATCTTCAATATAAGTGTGTGTAAACCCTAAAGTTACATTAACATCTGAAATGTTTTGAGTTGGAGCTGGCACAGCTATTGTTTTAGTAACTACTGCCCCTGGAGTGTTTGCTCCAGTACCATCAGGCACTGTCAAAGTAGTATTGTTTGAATACGTATTACAAGTACTTGTAACAACATAACCGATTGCAAAACTTTTAGTGTTAACATTAAAGAAGATATTTGCACTTGCTTTTACCATAAATCTACAAAATGGAGCTGCAGTTGATGGTAAAGTAACTGCTTGTGATCCATCATTTGGTGTACCTGCTATAAGTGTTGTCCATGTAACACCACCATCAGTAGATAATAAGATATCAACATTTGCACCACCAGCAATACCACTATTACCAGCACTTGTCCATGTAACCGTTTGAGTAGATCCTGTTGGATAAGAAATTCCATCTGTATTTTGAGATGTAACATTTAATGCTGCAATATTAGCTACAGTAACTACCATATCATCAAAATTAGTCTGTCCTTGTCCAGCTACATTATCACGAGCAGTAAGTCTAAAGTTCAATGTTCTTGCAACAGAACTTAGTGCTTCCATAGTTACTCCAACACCTTGAGTTGTTGTACTACCATTTAAAACAGAAGTCATATTTGGCAAATATCTTGTTGGACTAGAAGATGCAGGATAACAAGCAAAATTTGGTCCTGTTGTTTTTGTTGGACTAGCAACACTTGCCGCATCTATATTCGATCCACCATCATCATTTTGTTCCCAAGCATATGTTAATGTACTAGTACCTCCAGCATCTGTCGCTGAACCAGTCAACATAAATGGTGTACTTAATGGAACTGTATAATCAGCCCCTGCATTAACCACAGGTGCACTATGTGTAATTGCTGTTGTTGTAGGACAAGTTTTAGTCGACATATTAGCTTGAACTTGTGCGATACTTGCAGCATGGAAAATATCAATAGAATTCATATGCGTATTATATGATGTAATACCCGCATAGCCCATGATAGTTACTCCACCACCTACTTCTTTATTTACACCTGTACCTTCATTTGCATTTGAAAAAGTGTGATTTGCGCCAAATTGATGTCCCAATTCATGAGCAACATAGTCAATATCAAAAGTATCTCCTTGAGGAACACCATCTGCAGGTGAAGTAATACCTCTACCTTTAGTGGAACCAGTACCAGCAGTTATTCCATTAACACAAACACAACCTATACAGCCAGCATTTCCACCACCACCAGTAGAACCAAACATATGTCCTACATCATAAGCAGCATTATTCGCAGCTAGTGTAGTTGCTGGACCTGTTAACGTAGTGTTTAATGCCTGCTGTAATTGAGTATTCCAATTAGCCATAGTTGTATATGGATCTGTGGTAGGGTTATAATAAATTACATTTGTAGTTGAAGCAACAATATTCATATGTATTGCGAAATCTTTCTCAAAAACACCATTAACTCTAGTCATTGTTGCATTAAATGCAGCTAAAACATTTGCTACTTGAGCAGCACTAGTAGCACCAAAATAGTTTGAGTATTCACCATTACAAGATAATGCTAATCTGAAATTTAATAAAGAACCTGTGCTAGATCGAGAAGTAACATCAGTAGTTGACAAGTCATTAATCAATTCTTGATCAGAAGTTGAACAAGTAAAAGGTAATTTACCATTTCTTCTAGTGCTAGACTGATAAACAGCATAAACTTTATTATCTTCTGAATAAGGCTCCATAAATTCTGTCCCTTTATCAGCTCTAAAAATCATAGTTTGTATACCTCTTGGATCAACACTAAGTCTTAATATTGCTTTTTTATCGTCTATACCTTGTCCAACAAATGAACGAATTTCAGGAAATTGTGCTTGTAATTCAGCATCAAAGTTAGATGCTTCAAACATTTCAAAACGCTCTAAAATACCTTCGCTGTTAGGAATTGAAATAATTGAATTTGATTTACTGCTTTCAAGTCTGTTTGGAGCTGCTAACAGCACTTGTTTCATAGCTGCTAAATCTAATTGCATCAATTTAAAATCTTGGGGAAAAGATTCTCTTTGTGCTGATTTAGAAACTTTAATCTCTTGGCCCTTGTAGTTTGACCATGCTTTTTCCGTTTGTGAAAAGCCTAATGAGGCTGTCAAAAGCGAAAAAACAAAAATTAGTAAAGTTTTTTTCATTTTTGGTTATAATTACGATTAATACACAAAAATATCAAAAAAAACGAAAACTTAATAATAAAATCATTTTTTTTTAATTTACTTTCTTTTCTTTACCTGAAGAAATTATCTTTGTCACAATTTAGATGCTTTGAAAACATTTCATTCAATTTTTGAGTTTACCTCTACTAAAAAAACCATCATAACCTTAGGAACTTTTGACGGAGTTCATTTAGGGCATCAATCTATATTACACAAACTCCGAAATTCAACTGAAAATGGCGTTTTTGATAGTTTAGTTCTTACTTTTTATCCTCATCCAAGAATGGTTTTGCAACAAGATTCTTCCATTCAACTATTAAATAGCATTGAAGAAAAAATAGAATTATTTCAAAAATTTGGTATTGACAACCTAATCATCCATCCTTTTGACGAAAATTTTTCAGAATTATCAGCAGAGGAATTTGTAAAATCTATCTTAGTTGAAAAATTGAAAATTCATAAAATTATTATTGGTCACGATCATCGTTTTGGGAAAAACAGAACTGCAAATATTGATGATTTAATCATATTTGGAAAAAAATACAATTTTGAAGTAGAACAAATTAATGCTGAAGAAATTAATGAAATTTCAGTAAGTTCAACCAAAATTAGAAATGCACTTGCAAATGGTAACATTATTCTCGCAAATAGTTATTTAGGATATAATTACTTTTTTTCTGGAAAAGTAACAAAAGGAAAACAATTAGGTAGAACAATCGGTTTTCCAACAGCAAATATATCTTTATCCGAAAATTATAAATTAATTCCCAAAAACGGTGTTTATATTGTTTCAAGTAAAATTGACAATGCAACTATTTATGGGATGATGAATATTGGTTTCAACCCAACCCTTGGGGAAAATGAAAAAACTATTGAGGTTCATTTTTTTGATTTCAATCAAGATTTGTATAACAAAATACTTACCATAACATTATTGCAACATATAAGAGAAGAGCAAAAATTTGAATCAATTGATGCGCTAAAAGAACAATTATATAGAGATCGCGAATTTTCATTAGCCTTTTTGAAAAATCATGAAAACATACCTTTTTAAACAAATCGACAATGCCCCTTTAATAGTATTCCGAATATTTTTTGGCTTTCTTATCGCTTGTGAAAGTTTCGGCGCGATAGCTACTGGGTGGGTTAAAGCAAATTTAATTGATATAAAATATGCTTTCCCTTTTATTGGATTTGAATGGATTAAACCTCTCCCCGAAAACGGAATGTTTTACTATTTTGTATTAATGGGAATTTTAGGGGTTTTTATTATGCTTGGTTATTATTATCGTTTAGCAATAATCTTATACACTATACTGTGGGCTGGCGTTTATTTTATGCAAAAAACCACTTATAACAACCATTATTATTTACTATTAATTATTAGCTTTTTTATGATTTTTCTTCCTGCTAATCAATTTGCATCAATAGATGTAAAACAAGGAAGAATCAATAAAAAACTTTCAATGCCTTATTGTATTAGTTTAGTATTTATCGTCCAAATCGCCATATTGTATTTCTATGCGTCTATAGCAAAACTATATCCAGACTGGCTTGACGGCACCTTTACAAGAAACCTACTTTCATCATCTAATTTATTTCCGCCTTTTAAAAATATTTTCTCTAAACCTTGGTTTTATTTGTTTATTGCATACGCAGGTATTTTTTTTGATTTGCTTATTGTACCTTTTTTATTATTTAAAAAAACTAGAACAATTGCTCTTTTAGCCTCACTAATTTTTCATTTATTCAATGCAATATTCCTACAAATAGGCATTTTTCCTTTTTTTGCATTGAGTTTTAGCTTGTTCTTTTATGAACCTGAAAAAATTAGAAATTGGTTCTTGAAAAGAAAACCTAAAATTGAATGGTCATCAAATAGTGAAAACAACTTGTACGGTAAAAAATTAGTCTTTTATATATTTTTACCATTTCTTATTCTTCAATTATTACTTCCTTTAAGACACTATTTGATTAAAGGCGATGTATTATGGACTGAAGAAGGCCATCGATTAAGTTGGCGCATGATGCTTAGAGAACGTTCAGGATACATCAACATTAAAATAAAGGACAATAACACTAACGAAATTTTCATTTATAATTATAATAAAGATTTAACACCATATCAAGCAAAAAATCTAGCCACGAAGCCAGATTTTATTTGGCAATATTGTCAACGTATAAAAAAAGAATATACTAACAAAAATATCAGCATCTATATTGATTGCAAAAACAGTATTAACAGAAGCGAATACAAAACCTTAATCGACCCAAAACAAGATTTCGTAAAAGCAAAATGGAATTATTTTTTTCATAATGATTGGATATTACTTCATGAATTCTAAATTGCTTTTTGTTGTTTTTATTTCCAAAGTTATTATTTACTTTTGAGGCTTAATAAAATGACCCATGAGTATTACTAAACATAACTGGACAAAAGAAGAAATAATTGCCATTTACAACAAACCCCTAATGGATTTAATGTATGAGGCTGCAACTATTCACAGAGAACACCACGACCCTAATGTTGTTCAAGTATCAACTTTATTATCCATCAAAACTGGAGGATGCCCAGAAGATTGTGGCTATTGTCCACAAGCTGCTCGTTATCACACAGACATAGAAGGAAATGATTTAATGTCTGTACAACAAGTAAAAGCACAAGCATTGAGAGCAAAATCTTCAGGTTCATCAAGAGTTTGCATGGGTGCTGCATGGAGAAATGTAAAAGATGGTCCTGAATTTGACCAAGTATTAGAAATGGTTCGTACAATTAACAAACTTGACATGGAAGTTTGTTGTACACTTGGAATGCTTACAGAAAATCAAGCCGCTCGATTAGCAGAAGCTGGTTTATATGCTTATAACCATAATTTAGATACTTCTGAAGATTATTACAAAGAAGTAATTTCAACACGAGGTTTTGAAGACCGGTTGAAAACAATTGACAATGTTCGTAAAACCAATGTCACTGTTTGTAGTGGTGGAATTATAGGAATGGGTGAAAGCATTGAAGATAGAGCAGGAATGCTAGTTGCTCTTTCTACCTTAAACCCTCAACCAGAATCAGTTCCAATTAATGCTTTAGTAGCTGTGGAAGGAACACCAATGGAAAATGAAAAACCAGTTGAGATTTGGGAAATGATTCGAATGGTTGCCACAACGAGAATTATTATGCCAGAAACTCAAGTTCGATTATCAGCAGGAAGAACAGAAATGAGCAGAGAAGGTCAAGCAATGTGTTTCTTTGCTGGTGCCAATTCTATTTTTGCTGGTGATAAATTATTAACAACTCCAAATCCTGATGTAAATGAAGACATGAAAATGTTTGAAACACTCGGATTGCAACCGCAGAAACCATTTATTAAAATAATGCAACCTAAAACTGTTGAAGCAGCCGATTCAAAATATGAATCGTTAGGAGAAAAACCTAAATGGTCTAGACCAGGACATGAAATTGAAAGAAATTTAGAAGCTTCAAGCAAAAAATAAACATAAAAAAAGGTTGTCAATTAATTTTGACAACCTTTTTTACTATTTGTTCATTTCTACAAAATATTTGTAGAATAATGGAATTGTTTCAATACCTTTTAGATAATTAAAAATCCCAAAATGTTCATTTGGCGAGTGAATTGCATCACTGTCTAAACCAAATCCCATTAATATTGTTTTAGATTTTAATTCTTTTTCAAACAAAGCTACAATTGGAATACTTCCTCCTGAACGAACAGGAATTGCAGGCACACCAAATGTTTCTGTATACGCTTTATTAGCGGCTTTATAGCCCACGCTATCGATTGGAGTTACATATCCTTGACCTCCATGGTGAGGCGTAACTTTTACTTTTACTGCTTTTGGCGCAATACTCTCAAAATGTTTTTTGAATAATTCTGTAATTTCTTCCCAATCTTGATTTGGCACTAAACGCATAGAAATTTTTGCAAATGCTTTACTTGCAATAACTGTTTTTGCGCCTTCGCCTGTATAACCACCCCAAATTCCATTTACATCTAATGTTGGACGAATTGAATTTCGTTCGTTAGTTACATAACCCGTTTCGCCATAGATGTCCTCAATATCTAAAGCTTTTTTATAGTTTTCTAACGAAAATGGTGCTTTTGCCATTTCTGTTCTTTCTTCAGTCGAAAGCTCTTCCACTTTATCATAAAAACCAGGAATGGTTATATGATTATTTTCATCATGAAGCGAAGCAATCATTTTAGTCAACACATTAATCGGATTAGCAACAGCTCCACCATATAATCCTGAATGTAAATCTCTATTTGGTCCTGTTACTTCAACTTCCACATAACTCAACCCACGAAGCCCTGTAGTGATTGAAGGTTGTTGGTTAGAAATCATTCCTGTATCAGAAATCAAAATTACATCATTTGCAAGTTTTTCTTGATTACGTTCTACAAACCAGCCCAAGCTTTTTGATCCAACTTCTTCTTCTCCTTCAATCATAAATTTAACGTTACACGGCAAGCAATTGTTTTGAATCATATATTCAAAAGCTTTTACATGCATGTACATTTGTCCTTTATCATCGCAAGCTCCACGAGCAAAAATGGCTCCTTCAGGATGAATTTCCGTAGTTTTAATTACAGGTTCAAAAGGTGGTGAAGTCCATAATTCCATTGGATCTGGTGGTTGCACATCATAATGTCCATAAACCAAAACTGTAGGTAAATTTTTATCGATTATTTTTTCGCCGTAAACAATTGGATATCCTGGTGTTTCGCATAATTCTACGAAATCACAACCTGCTTTTTCCAAACTTGCCTTTACGGCTTCTGCAGTTGAAACTACATCATGTGCATAAGCACTATCAGCACTTACAGATGGTATTTTTAATAATTCGATTAACTCATTAATAAAACGTTCTTTATTAGCTTGAACGTATTGCTTTATATTTTCCATTGTGTTTGTTGAATAATTTCAAAAATACAAAAAATGTTTAGATTTCATCAAATAAAAAACCCAATCATAATTTGACTGGGTTTTTTTACAAAAAACTATATTCTTAAAAAATTATTTTTTTGGTTACTTGTTTTCCGTTTGTTAATGTTAATTTCACGATTAACGATTGGTTTTGAATTGCAAGATTTTGAACTTTAAATTCATTATTATTAATCTCTGATTTTGAGAAAATTTCTTTTCCAAGAATATCATAAATTGCAATGGAATTTATTTTTTCAATGGAAGAATTCAAATTGATAACTCCACTGTTAGTATAAACTAAAACTGTGTTTTCTACTATCATTTCTTCTTGATTAGATGGTTTTTTATACACCAACTCAAATCTATCATTAAATGTCCCCGCTTGAGATAAAAAGTAATAAGCACCTTCTTTTAAATCATGAATTGCATTTGTATAATTATCTCTTAAGTAAATCGCTTGATTTGCAAATAATCCGTCAAATTGCTCAATACTGATTTCAAAACTGCTAGGTGTAACAACTTTTAAACCTAATTTTATTGTATCATCCGCTGAAAAATTACCTTTTCCTTGAATAACATATTCTTGATTTCCATCAATTAAGCTATATAATATTGTTTTAGAAGTGTCTAATGTTTTTCCATCGATTAATCTATCAAAACCATTAGTTCCATTTGGTAAATATCCCACTAAAATTTGATTATATTTTTCAGAACTATCATTAAGATTTAACCAAATTCTATGTTTTTCAGAATTTTCAACTTCAGTTTCATTGTTTCTAAAAAATTGAGTGGTTGTACTAGCATCTTCACGCAATTCATTTTCAAAAGTAACTGTGTGTGCAGTGTTTGCTTGAATAAAAAATCCTTGTCCAATTTGAATTTTATCATTTGGAATTGCACCTCCAGCCGCAGAAGCCGTCCCACCCAAAGTAGTATATGAAGCATAGTTATTTTGAGGATATGTTCCTCCACTTGCAGGAACTGTGTGCGTCCAATAATACAATGTTTCTACTTTTGGATTTTGAATTAAAAATCGATAAGCACTAATAGGAGATGCGTATGGGTTTCCTAATAAATTATAACCTTGACCAACTGAATAGGTCAAGCTTCCATTATTAGGAACTCCGGTAAATTGTCCATTAAAAACTGCTGGTGTTATGCTTGACCATGTATTATCAACTCTAATCATATATCCTTTAGCAGTAGCAAAACTGTTTGTAGAAGGTGTTACAGATTGATAAGCCGTTGGAGTTGTTGTTCCTGTATATAAATATTCATAAAAACGAGTTGCAATTGTATTTGGTGAAAAAGCCAATAAATTTTGACCTGCAACAGGTGAAGACCATGCCGTATAATCTTGACGAATCATTGGTGCTGAGTTTCTATTCACAACAATATTTCCTGAATTTACAGCGTGTTTTGTATGTTGAATTAAAGCTGCACCGTTATTAAATGTTAGAGTACCTGTGCCATTTACAGTAACATTTTCACCTACTCTTAAAGTATGTCCTGAATTAAATACAACATTTGCCCCAGTATTAACCGTAACTGAACAAGCATCTAAACTTGCAGTTGAAGAATAATTTCCCGCAAAAGTAACAGCCACTTTGTTTGTTGGCACGCCATTACTCCACGCTGTACCATTCCATGTAGTTGTAGTTGTTCCACATTGCCAAAATTGACCTGTCCAAATTCCTCTTCCATATGTTCCTGCAACAATTGTGTTATCAAGAGCTCTATATTCGAAATTAAGAACTTTAACATCTTTCATTCCATCGTTTGAACGTCTCCAATTTGGTGAAGCGGCACTAAAATTCATTGTATACCAAACACCTAATTCTGTACCAATAATTACTTCATCGGTAGCATTCGGATTTTGCAAGATACATTTAACTGGGAGATTTGGAAGATTTCCTTCTTTGTTTTGCCACGAAGTTCCTCCATTTGAAGTATACCAAATACTCGGTACACCGTAATTATGAAATGTAACAAAAATATCATTTTCAGTATTTCCAAAACGAATATCTGAAATAGCTCCTGTCCAAGAAGGGTCTGCTATGTTTGACCATGTTATTGCATTAATTGTAGCTGTAGTAGTTGCAAGTGCGGCATTATTTAAACGTAACAATCTTCCATTTGCAAGACCAACTAAAACAGATGTTGTTGTGGTTGGCATTGGTTTGAAAAACGTTGGAATATCATTTAAAAGTGCATTTGTAAGTATTCTTCTTGTTGCGTTACTTGCTCCTAAATCGTATTTATAGATTTGGTAGGTAGGAGTTGCAGTTGTTCCATTAGCATATAATCTATCATTTGCACTATCTAAACCACATTCATTAACAAAATCACCATCATTTTGATTCGCAGCAATATCATAAGACCATCCACCATTAATATTATATCTAGAATAATAATTATATACATATGAAGCAATTACATATGCATCTGTATCTTCAATAAATTCCCAACAACCATCTCCACCAAACAAATCAGTTGTAGCATTTGTTCCTGCCGCAGCATTTGACACATATTGTGACCCATTATCTTGCAATCCACCTATGAACCTGTTTACTGATGTTGATGCAGTATTAATATCTGCTTTATATACTTGTGTTACATTATAGTTATTGTTTCTAACACCTATTGTGGTTCCAGAATCATTTGAATAATAAACCCCTCCATCACATCCAAAAACAACTCTAGATGTTTGTGTTGAACAGAACGTCATTACATGATGATCTGAATGAACTCCATCTAACGAACCGTTATTTCCCGTCCAATCTGTTAACTGAGTCCACATTGAAGCTGCCGTTGCAGTAAAAGCTGTTGTTGTTCTAAAAATTTCAATACCTCCAACATATACCTCATTATCATTTGTTGGATTCATACCAATCATTAAATCATAAAAAGCTTGTCCACGAGTAAAATCTGAAGCTGCAGGTGGCTGATTTCCTGTACTTATTGGCAATGCTATTGTTGTGTTTACAGTAGCAAAACCATCTGTTGATCTTCTTATAAAAGGTAATCCTGTTCCATTATTCTCACACAATGCAAACATTCTATTTGCAGCAGTCTTTGATGCTACTAGTTGAACTCTACCTCCGTCTGTTGCCGTTGTAGAAAAATTACGAACTAAAGTCCAATCAGATCCTGTTGTACATTTATAAATTCTTCCTCCTCCTTCACCTGTCGCATAACTATATTTCGACCCCATGAATAAATTTCCAGTAAAATCAATTGTAAAACTATTTGGAGCTACAAATTTTGTTCCTGCTGTGCTATATAAAGAAGCATTCGTTTGTCTCACAAAATTGACCCCATCTGTACTTTTATATAGCCCAACTGTGTTTGAGCCTAAATAAGAATAACCAGCGCCTCCTGAAGCTGAAGTAATTTCTTCAGTATACGCCATAGCATCCGCTCCAAAATAAACTTCAGTCAATCCAGTGATTGGATTTCGCCAAGCTATTATATCTTGAATATAAGCAATCATATCACCAACAACAGTCGATGAACCCGTAAAGATAAGTTTCCACGTTACACCTCCATCAATGGATTTATATACTCCATTACCATTGACAGCACCCCAAGTATATACTTCTCCAGTTCCAATATACATGATGTTAGAATTTTGGGGATCTACTGTCATACAAGTTACGGCCATATTGCTCGGCACTCCAGAAACCTGTGACCAACTTCCAGCGGCACTAGTGATATCATTATTAACCCATAATCCACCGCTAACAGCTCCTGCAAATACTTTTGTAGTACTGCCTGGAGCAAACATAACTACTCTAGTTCTTCCACCAACGTTATTAGGACCACGTTCAACCCATTGATTGTCCATACCGTCTCCTGGAACACGTCCTGACTCTAGTTGTTGATTTAATTCTTTTTGTAAATTTAAAGTAACTTCTGGAGTTGGTCGCCCTAAATTTGGGTCTGCCGTATATAACCATTCTTGCTCATTATATGCATTTGGAGGTAATCCTAAAGCTTTACGTTCTGCTTTTGGTAAACGCATTTTTTTTCTATACGGATGATAATTAACTAATTGATGGTATTTTTCTCTTAGTTTTTCAATAGAATCCAACTCTTTTTCAGAATATCTTTGAGAAGTTTGATTTACAATATTTTTCTCTACTGAAACAACATTGTGCTCTTTTTTATTAGAGTGAACAACTAAACTTTTGGATTTACTTTTTAATTCAGGGTTTTCAGTTTGTTTTTCTTGAGTGTCAAAAGAAATAGCATTTTTTTTAATAATTTCTTTTTCTTCAAACTTTGTAGCTAAAAAATAGCCTGTAGCCATAGCAGCTAAGAGGAAAAGGCTTACTCTAAGTAACTTTTTTTTCATAATGTAGTAATTTGGGGAAAACAAATATATCAAAAAGTCTTAATTAATTTTACTTTATTTCATAAAAACAAAGAATCCCAGATAAACTGGGATTCTTTGTTAAGTGTTTATATAGTTATTAATACACTACTTTTTTAGTGATAGTTTGACCATTAGTCAATGTAGTTTTCACAAGTAACGCTTGATTTGTAGCAGTTAGTTTAGAAACAATCATTTCTTTGTCGTTTACTTTGTCGTTGTGATATAGTTTTCTACC
>ERZ1034365.368-NODE-368-length-25212-cov-4.475552_pt1 | contig 25212 bp, 19 predicted proteins | sample MGYA00520615_ERZ1034365 | MGnify/ENA primary metagenome ERZ1034365 (study PRJEB33736, sample SAMEA104284505) | Azolla filiculoides | biome: Urban; feature: Water surface; material: Ditch water | place: Netherlands | collected 2015-10-28 | depth 0-0.1 m ...
CTGTAGGGGGAGGCCGGCGCGTTGCGCCGGCACTCGCGGCTGATCGTCGAGGGCGAGCGCCCGAGCGTGCGGGCAATTGCCCGCACGCTCAGTCCTTGCTGCTGTCCTATGGCGATGGCAATGCGCTCTTCATAGCTCAAATGCCTGTACTTTTTGACTTCCTTCACGCTTCACCTCCTGCTTCGATATGGGGGTGTTGCACTTGGAATTTGAGAGGGCCAGCTGTAAACTGGGGCGCATAAAAATCCTCCCTGAGACAAACAGCAAGGCCTGCTCTTCATGGCGAAAGAACTACACAATCTCAGGCTGCGCATCGGTCGGGACGGCTGCATCCAGGAATGCAACTTTCTGACCCCGGGCCAACCGCACATCCCGTCCCCCTTGTTTCTTGGGAAGAACGTGTCTGAGGTGCTGCCCGAGGAGGTGGCCGCTGCGATCATGGCGTCGCTGGACACGGCGCTCACGCAGGGCTGGCATGAGGCGACGATTTCCGTGGCGGGGCCCCAGGGCGCCTTGTGGTCTGAAATTTCGATGGCTTCCATCGTGAACCCGCAGCAGCCCCAAGGCGATTTCATTCTGCGCATTCGCGACATCACCGCACGCAAGCATTCCGAGGAGCAACTGCGTGTCAGCGAGCAGCGCCACCGCTTCCTGGCCGAAAACGCCCGGGATGTGGTCTGGACCATGGCGGCAGACGGCCGCATCACCTACGTCAGCCCCGCCATCGAGAAGGTGCGGGGGTACACGCCGGAAGAGGCGATGCGACAGACCTTCGACGAGATCCATCCGCCGCACTCCCAGGCCCTGACCCTGGGCTACCTGGTGAAGCTGCAGGCGGATTTGCAGGCCGGTCGCACGCCGGAAAATTTCCTGGGCGATCTGGAATACAAGTGCAAGGACGGCTCGACCTTCTGGACCGAAGTCCGGGTCTTCCCGGTGCTGGGCGACGACGGTCAGCTGGTGGAGCTGGTCGGTCTGACCCGCGACATTGCCGAGCGCAAGCGCAACGAGCTGGAGACGGCGCACTACCTGCATGACCTGGAGGTGGCCGTGACGCAGCGCACCCACGCCCTCTTGATTGCCAAGGACGCGGCCGAGGCAGCCAGCCGGGCCAAGACCACCTTCCTGGCCAATATGAGCCATGAGTTGCGCACGCCCATGAACGCCATCATGGGCCTGACCGATCTGGTGCTGCGCAAGACCACCGAGCCCAAGCTGCGCGACCAGCTCGGCAAGATCCACAAGGCGTCACACCATCTTCTGGGCGTCATCAACGACATCCTGGACATCTCCAAGATCGAAGCGGAACGGATGACGCTGGAGCAGGCACCGCTCCAGGTGGGCGACATCATGGACAACGTCACAAGCCTGATGGCCCACAGGTTCACCGAGAAAGGCCTGTTGCTGCAGGTCGATCTGCCGGCGGCACTGGCGCGCCGGCCGCTGCTGGGCGACGCCTTGCGTCTGGGCCAGATCCTGCTCAACCTGACGGGCAACGCTGTCAAATTCACCGAGCATGGCACGGTGACCGTGCGGGCGCAGGTGGCTGAAGAGACGGTGGACGATGTGCTGCTGCGCTTCGAGGTCCAGGACACCGGGATCGGCATTTCCGAGGCCGATCAGCGGCGCCTGTTCACTGCCTTTGAGCAGGCGGATGCGTCCATGACACGCAAGTACGGCGGCACGGGGCTGGGCCTGGCCATCAGCAAGCGACTGGCCGAAGGGATGGGTGGCAGCGTGGGTGTGGCCAGCGCCTTGGGGCAGGGCAGCACCTTCTGGTTCACGGCCCGGCTGCGCAAGTCGCACCACGTCGCAGTCCCGGCGCCCGACAGCGGGGCCAGAACCGCTGAAACCCGTCTCAGGGCGCAATACGCGGGTGCGCACATCCTGCTGGCGGAGGACGAGCAGGTCAATCAGGAAGTAGGCTGCGCGTTGCTGGAGCAGGTCGGCTTCAAGGTGGATCTCGCCGTCAACGGGCAGGAAGCACTCGCGCTGGCGCATCTCGCGCGCTACGACCTGATCCTCATGGACATGCAGATGCCCGAATTGAACGGCGTGGACGCCACCCGAGCCATCCGTCAAACCCTGCTGAATGCCCGCACGCCGATTCTGGCGCTGACGGCCAACGCCTTCGCGCAGGACCGCCAGGTCTGTCTGGAAGCTGGAATGAACGACCACATCGCCAAGCCCATCCAGGCCGATCCGCTGTTTTCGTCCCTGCTGAAGTGGCTGGCAACGCCGCGCGACTGACCACGCAACGAGATCCGTTGCCCAGGCAATGGGTGCTTATATTTGGATCAAAACGGCCCAAACCCAGCGTTGAATGGTCACTTTTAGCTACTGAATAGTGAGTTCTTGCGGTGCAGGCCAGTGGCGTGCCGGCCGGGTTCAACCGCACGAAACCTGCGCGCCTGGCCGCGCGCACCTGGTCCCGGAATACGCCGTGCGCCGTCGGGCTGCGGCAGATGTTGCCCCCGCAGACAAAGGTGATCCGCAGGGTGCCGGGTGCGTGGCTCACGGGGCGGCGCTCAGCGTTTGGCCGGCTTGAGCGCGCCGCAGTCGGCGGCCAGCCACTTGCCGGTCTGGTCCATGGTCATGCGCTCGGGCTTGCCTTCGATCGCGGTGTTGACCACCGACTTGCTGGTGTAGCTGGTGGGGCTGCTGAAGGTGACTTCGCCTTCGCCGCTGGTGGGCGGCTGGCTGGCACAGCTGAACTTGAATTTCACCGTGCTGCCGCTGCGCTGGGTGATGTCCTGCTTGCAATGGCCGTCCGGTTGCGGGACGTCCATGCGCGCGGCCTGCTCGGGGCTGATGCAGACCTTCACGGTCTGGGCCTTGGCGCCAATGTCCACGCCATTCTTGGCCATCATCTGCTCCATCATCTTGCGCTGCTCGGGCGGCATGGAGGCCATCTGCTTCTGCATCTCGGCCATGCCTTTTTCCATCTGACCGCTCTGGCTTTTCAGGGTGAAGCTGTGTTCCCACAGGCCGGGGTTCATGCTCTGCGCGCTGGCGCCGAGGGCGGCCAGCGCCAGCGGGGCGGCGACGAGTGCGAGGCGAAGTGTCATGGCGGGTGCCTCCAAAAAAACTGATTTTGCGCCGCCTGACCCCGGTGTCAGCGGTGCTGACGCGCCCGTTTGACCGGGATCAAAGCGGCAGGCGGGTGGTGTTCTTGACCTCTTCCATCACCGCGTAGGTGCGCGTCTCGCGCACGCCGGGCAGCTGCCACAGCACGGTGCCGGCAAAGTCGCGGTAGGCGGCCATGTCGGCCATGCGGGTCTTGAGCAGGTAGTCAAAGCCGCCGGCCACCATGTGGCACTCCATGATGGCGTCCTGCACCTGCACCGCCACCTTGAACTGCTCGAACACGTTGGGCGTGGTGCGGTCCAGCAGCACCTCCACGAACACCATCATGCCGCGCCCGAGTCTGAGCGGGTTCAGCCGCGCTTCATAGCCCAGGATGTAGCCCTCGCGCGTGAGGCGCTGCACCCGCGCCAGCACCGCCGTGGGCGACAGCGCCACGGCCTCGGCCAGCTTCAGGTTGGACAGGCGGCCATCGGCCTGCAGGGCGCTCAGGATGCGCAGGTCGATGCGGTCGATTTCGGGGTGGGTGGGAGTCATCACTAGTGAATTATTCGGTGAACGGACAGAAAAACAAAGAAAAATCAACCAGAAATCGCTGGATCATTGCGATCTTGCCAGGTCGCGCCCCCGGCCGACCGCCCCCGACGGAGACCCACCCCATGATCACATCCAGCCCCGCCACGTCGCTGCCTTTTGCCACCTTCGCCCAGCAGCTGCCGGCGCGCACCGCCCTGCGCCAGGCCATCACGGCCGCCACCCGCCAGCCCGAGCACGACGCCCTGGCGCCCCTGCTGGCGCAGGCCCGCCTGCCCGAGGCCGCTGCGGGCGCCGCGCACGCGCTGGCCCTGCGCCTGGCCGACACCCTGCGCCACCGCAAACGTGCGGCCGGGCGCGCCGGCATCGTGCAGGGGCTGCTGCAGGAATTTGCGCTGTCGTCCCAGGAAGGGGTGGCGCTGATGTGCCTGGCCGAGGCGCTCCTGCGCATCCCCGACAAGGGCACACGCGACGTCCTCATCCGCGACAAGATCAGCAGCGGCAACTGGCAGCCGCACCTGGGCCACAGCCCCTCGCTCTTCGTCAACGCGGCCACCTGGGGCCTGCTGCTCACGGGCAAGCTGGTGGCCACGCACAGCGAGGGCCATCTGTCGTCGGCGCTGACCCGCGTGATCGGCAAGAGCGGCGAGCCGCTGATCCGCAAGGGCGTGGACATGGCCATGCGTTTGATGGGTGAGCAGTTCGTTACCGGCGAGACCATCGCGCAGGCGCTGGACCACGCGCGCAAGCTGGAGGCCGAGGGCTTCCGCTACTCCTACGACATGCTGGGCGAGGCCGCGCTCACGGCGCACGACGCCGCGCGCTACCTGGACGCCTACACGCAGGCCATCCACGCCATCGGCCAGGCCTCGAAAGGGCGGGGCATCTACGAAGGCCCGGGCATCTCGATCAAGCTGTCGGCCCTGCACCCGCGCTACGCCCGCGCGCAGCAGGCCCGCGTGATGGACGAGCTCTACCCGCGCCTGCTGGGCCTGGCCGAACTGGCGCGCCAGTACGACATCGGCCTGAACATCGACGCCGAAGAGGCCGACCGGCTGGAGCTGTCGCTCGACCTGCTGGAGCGCCTGTGCCTGGACCCGGCGCTGGCCGGCTGGAACGGCATCGGCTTCGTGATCCAGGCCTACCAGAAGCGCTGCCCGGCGGTGATCGACTTCATCGTCGATCTGGCGCGCCGCAGCGGCCACCGCCTGATGATCCGCCTGGTCAAGGGCGCCTACTGGGACAGCGAGATCAAGCGCGCCCAGGTGGACGGGCAGGACGGCTACCCCGTCTACACCCGCAAGATGCACACCGACGTGTCGTATCTCGCCTGCGCGCGCCGGCTGCTGGCCGCGCCCGCGGCGGTGTACCCGCAGTTCGCCACACACAATGCCCACACCCTGGCCGCCATCGTGCAGATGGCCGGTGGCAACTACTACGCCGGCCAGTACGAATTCCAGTGCCTGCACGGCATGGGCGAGCCGCTGTACGAGCAGGTCGTGGGCCCGGTGGCCGAGGGCCGGCTGGGCCGCCCGTGCCGCATCTACGCCCCCGTGGGCACGCACGAAACCCTGCTGGCCTACCTGGTGCGCCGCCTGCTGGAAAACGGCGCCAACACCTCGTTCGTGAACCGCATCGCCGACGCCTCCATCGCGCTGGAAGACCTGGTGCAGGACCCGGTGCGCGCCGTGGAGCTGGCCGCCGCCGCGGAAGGCCAGGCCGGCCTGCCACACCCGCGCATCCCCGCGCCGCACGCCCTGTACGGCCCCGCCCGCGCCAACTCCGCCGGCATGGACCTGAGCAACGAGCTACAACTGCGCACCCTGTGCGACGCCCTGCAGGCCAGCGCCACGCACCCCTGGCGCGCCGGGCCGCTGCTGGCGGTGCCGGCGCAGCCCCTGGCGCCGCGCGATGTTCTCAACCCGGCCGACCACCGCGATGCCGTCGGGCAGGTGCAAGACGCCAGCGCCGCCGACGTGGACGTGGCATTGCAGGCCGCCACAGCCTTTGCGCCGCAGTGGGCCGCCACGCCGCCGGCCGAGCGCGTCGCCGCCCTGGAGCGCGCGGCCGACGCACTGCAGGCCCAATTGCCCGTGCTGTTGGGCCTGCTGGTGCGCGAGGCCGGCAAGACCTATGCCAACGGCATTGCCGAAGTGCGCGAGGCGGTCGATTTCCTGCGCTTTTACGCGGCGCAGGCGCGCGGCTTTGACGCCGCCACCCACCGCCCGCTGGGCCCCGTGGTCTGCATCAGCCCGTGGAACTTTCCGCTGGCCATCTTCATCGGCCAGGTGGCGGCGGCGCTGGCCGCCGGCAACACGGTGCTGGCCAAGCCGGCCGAGCAGACGCCGCTGGTCGCCGCCGAGGCCGTGCGTCTGTTGCACGCCGCCGGTGTGCCGCACGCTGCGCTGCAGCTGCTGCCCGGCGACGGGGCTAGCGTGGGCGCGCGCCTGGTGGGCGACGCCCGCACGCTGGGCGTAATGTTCACCGGTTCCACCGAAGTGGCGCGTTTGCTGCAGGCCACCCTGGCCGAGCGCCTGGACGCCCAGGGCCGCACCATTCCGCTGATCGCCGAAACCGGCGGGCAGAACGCCATGATCGTGGACTCCTCCGCGCTGGTTGAGCAGGTGGTGGGCGACGTGGTCAGCTCCGCGTTTGACAGCGCGGGCCAGCGTTGCTCGGCGCTGCGCGTGTTGTGTCTGCAGGACGACGTGGCCGACCGGGTGATCGCCATGCTCAAGGGCGCCATGGCCGAGTGCCGCATTGGGCACCCCGAGATGCTGGACGTGGACATCGGCCCGGTGATCGACACCGACGCCCGCGACGGCATCGAGGCGCACGTCGCCGCCATGGCCGCCAAAGGCCGCCGGGTGCACCGCGATGCGCGCGGGGCCGACGCGGACCGGACCCATAGCACCTTTGTGTTGCCCACGCTGATCGAACTTGACAGCCTGAGCGAACTCGGCCGCGAGGTCTTCGGCCCCGTGCTGCACCTGGTGCGCTTTCACCGCGACGGCCTGGATCGCCTGCTCGACCAGATCCACCAGACCGGCTACGGCCTCACGATGGGTTTGCACACGCGCATCGACGAGACCATTGCCCGCGTGGTCGGCCGCGCGCAGGCCGGCAACCTGTACGTCAACCGCAACATGGTCGGCGCCGTGGTGGGCGTGCAGCCCTTTGGCGGCGAGGGCCTGTCGGGCACCGGCCCCAAGGCGGGCGGGCCGCTGTACCTGCTGCGCCTGCTGTCACAGCGGCCGGACGGTGCCGCGCTGCAGGCGATCCGGGACGTGGGCGAGGCGGACGCGGATACAACGACAACACCCGCGCGCGAGACCCTGCTGCAGCCCCTGCGCGCCCTGCAGGCCTGGGCGGCCGACCAGGGGCTGACGGCGCTGGCTGCGACCTGCACGCGTTTCGCCGCGCAGTCGCCCGCCGGCCTGTCGCGCACGTTGACCGGGCCGACCGGCGAGCGCAACGTGTACACGGTGCATGCGCGTGAGCGCGTGTTGTGCCTGGCGGACCACGACGCGGATCGCCTGGTCCAGCTGGCCGCCACCCTGGCCGTGGGCGGCACCGCCGTCTGGCCGGCCGACGCCGCCGACCCACACGACCGCCTGCCGGCCGAAGTCCAGGCCCGCCTGGCCCTGGCGGCCGACTGGCACCAGGACACCGTCGCCTTCGATGCCGTGCTGCACCACGGCAGCACCGAGGCACTGCGCGCCGTCTGCCACGCCATGGCCCGGCGTCCCGGCCCCATCGTCGGCGTGACCGGGCTGGCCGCAGGCGACGCCGCCGTGCCGCTGGAGCGGCTGGTGATCGAGCGCGCCCTGAGCGTCAACACCGCGGCCGCAGGCGGGAATGCGAGTCTGATGACGATGGGGTGAGGCCACCGGGCCGGCCGCGCGGCGTTGTGCGCGCCGCCGGGGCTTTCCAATGCCTGATTTCAAGAAAAATCAGCAATTTCCCACCGTAATACGGTCATAGTTAACTATGAAAATAGGAGTTATTCGGGCTGGCACATCAGGGTGCAGGCGCACCGGCTGGCGCCACCACCCGCCACAGCGCCTCGGCCGCCGCCGACAGCGGCGCCCGGGGCCGCACCAGGCGGATCTCGACGGGCGTGCTCCAGTTGGCATCGGCCGCGTCCACGAGCTGGCCGCGCGCCAGTTCGTGCGTGATCAGGCTGCGCGGCAGCCAGGCGATGCCGCGGCCTTCCATGGCCATGGTCTTGAGCAGCATGGCGTGGTGCGAGGTGAACACCGGCCTGAAGCGCACTTCCTCGAAGGCGTGGGGCTGGGTGGCCCGCATGATCTGGCCCAGGCCCGATTCCTGGCTGTAGCTCAGCACCGGCAGCGGCGCATCCTCTGGCGCGTCGCCAATGCGGAAGGCGGGCCGGGCGTCGGTGCGCGGGGCGGCCACCGGCATCAGCAGGTCGTCGTCCACCCGCACCGCTTCGAACGCGGCCTCGTCCAGCCGCGTCGGCACGGCAGGGTGGCCGTGGCACAGCAGGAATTGCACGCGGCGCTGCAGCATCAGGTCTTCGCAGGCCTGGAAGCTGTCGGACACCATCTGGATCGCACCGATCTGCAGCTGCGACTCCAGCCGCACCAGCCAGGCCGGAAAAAACGTCATCGACAGCACATGCGTGGCGGCCAGCTGCAGGCGCAGGCTGGCCTGCTCCTGCGCGGCGCGTGCCTGGCGGCGGGCGGTGTCCAGGCGCTGCAGCACGTCTTCCACGGCGGGCTGAAAGCTGGCGCCGGCGGCGGTCAGCGACACCGGGTGCGCCGAGCGGTCCACCAGCTCGACGCCGGCCCACTCTTCGAGCGAGCGGATGTGGCGGCTGAAGGCCGGCTGCGCAATGGCGCGCGCCTGGGCCGCGCGCGAGAAGTTGCCTGCCTCGGCGAGGGCCAGGAAGTCTTCCAGCCATTCCAGATCAAGCGGTCGGTTGCCGGGGCCCATGCGTGTGGTGAAAGTGAATAGTTGTATGCGAATCGGGTATTGGACGGGGCGGGCCGGCGCGTCGATCATCCGTCCCGTTCAAGCCAACAACACAGAGGACGACCCATGCCAACCATCGCCAATTATCGCGGCATCATTCCCGCTATCTCCACCCCCTTCACGGCCGACTACCGCATTGACGAGCCCGCCTTGCGCAAGCTGGCCTCCTGGCTGGCTGGCCACAAGGGCGTGGTGGCCGTCATGACCAACGGCCACACCGGCGAGGTGTTTTCGCTCACGCCCACCGAGCGCGCCGAAGTCACGCGCATCGTCGCCGACGAACTGAAGGGCCGCACGCCGGTGATCTCGTCCATCGTCTGCGAGGGCCTGTCGGACGCGGCCGAACACGCCCGCCTGGCCAAGGAAGCCGGGGCCGCTGCGCTGGACGTGATGCCGCCGCACCACTGGCTGCGCTTCGGCTTCCACCCGGACCACGCGCTGGCGTATTTCGATGCGATCTGGAAAGCGTCCGAGCTGGACCTGGTCTGCCACGTGTACCCTGCGTGGACCAAGGCCTCGTATTCGTCGGCCCTGCTGGCCACGCTGGCGCAACTGCCCTACGTGCAGGCCTTCAAGGTCGGCCAGCGCGAGATGAGCAAATACGCCCGCGACATCAAGGCCATCCGCGACGCCGATGCGTCCAAGGCGATCCTGACCTGCCACGACGAGTACCTGCTGGCCTCGATGGTGCAGGGCGTGGACGGCGCGCTGGTGGGCTTTGCCAGCTTCATCCCGCAGCTCATCATCGACCTGTTCGAGGCGGTGAAGGCCGGCGACCTGAAGGAAGCCATGCGCGTGCAGGCCATCATCACCCCGCTCAAGGAAGCCGTCTATGGCAACGGCGAGCCCACCGGCGAGGCCCATGCCCGCATGAAGGCCGCCATGAAGTGGGCCGGTGTGCTGGAGAGCGCCCAGGCGCGCCCGCCCACGCACGCACCGTCGCCAGAGGAAAACGAAGTCATCCGCATCGCCGTGGCCAACGCCGGCCTGCTGGCCTGACGCCCATTTCACCGAGAGGAGACAACACCATGAACCTGAACCGCAAACATTTCGTCCGTAACCTGATCGCCACGGCCCTGCTGGGCGCCAGCGCTGTGGCCATGGCGCAGGCCTGGCCGGCCCGCACGGTGAAGATGATCATTCCGTTCCCGCCCGGCGGCACACTGGACACCGTGGGCCGCATGCTGGCCCAGAAGCTGACCGAGCAGACCGGCCAGACCTTCATGATCGAAAACAAGCCCGGCGGCCAGGGCATGATGGGCGGCGATGCGGTGGCCAAGGCGCCGGCCGACGGCTACACGCTGCTATTCAACGCCTCCACCTTCACCACCGCGCCCATGACCGTCAAGGCGCCGCCCTACGACGTGGCGCGCGACTTTGTGCCGGTGGCGCTCGTCGCCAAGGCGCCGCTGTCCATTGCGGTCAACAAGAGCCTGCCGGTCAACGACCTCAAGGGCCTGATCGCCTACGGGAAGGCGAACCCCGGCAAGCTGTCGTTTGCGATCGGCTCCACCGGCTCGGCCGGGCATTTGTCGACCGAACTGCTGCGCCGCTCCGGGGACATGGACCTGCTGATCGTGCCGTACAAGGGCACTGCGCCGGCCTTCCAGGACCTGATTGGCGGGCAGATCAGCGGCTTTGTGGACCCGATCCTGGGCTCGTTCAACTACTACAAGACCGGCATGCTCAAGGTGGTTGCCGTGACCTCGGCCACGCGCGTCTCGACGCTGCCCGAAGTGCCCACCGTGGCCGAGACCCTTCCCGGCTACGAGTTCTACAGCTGGTACGGCGTGTGGGGCCCGGCCAGGCTGCCGGCCGACATCGCGCAAAAACTCAACGCCGAGGTCAACAAGGCCCTGAGCGGCGAGATGCGCGAGAAGCTCATCCAGCAGGGGCTGTTGGTGGGCGGCGGCTCCATGGCCGACTTTGCGAAATTCCAGCGCGACGACATGGCGCGCTCCGCCAAGATCATTGCCGAGGGCGGCATCCGTGCCGAGTGACGCACCCGTCCTTCCGCTGGCGCTGGTCACCGGCAGCAGTTCGGGCATCGGCCTGGCCATTGCCCGGCACCTGCTGGACCAGGGCTGGCAGGTCAGCGGCTGGGACCTGTCGGCGCCGGTGTTGACGGACGCCGCCTTCACGCCGGTGCGCGTGGACCTGTCGGACGCCGCCGCCATCGCGCGTGCCCTGCAGGACCAGCCGCCCGTGACGGCGCTGGTGCATGCGGCGGGCTGGATGCGCACCGCGCGGCTGGGCGAACTTGATCTGCAGGCCGGCGAAGCCATGTGGCGGCTGCATGTGCAGGCCGCCAACCAGCTGGTGCAGACGCTGGTGCCGGCGATGGGCGACAAAGGCCACGGCCGCGTGGTGCTCATCGGCAGCCGCGTGGCCGCCGGCCTTCCCGGACGCAGCCAGTACGCGGCGGTGAAAGCCGCGCTGATCGCCATGGCCCGCAGCTGGGCCGGCGAGGTGGCTGCCCGTGGCGTGACCGTGAACGTGGTGTCGCCCGCCGCCACCCAGACCGCGATGCTCAGCGATCCGGCGCGCGCCGGCAGTGCGCCGCAGCTGCCGCCCATCGGGCGCTACATCGACCCGGCCGAAGTGGCCGCGCTAGTGGGCTTTCTCCTGTCTTCCCAGGCCGGCGCCATCACCGGCCAGGACCTGCAAATCTGCGGTGGCGCCTCGCTGCCGCGCTAACCCCCTCACACCCCTTGCTTCCATGAAAATCATTGACATCCTCGAATCCACGCGCCCGATCAAGTCGGACATCCGCAACGCCTACATCGACTTCTCCAAGATGACGCTGAGCCTGGTGGCCGTGGTCACCGACCAGGTGCGCAACGGCAAGCCCGTCATCGGCTACGGCTTCAACTCCAACGGCCGCTACGGGCAGGGCCAGCTGATCCGCGAGCGCTTCCGTCCGCGCGTGCTGGCGGCCGACCCGGCCACGCTGGTGGATGACAGCGGCGCCAACCTTGACCCGCACAAGGTCTGGGCCTGCATGATGACCAACGAAAAACCCGGCGGCCACGGCGAGCGCTCGGTCGCCGTGGGCACCATCGACATGGCGGTGTGGGACGCTGTGGCCAAAATCGCCGACCTGCCGCTGCACGAACTGCTGGCGCAGCGCTATGGCACCGGCCAGGCCAATCCGCGCGTGTTTGTGTATGCCGCCGGCGGCTACTACCACCCAGGCAAGGGTCTGCAGGGCCTGCGCGACGAGATGCAGAGCTACCTGGACCGCGGCTACTCGGTGGTCAAGATGAAGATCGGCGGCGCGGCGCTGTCAGAGGATGCCGAGCGCATCGAGGCGGTGCTCAGGATGCTCGCTCCGGGCCAGCAACTGGCGGTGGACGCCAACGGCCGCTTCGATCTGAAGACGGCCATCGACTACGGCAAGACCCTGAGCCATTACCCGCTGTTCTGGTACGAGGAAGCCGGCGATCCGCTGGACTACGACCTGCAGGCCCGTCTGGGCGAGACCTACGCCGGCCCCATGGCCACGGGGGAGAACCTGTTCTCCATGCAGGACGCGCGCAACCTGATCCGCTACGGTGGCATGCGCCCCGACCGCGACTGGCTGCAGTTCGACTGCGCGTTGAGCTACGGTCTGGTCGAGTACCTGCGCACGCTGGAGATGCTCAAGGAACACGGCTGGTCGCCCTCGCGCTGCATTCCCCACGGCGGTCACCAGATGTCGCTGGCCATTGCGGCTGGGCTGGGCCTGGGCGGCAATGAGTCTTACCCGGACCTGTTCCAGCCCTACGGCGGCTTCCCGGACGGCGTGAAGGTGGACAACGGCTACGTCACGCTCCCGTCTTTGCCGGGCATCGGCTTTGAAGGCAAGGCCGACCTGTACGCCGAGATGCAGGCACTGGCGGCCTGAGGGAGATCACGGGTTGCAGCGATTCCTTGCGGAATCTCAAAAAGCTTCGCGCGTGAGCGACCAAGAATGCGGCATGACTTCGAACAAGCCCCATTTCTGCTCCCTGCGTCTGACCTGGCTCCTCGCTGCGGTTGCGACCGCGCTGGCCCTGACCGCTTGCGGCGGCGGTGGCGGCGCAACGCCGGCCGAGCGCACGGGCATTTCCGAAGCCTATTACCCGATGGCCATTGGCGCCCGCTGGGTGTATGACCTCACGGAGACCAACCCGGCCGCCTCCTTTGTGGACGACACCGTGGTGACCGGCACACGCACAGTGGGAGGCCTCACCGCATGGGTCATGCGCGACAGCAACCCCGGTGGCGACGGCGTGGCCGCCGAGAGTTATTACGCGAAGGATGCGCGCGCTTTCACCTACCTGGCCGACAACTCCGGCGCGAGCTGGCTGACGGCGGCCATGGGGCCGTTCGACCTGATGCGTTTCGACGGCAGCTTCAGCGCCACGCCGCTGTTGGAGCGCACGGACGTGGACATCGGCGAAGACCTCGACGGCGATGGGCGCAACGAGCGTTTCGACGTCACGGTCAACGGCGTGGTGGAAGGCACCGAAACCTTTGTGTCGAACCTGGGGCGCTTTGCGGACACGGCGCGGCTGCGTTATGACGTGGCGGGCACGCTGCGGCTGACCACTGGCGCGCGCGTGCCGCTCACCGAGGTGATCCGCGTGTGGCGCGCCCCGGGCGTGGGCGCGCTGCGCCAGACCCTGGAGCTGACGGCGCTGGGTGTCGCAAGCAGCCAGACCATGGAGTTGCGCGCGTTCTCCGTCAACGGCTTGGCCGGCGGGCTGCTGCCGCCGCAGGCGCTGCTGGGCGGGCTGGCGCCGGGCGACTCCGACGAAACCAACCCGGGCCGGCCGGCGCTGGCCACCGATGGCCAACGCCATCTGCTGGTCTCGAACCGGCAGACGGCCGGCGGGCGGCAGTGGATCGGACAGTTTCTCGGTGCCGACGGCCGGTTGCAGGGCGGGCTCGATCTCTCCGCGCCGCTGGGCAACAACACGTTCCAGCCGGCGGTGGCTTCCGACGGTTCGGGTTTCCTGGTCGTGACGGCCGGTGACGACGGGCTCAAGGCGCAGCGCCTGAACGCCGCGGGCGGCCTGGTGGACGCCTACCCCGGCCTGGCGCTGGCGGCGGACGGATTCAGCCCCGCCGTGGCCTGGGGCGGTGGCACCTACCTGGTGGTGTATCTCCGCTCCGGCGGGCTTTACGGCGTGCAGGTGTCGCCTGCGGGGGCCGTGAGCAGTGAATTCCTGATCGCCCCCGGGCCTGCCGTAGCGGGTTGGCCGGCCCTGGCCTTCGACGGCGCGAATTTCCTGGTGGCCTGGGAGGCTGCATCCATCCCCTGGGACCCGGCGGGCGCCGACATCCGGGCGATTCGGGTGTCGCCGCAGGGAGGTCTGGTGGATGTCGCGCCCATTGCCGTCAGCACGGCCAGCGAAGCCCAGACGGCGCCGCAGGTCGCCTGCGACGCGGTGAACTGCCTGGTGGCCTGGGTGGACCGGCGCGGCTACCCGGGCCAGTCCTACAGTTTCTCGCCCGGGCCCGGCGACCTCTACGGCGCCTTCGTGAGCCGCGCCGGCGTCGTGCGCAACGGTCCATCCGCCACCGGCGGCCTGCCGCTGGCCATCGGCGTCACGGCCAACGCGGGTTATCCGGCGCTGGCTTTTTCAGGCTCGGACTATGTGCTGGCCTGGTCGCGTGGTGCCTATGTGAACAACCCGGGGGGCCCCACCGGCATCTATGCGGTGCGCGTCGCACTGGACGGCACGGTGACGCCGGCCGCGCCCGGCCTGGTGGTCAGCGGTCCGCCGCCCGAGTTCTCCCGCCTGCATTACCCGGTCGTTTCCGCGACCGCCACTGGCGTGCTGGTCGCCTGGCTCCAGAAGACCGAGCTGCCCAGCGCGCGCAAGGCCATTGTGGGCACGGTGATTCGTCCGGCGCTGGCGCGATGACGTGGGCACGCGCGGTGGTCGAGGGGGGGCTCAGGCCGCCAGCCGCGCCCGCAGTTCGGTCTTGAGCACCTTGCCGTAGTTGTTTTTCGGCAAGGTGTCCACGAACGCATAACGCTTGGGGCGCTTGAAGCGGGCGATCTGCGCCAGGCAGTGGGCGTCCAGCGCGTCCGCCTGGAGCGCGGCGCCCGGCTGCGGCACCACGAAGGCCACCACCACCTCGCCCCACTCCGGGTCGGGCGCGCCGACCACCGCGACCTCGGCCACGCCGGGTGCGGTGAGCAGCACCTCCTCGACTTCGCGCGGGTAGATGTTGGAGCCGCCGCTGATGATGAGGTCCTTGCTGCGGTCTTTCAGGGTGAGGAAGCCGTCGGCGTCGAGCGCGCCCATGTCCCCGGTCCACAGCCAGCCGCCGCGCAAGGCTGCCGCCGTGGCCTGCGGGTTGCGCCAGTAGCCCTGCATCACCGTGTCGCCGCGGACCAGCACCTCACCGACCTCGCCTGTGGGCAGGTCCTGGCCGTGGGGGCCGGCCACGCGCACCTGCACCGGCGTCTGCGCCACGCCGACGGACGCGATGCGCTGCGCGTGGCGCGGGTGCGCCGTGTCGGCCAGGTGCGCGCGTGACAGGGCCGTGCCCACCATGGGCGTCTCGCCCTGGCCGTAGATCTGCACGAAGCGTGGGCCCATCACGCGCAGCGCGCGTTCGATGTCGGCCGCGTACATCGGCGCGCCGCCATAAACGATGGTCTTGAAACCCTCGCCGGGCTCGCCGGTCGCCTCGGCGTGGTCCACGAGCCGCTTGATGATGGTGGGCGCGGCGAACATCGACAGCGGCCCCGCCACTTTGGCCAGCGCAAACAGCTCGGCCGGATCGACCCCGCCCGAGGCCGGCACCACGTGGCGCGCCCCGGCCATGAGGTGCGGAATCGCGTAGATGCCGGCGCCGTGCGACATGGGCGCGGCATAGACGATGGCGTCGCGGGCCTCGACCGGGTCCACGTCCACGAAATAGGTCAGCCCCATCGTCAGGAGGTTGCGGTGCGACAGCATCACGCCCTTGGGCCGGCCGGTGGTGCCACTGGTGTAGAACAGCCAGGCCACGTCGTCGGGGGCACGGTCGGTGACGGGCTCGGCCGGGGCTTGCAGCAGCGCGTCGTAGTCTGCCGTCTCGATGTCGATCTGCCGCTCCAGTCCGTCGAAGGGGGCGGGCGCCACGTCGGCCGTCACAAAGGCCCAGCGGGCCTGCGCGTCGTTCACGATCCACTGCGCCTCGCGCGGGTGCAGCTTGGCGTTGACCGGCACAACCACCAGCCCGGCCCACCACGCGCCGAGCAGGACTTCCAGGTAGCGCGGATGGTTGCGCAGGAACAGCACCACACGGTCACCGGGCACCAGCCCGGCGGCGTGGAAGGCGCCGGCCAGCCGCGCTGCGCGGGCCAGCCAGTCGCCATGGCTTGCGGTTGGCGTTGTGCCGTGGAACAGGGCGGGGCGGTCGGGGTTCAGGTGCGCGGCGCGCACCAGCAGCTGGGCCAGGTTCATCGCGGTCTCCTTCTTCTTCGGGGGCTGGCAAGGCGCCTGCCCCGACGGTACCAGGTTCCTGCAGGGTGGTGCCATGCCGGCTGATCTGTTGCGCAAAGTCAAGCGCTGGCTTTGGCGATGTGCCGGCGGTCCTGTCCCGGGGCGTGCGGCCGCATCCCCCTGCCGGCGCAACGCGTGCTGCACTGAACACAGCGGACCCGGCACCGGCCCGGTGCATCCCCGCAGGCTGCGCCAGAAAGTCCTGAAACAATAGCAATAAAAGACTATCCCACGCTGGGAAGGTGCCTGAAACACCCGCAACCTTGTGACGCCGCACAGCCACCCGCCCCGGTGCGGCCCCGGGCCCGGCCCCGGGATGCGATGGTGTCTGGCCGCCGTCAGCCGGTGGTACTTTCGTTCACGATGGCCTGGGCCAGCAGGGCAATCGGTTTGTCGACCAGCTTGCCATCGACCGCGATGGCGCCCAGCGGGCCCGAGGCCAGGGCCTCCAGCACGCGGTGGGCCCAGGCCGTCTCCGCAGGCGTGGGGGCAAAGCCGATGTGCACGCCGGCTACTTGCCTGGGGTGGATGCACAGCTTGGCGCCGAAGCCATAGCGGCGCGATCGGCGTACGTCTTTTTCGAGCTGCTGGGCGTCGTCCACGGCCAGCGACACGCCGTCGATCGGCGGCAGCAGGCCCGCCAGGCGCGACACCAGCACGAGCTGGGTGCGCACGCTGTCGAGTTCCTCGCCGTCGCCCTGGATGCCCGAGTCCGACATGAAGTCGAACGAGCCGAAGGCCAGGCGCCGCACCCGCGGCACGCGGGCCAGGGCCTGGGCCTCGAACCAGCCGGCCACGGATTCGACCAGCGGAATGAGCGCCTGGTCCGGTCGCAGCGTGGCGGCCAGGCGGGTCAGGGCGTCCGCGTCCTGCGCCTTGGGCATCATCAGGCCCTGCACGGCGGGCAGTTCAAGCAGCGCGCAGTCTTCCGTGTGCCAGGGTGTGTCCGCCGGGTTCACGCGCACCCACACCCGGGCAGCCGTCTGCCCGAGCCACGCGCGCAGGGCGGCGCGGGCCTGCGGCTTGCGGTCCGGCGTGACGGCATCCTCCAGATCGAGGATGACGGCGTGCGCGCCGCTGGCGAGCGCCTTGTCGAAACGTTCGGGACGGTCGCCGGGGACGAAGAGGTAACTGCGTTCTTGCATGGTGGGTTCAGGTCAGGGAGGGAAGGAAAAGCGCTCAGGTCGCGGGCTGTGCGGCTGCCCGGCGCTGCGCGCGCACCAGCGCCAGGGCGCATAGCACCAGTGGGATCGCCAGCGCGGTGTAGCCGGCCCGGTAGCTGTCGAACAGGCCGGAGATGCCGCCGAACACCGGCGGGCCGAGCACCACGCCGAAGAAGGTGAAGGCCAGCGTGCCGCCCGTGGCGATGCTGGCTTTTCCGGGGGGCGCCTGGCGTGCGACCTCGGCCAGATACACCCCGTTCCAGCCGATGGCCGAGGCGCCGAAGACCACCAGAATACCCAGCACCAAGGCCACGGGCATGGTCGGCTGCAGCAGGGCCGTGGCCAGGGTGCTGGCGATCATCCCGCCGGCCAGCAGCATCAGCATGGGCCGTGCGCCGAGCCAGCGGTCCGCCACCCAGCCCCACAAAATGCGCCCGGCCACGCCGCCGAGCTGCGACAGCGACAGCGCGAGCCCGGCCGCGACCAGACCGTAGGCCAGTGTCTGGTGCAGGTACACGACGAGATAGCCGGTCAGGGACAGCTGCACGGACGAGAACACGAACGAGCAGCCCGCCAGCATCGTCAGCGCGGGGTGCGACAGCACCAGCCGGACCGGCTGCGCCAGATTGCCCAGCGCCAGCGGCAGGCTGGCGTTGCGGTCGGCGTCCAGCGCCTGGCGCATCGGCTGGGCCGCAACGGCGCACAGCAGGTTGGCGGCCGCGGCGACCAGCAGCGCGCCCTGCCAGCCGGTCAGCAGCAGCAGGCTGGGCACCACGGCGCCGGCCAGCACGCCGCCCAGCGGCACCCCGGTCTGCTTGACCGAGAACACCAGCGACATGCGGTGCGCGGGCGTCGTCAGGGCGAGCAGGTGCGAGCTGGCCGGCGTGATCGGGCCGTAGCCCAGGCCGATCAGGAAAGCGCCCAGGGCAATCGTCAGCATGGACGGCACGGCGCACAGCGCCAGGCCCGCGGCGCACAGCACCAGACCGGCCTGGCTGACGCGGATGGCGCCGAAGCGCGCCACGGCGGTGCCGGCGGCCAGGCTGGCCGTGATGGCGCCTGCGTACACCACCGCGATATAGAGGCCGGTGTAGACGGTCGAGACCCCCAGCGCCTGTGCGACCACGGGGGCCATGACGGGCAACACCAGCAGCGCCATGGACACCATGGCCTGGATCAGGAGCGTTACCGCCAGCGGCAGCCACGTGCTTTTCATCGGGAAATTCCTTTGGGTGTGCCGGAGCCCCACTCCCGCCGGAGGACGGTGCTGTAGCTGAAGCGGTCGGCAGGATGGGTGCTGATGGCCAGCTCGATGAGCTGGCCCCGGCGGTTGCGGTAGCGACGGCAGATCCACAGGCCCGGGCTGTGCGGCCGGGCGTTCAGTGCCTCGGCCTCGGCGGGGCTGAGTTCGACCGCGCGGATTTCCTGCTCGACCGCGACGATCGCCTCGCCGAACTGTTGTTCGACGAGCGCGTGCACGGCCACGTGCATCGGCCCGGCGACGCCCTGGATGGAGCGGAAGGCCGGATGCAGCCACAGCTCGGTGACACAGATGGGGCGTGCTTGCGCATCCCCCTGCGCGTGGCGCCGGCCCCGCAGGTGCAGCCAGGTCTCGCCTGCGGTGGCTTCGAGTTGCGCGGCGGTGGCGGCGTCGATCTCGCGGGTTTCGCTGGATTCGATGACCAGCGTGGTGTCCGTGGCGTACTGGTAGAGGTCGTCCACGCCGGCCAGGCTCTGGCGGTAGCCCTCGGTCGGTGCGCTGGCGCGCACCGTGGTGCCCACGCGCGGCTGGCGCACCACCAGGCCGAGCTGCACGAGGCGTTTCACAGCCTCGCGTGCGGTCGAGCGGCTGACGCCAAACTGGGAGCACAACTCGAATTCCGTGGGCAGCAGCGAACCCACGGGGTATTTTCCGCTCTCGATCTCGTTCAGCAGGGTCTGGGCGAGTTGCAGGTAACGGGGCTGGCTGATGCCGAGCAGGGTGTTCCTTGCGGCGGATGCCTCAGAAGGGGGCTGGGTGTTCATACCCGTCACCATAGCCGAAACCGCTGTCAAGTTTGTACACCGCTGGTACGGCATCGCACCCGGGCCCTGCTTGAAGCGGTCAAGGCCCCGGGCTCCTCAGACCGCGCCGGCGGCCTTGATGGCCGCGATCTGCGCGTCGGTGAAGCCGGCTTCGCGCAGGACGGCATCGGTGTGTTCCCCCATGGCGGGGGCACGGCGTGTCGGGTGTTCGCCCGCGCGCACCGGCGAGGCGATCATGCGCACCGTACCGGCTTCGTGCGGGAAGTCGAGCACGCGCTCCTGTTCGGCGACGAAGTCGCTGTCCAGCGCCTGCGCCACGTCATAAACGGGGGCGGCCGGCACGCGGCCCGCGAAGCGTTGCATCCACTCCGCGGTGGTGGCCGTCTGCAACACGCCGTCGAGTTCCTCCGTGAGCTGCTCGCGGTGGGCCAGGCGGTCGCGGAAGCTGCGGTAGTCGGCGCGCTCGGCCCATTCGGGCTTGCCGATCGCCTGGGCCAGCACGCCCCAGAACTTCTCCTTGTTGCACATGATGAAGATCCAGCCGTCCTGGGTGCGGTAGAGCTGGCTCGGCGTGAGCGAGGGGTGGGCGGAGCGCTTCTCGCGGCCGATCGCCTTGCCGGCATTGAGGTACCAGGTACCGACGTAGGCCAGGTTGTGCAGCGCGACGTCGAACAGGCTCACGTCGATGTCGCGGCCGGTGCCGCTGGCGCGTGCGCCAATGACGCCGGCCAGCAGCCCCATGGCCGCCGTGGTGCCCGTCATGAGGTCGATGATCGACAGGCCCATGCGCGCGGGCGGCCCGTCGGGCTCGCCGGTCAGCGACAGGTAGCCGGCCTCGGCCTGCATCAGGTAGTCGTAGCCCGGCCAGGCCGCGCGCGAGCCGGTGCGGCCGTAGGCGGAGAGGTGGCCGCAGACGATCTTCGGATTCACGTCCTTCAACTGGTCGTAGGTCAGTCCCAGCTTGCCCGGCAGGTCGCCGCGCAGGTTGTTGAAGACCACGTCGGCGTCTTTGGCGAGGCTGCGCAGAACCTCCTGGCCGGCGGGCTTCTTGAGGTCCAGCGTGATGCTCTTCTTGTTGCGGTTGAACGACTGGTAGAAATGGCTGTCGCCGGGCCCGAAGAAGTGCGGCCCCACGGCGCGGCCCACGTCGCCGCCGTCCAGCGGGTTCTCGATCTTGATGACCTCGGCGCCCAGGTCGGCCAGGTGCTGCGTGCCGAAGGGGCCGGCCCCGTACTGCTCGACCGCGATGATGCGCACGCCCGCCAGGGGCAGCGGTGCCGCTGCGGCAGCGGGTGCTGCGGCGGCTTCCGCCTTGAAGTGAAGGTCCGGTGCGTTCATACGGGGTTTCTCTCGATCAGCTGGCGCGCGATGATGATGCGCTGCATCTCGTTGGTGCCCTCACCAATCAGCAGCAGGGGTGCATCGCGGTACAGGCGTTCGACGTTGTATTCCTTGGAGTAGCCGTAGCCGCCGAAGATGCGCATGGCTTCCAGCGCGTTTTCCTGACCGGCTTCGGTGGCGAAGTACTTGGCCATGCCGGCCTCCATGTCGCAGCGCTCGCCGCGGTCATAGGCTTCGGCCGCCGCGTACACGAGCAGGCGCGCGGCCTGCGTGCGCGTGGCCATTTCGCCCAGCTTGAGCTGGATGGCCTGGTGTTCGCAGATCGGCTTGCCGAAGGTCTTGCGCACCTGGGCGTAGGCCGTGGCTTCTTCGAGTGCGGCTTGCGCCACGCCCAGGCCGCGCGCGGCCACGTTGATGCGGCCAAGTTCCAGGCCGCCCAGGATCTGCTGCAGCCCCCGGCCCTCGACACCGCCGACCAGGCGGTCCACGGGCACGCGGTAGTCCTCGAAGGCCAGCGCGCAGGTGTCGATGCCCTTGTAGCCAAGCTTCTGCAGCTTTTTGCTGACGATGAAGCCAGGGCCCTTCTCGGCGATCAGCAGGCTCATGCCCTGGTGGCGCGGCGTGGCCTTGGGATCGGTTTTGACCAGCAGTGCCAGGCAGTTGCCTTCCTGGCTGTTGGTGATCCACATCTTGGTGCCGTTCACCACGTAGAAGTCGCCTTCGCGCCGGGCCGTGGTACGGATCGCCTGCAGGTCGGTGCCGGCGTCCGGCTCGGTCAGGCCCACGCCACCACGTAGCTCGCCCGTGGCGAATTTGGGCAGGTAGTACTGTTTCTGCGCCTCGGTGCCGAAGCGCTGCACGGCCATCGCCATGATGAGGTGCGAGTTGATGATGCCGGAGATCGACATCCACACCTTGGACATGCGCTCGATGATCTTGGTGTAAGTCGCCGTGGACAGGCCCAGGCCCCCGTATTCGGGTGCGATCAGGCAGCCGAAGAGGCCCATTTCCTTCATCTTCTCGACGATTTCGATCGGGTAGATGTCCTCACTCTCCAGGCGATGGACATGGGGCTTGACCTCGGTGGCCAGGAAGCGCTCCAGCATGTCGAGGATCAGGGCCTCCTGTTGCTGGTCTTCGGTCAGTACGGCGGGGATACGTGCGTTCATGTGTTCTCCAGTCGGGCGGTCGTGCCCAGAAGTTGTGCAAGGTCAGCGGAATGGCCGCGCTCGATGCCAAGCACGGCGTTGAGGATGTGGTCTGCGTGGGCGCGCGGCACGGCGCGGGCCGCGTTGTCGTAGTACTTCGCGACGATGTCCGCGTCGCTGATGGGGCGGCCCGGGGCGCCGCGGTTGATGGGCTCGGCGTGATGCAGCGTGCGGCCATCGGCCAGCTCGATGCGCACTGCGCCGCCGTAATAGCGGGGGAAATCGGCGCTCGGGTCGGCCTCGCACTCCACCAGGGCCGCGATGGCCAGCGTCTGCGGGTCCTCGTAGGCGGCGGGCTCCAGCGCGTCCAGCGTGAAGCGGCCAAAACGCAGGCCGGTCGCCACGGAGTACGGAATGCTGAACTGGGCCTCGTAGGCGTTCGCGGGACGGCGCTTGTTGTCGATGGGCTCGCACACTGTCTTCATCACGCCGGCAGGCACCTGTGCCACGATGCGCTTGATCGGCGCATGGTTCCATTCGGCGTGCAGCAGGCTGGCCGCATCGCTGCAGGCGTGTGTGAAATGGCAGGCCGGCACGGGCTTGATGGCGACGTTGAGCGTCTCCCAGACCTCGCCCAGGCCTTCGGTGGCCAGGTCCAGGTCGCATTGCGCGTTGAGCGGACCGAGGTGGCTGGCGTACAGGCCGAAGCGGCCTTCGTAGGCCGCGCGCGTGCCGACGAAGCCGTTCTTCGCCAGCGTGGCGGCCGTGATGCCGGCGCCGCCGGCCCATCCGGGGTGCAGACGCTTGGTCCAGGCGCCGTCCTGGAGGAACTCCAGGCTGCCGGAGGCCAGCGACAGCGCAATGCCTTGCGCGTTGACGATGGCGTCCGCGTCGAGCTGCAGCAGATGCGCGGCCGACAGCGTGCAGCCAAAGGCGCCGATCAGGCCGGTAGGATGGAACCCTACCTGGTGGAAGCCGCCCTTGGCCGCCGAGGCGATGCGTGTGGTGGCTTCCATGCCGAGCACGTAGGCGGCCAGCAGCTCGGCGCCCGTGCGGTTCAGCCGTGTGGCCAGGCCGAGTGACGCCGGCAGCACCGACGAAGTGGCATGGATCACGCCGCGCGGGTGGGTGTCGTCGTAGTCGAGGCCGTGGATCAGCAGCGCATTCATGGCAACGGCATCGCGCAGCGGCAGGTTCTGCCCGTGGCCGATGACGGGCACGTCACCGCCCGGGCCGGCGAGTTCGCGCAGGCCGGCGAGCGTGGCGCGGGCGAAATCCCAGCGCGTGCAGGCCAGGGCAATGCCCAGCGAGTCGAGCATCAGGTGGGTGGCGCGGGCGCGCACGTCGGCCGGGATGGCGTCGAGCGAGAAGCCGGCCGCAAACGTGGCCAGCCGCGTGGAGATGGTGGCGTTCGCGGCGGCGCGTTGGGGGTCTGCGTGGGTCATGGAGCGTCCTTTCTGGAGGGAATCAGTCAACCTTGGCGCCGGAAATCTTCACGGCCAGGGCCCATTTGGTGATCTCGGACTGGATGTAGCGGCTGAACTCGTCCGGCGTCATCACGGCCGGCTCGGCGCCGACGCCGTTCAGCTGCTCGCGCACATCGGGCGCGTCGCGCCAAGCGCTGACCAGCGCCTTGTGCAGCGTGTCCACCACCTCCTTGGGCGTGCCCTTGGGCGCGGCCAGACCGACCCAGGCCGGCGCCTCGAAGTTGCCCAGACCCGCCTCGGCCATGGTCGGCACGTTGGGCGCGGCGGCGTTGCGGTTTTTGCTGGCGACAGCGAGCACGCGGACCTTGCCGCTGCGCATGTGCGGCAGCAGTGCGGGGCCGGTGTCCACCATGGCGCTGACCTGCCCTGCGATCAGGTCGGTGACGGCGGCCGGGCTGCCCTTGTAGGGGACGTGCGTGAGGTCGATGCCCTGCGCGTTCTTGAACAGCTCCATGGTCAGGTGGCTGGTGACGCCGCTGCCCGCTGAAGAGTAGTTGATCTTGCCGGGCTGTGCCTTGGCCAGCTTCACGAGGTCGGCGGCGGTCTGCGCAGGGAATTGCGGATTCACGGCCAGGAACAGCGGCACCACGGCCAGCAGGCTCACCGGCGTGAAGTCCTTCAGCGGGTGGTAGGTCAGCTTGGAATACAGGCTCGGATTGATGGCCATGGTGCCACTGGAGCCGACGAGCAGGGTGTAGCCGTCGGGTGCGGAGCGCATGACCGTCTCCGAACCGATGATGCCGGCGGCACCGGCCTTGTTGTCCACGATGACGGCCTGGCCCAGTGTGTCCTGCAGCTTCTTGGCGACGGCCCGCGCGACCAGGTCGGTGGCCTGGCCCGGCGGAAAGCCCACGACCAGGCGGATCGGCTTGTCGGGGTAGACGGCGTGTGCCAGGCTGGACAGGGCCAGCAGCCCGGTGGCCAGCAAGCTGGTGCGAATGGCGGAGAGTTTCATGCGTGTCTCGTTCGAATGGTTGGAATGGGATGCCGCCGGCTTCAGCCGATCAGGTCGTCTACGGCATGGCCGCGCCGGGGGATCAGCGACATGCGGATGAATTCCATCACCATTACGCCGTTCTGGTTGAAGCCGCGGGTGCGCGTGGTCACGATGCCCTGCGTGGGACGGCTTTTGGATTCGCGCTTCTCCAGCACTTCGCTCTCGGCGTACAGCGTGTCGCCGCAGAACACCGGTGCCGTCAATTTGATCTCTTTCCAGCCCAGGTTGGCAATCGCCTTGGCGCTGACGTCGTTCACGGTCATGCCGAGCACCACGGCCAGCGACAGGCCGCTGTTGACCAGCAGGCGGCCGAATTCGCTCTTGGCGGCAAAGGCGGCGTCGCAGTGCATGGGGTGGGCGTTCATCGTCACCAGTGAGAACTGGATGTTGTCGTTTTCGGTGATGGTGCGGCCGGGACGGTGTTCATAGACGTCGCCGACGACGAAGTCCTCCAGATAGCGGCCATAGGACGCACGGTAACGCTGGGGGCTGATTTCGATGGCTGTTTGCATGGGACTCTCCGGTGGGTGAATTTGGTTAATTGTACGAACAAATTTGAGAGGGTGCAATCTTGCGATGCGGGAGCGCAGCGCGCGCGGGTGCGTCTTCCCTGTCACATGCAGGAAGGCGTTCCGCTGGATATGCAGGATGTTTGGCGGAGCGGCCGGGGCGAACTGGCCGTGTCGCGCCTGGTGCCCGGGCCCCTTCATCGCAGACCGGCCGGCAACTCTGGCTTGGAGATGAAATTCGGGCTAACCCAGCGCCGAATGGTCTTTGTTTGCTATGAAGTCAGGCGTATCTGGATCGTGCCAATGGTCCGGGTCGGGCGGGGCCCCGGAATGGCGAGGGGCTGCAGTCCGGGAATCCGCCGGACTTGGGAGATGGTCGCTTGCGCGGAGGGGGAGTCATGAAAAAATAGCAAGCAATGACCACTGCATGCTGGAAAGATGCCTAAACGAGGCAGAA